>Ga0131853_10000986_pt1 | contig 51678 bp, 51 predicted proteins | sample TergutLab28metaG_FD_92764 | JGI IMG/M metagenome (GOLD analysis project Ga0131853, IMG submission 92764) | Labiotermes labralis P1 segment gut microbial communities from Petit-Saut dam, French Guiana - Lab288 P1 (version 2) (version 2) | ecosystem: Host-associated > Arthropoda: Insects >...
AAAAGGAGCTAATAAACAAAATGCGGAGCGATAATATTATGACTTCGGGCCAACTTGGCCCGAAGTGGACACGACTCGCAGAGTGGCAACCACCCGCAAGAAAGGAGGATTTTTAGCCTATGGCATATGTAAACGTGCCTAACGATTTATCGAAAATCAAAACCAAAATCGCGTTTAACCTAACCAAACGCCAGCTTATATGTTTTGGAACGGCGGCGGCTATTGGTATACCAACTTATATATTCACACGTTCGGCACTTGGCAACGCCGGGAGCATGTTTTTAATGATTGCGTTAATGCTTCCGTTTTGAATATATAGCCGATTAAAGCCGTATAAAATCAATATTTTACCTTTCCGTATTGATTATATGAAAACAGTAAAAATGGCTCCTGATGTCAAAGATGCTCAAGTTCGCGCTATCGACGTTGAAAGTGCTTTGACTGCGCCTGAACGTATAAGCGATGTTGTAAAATACATCTTAGAACGATTCAATCAGAAAACAAAGCGTAATGAACAACGCTCTTTGTATGAATATCGGGTAATTCAAAATGTCAAAGAAATGGCGGCTTCAAAACACAACACCGTAGCTGAGAAAAAAACTAGCGCACAAGTAAACGGATTCAATTCTATTTTTGCTGTGTCTAATTCTATTATAATCAATGGAAAGAGGGTTGCTCCGGTTCAGCTTTATTACGAAGAGTTTAAGAGACAGCTTGCGGCAAGTGGCCAGTTGTTGCGGGTTGCCACTATTTTTAGTTTCATGCCTAACGAAGAAGAGCCAGGCGAAGAATTTGACAATGAAAGACTAGATACTGTGTCTCGCGATTTTCTCGAATCTGCCATTGCGGATTATAATGCTATGTTTGATGTGAATTACGACACATCGGCAGATAAATTTCAAAACTATTATAAAGACGTTTCACTCCGCATGAAAAACCGTGAAATTGACTTGCTCATCGTAGTTAATATGTTCCTTACGGGGTTTGATGCCACCACTCTAAACACTTTATGGGTTGATAAAAATCTGCGCCAACACGGACTAATTCAAGCATTTAGCCGCACTAACCGCATCTTAAACAGCGTAAAGACATTTGGAAATATTATATGTTTCCGCGATCTAAAACAAGCTACTGACGATGCCATCGCCTTGTTTGGAAATCGTGAAGCTGGTGGAATCGTTCTCTTGAAAACGTATGACGATTATTATAATGGGTACGAGGAAGATGGGAAACATAAATCTGGTTATGTAGAATTAATACAATTGCTGACTTCAACCTATCCATTGGGTTCTGCCATTATAAGTGAAAACGCTCAAAAAGGCTTTATACGGCTTTTTGGTGCAATTTTACGGCTCAAAAATATACTCACTGCTTTCGATGATTTTGGTGGAAATGAAATTCTTAGCGAACGCGATTTCCAAGATTATCAGAGTATGTACCTCGATCTATATCAAGCTTTCAATAAAGAAACCGATGCAGAGAAAGAAAACATCAACGATGATATCGTCTTTGAAATTGAGTTGATTAAGCAGATTGAAGTCAACATCGACTACATTCTTATGCTCGTGGTAAAGTACCATGAATCCAATTGCACGGATAAAAGCATTCTTGCAGATATACAAAAAGCCGTTGATTCAAGTATTGAACTCAGAAGTAAGAAGGAATTGATTGAAGGCTTCATTTCCCGTATTAACACCGGAAGCAATATTGATAGAGATTGGGAAGCCTTTGTCCTCGCACAGAAGGAAACCGATCTGACTAAGCTCATAAAAGAAGAGCGCCTGAAAGCAGAAGAAACTCAACGATTTGTCGAGAACGTTTTCTATGACGGCGTGTTTAGAACGACAGGCACCGATATTGACAAAATACTGCCACCCGTTTCTCGCTTTTCAAAAGAAAGCAATCGATCCGTTACAAAGCAGCGTATTATTGATAAACTGCAATCTTTCTTTGAAAAGTATCGAGGATTGCAGTAATCGCAGCCCGATTTCATGACCGTTTCATGTAAAAACACGGACTCCCTAATTTGAAACCAAAAATCTCAGAAAGGTAGTCCCGTACAAGAGCATTGAAGCTTACGTCTATTGCCATCAAAGGATCATGGTTTCTGAGACGATGACCTTTAATTTCTCCTGTATTTGTGCGGTGTCAGAACTGAAAAGTCCTTTATCAACACTCGGGAACAAGTTAGTTAGTCAACCATAATGTTAAAAACAAAAAGCAATTGCGACTAAAAATAGTTGCAATTGCTTTTTGTTTGGGGTATAATACAAATAGGCGGTGATGTTTTGAGAAAAGAAAAGCTATTAATGCGACTCAAATCTCGGCCAACGGATTTTACATTTGAGGAATTAACAACATTACTTGGCCAGTTTGGTTATTCGATTAGGAGTTCGGGTAAAACGGGTGGGTCAAGAGTTGCATTTGCAAATGACGAAGGTGATTATATACGGCTTCACAAGCCGCATCCGAGGAATATACTAAAACGATATCAGATTGATGATGTAATCGCAGTTTTGTCGGAAAGGGGTCTATTATGAGTAATTATCTGCAATATAAAGGCTATACCGGCAGCGTTGAATTTTCAGAAGAGGATGCCGTATTTCATGGTAAAGTCACTGGTATAAAATCACTTATATCTTTTGAGGGTGACAGCGTATCTTCCATTACCGATGATTTTCACAGTGCGATTGATGAATATCTGGAATTTTGTGCACAAAACGGTAAGCAGCCCGAAAAGCCTTTTAAGGGGTCTTTTAATGTCCGCATCGAGAGCGACTTGCATCGTAGGGCTGCTATTGCCGCTTCCACACGAGGCGTATCACTTAATACTTTTGTTGAGGATGCAATCCGGCAGAGCGTTAGCCCTTGAGAGTTTGTTCACACAGTATTGATTAGAGAATGAGTGTAAATACGCTTGCTTGGCGGCCTTAAAAACCGTATCGTTATGCATGTTTGCGAATTGTTCCTTTAGTAACATTCGCACCATGGAAAAACCCCACAAACACGCACAGTTAAGCGGTTTGTGGGGTTTTGAATTTCAAGGGCATACCCCGAGTTTTTGCAAGAGATAGCTTGTTTTTTTAAGGAGAGATGAGCAAAACACCCCCTGAGGGGTGTTTTGCTCATCTCTCAGTATAACAAAAAGCCGCCAAGAGGCGGCTTTTTTGACAAGCTTACAGGACGCCGGTTAAACGGTCCTGTAATGGCGTGCGGCTAATCTTCAACTTCAGCAATCATGGTAATAGGCGCACTGTCAACACCCATGCCAAGGATCAGCGGAATGCCATATACCCGTTTAACTTTTTTCCCTACGATGTCCTCGAAACACGCGTCCTCAATAATGCAGGTAAAGTGGTCGGTGTGCTTACCCAACAGATAATCATGAGCAATGTGGCCGTCGTCCATCGGGGCTCTGGTTCCGGCGGGGTTGGCCAGCGAAATCCAGTCTATTGCGATTGCCTTGATTTGAAAGTTTTCCATCAGATACTTGGCGGCGTCCGCGCTGACAGCCGGGCCGTGGCCTGCGTACATAGCCGGGGCTTCGGTTCTATACTTGGTAAACCCGGTTCTGATCATCAGCAGGTCAGCATTTTTCAATGCACTCTCAAAAGGCCGCAGATCGTTGGCCATGACAAGCTCTTCGCTCCCCTTTGGGATGTCCACAAGCAGCGGTTTTTCGTAAAAGAAAGACTCCAGCGGGAGATCCGCAATCTTCGAGGCACCCAGCAGGTAATGGGCGGGAGTGTCGATGTGGGTGCTGAAATGGTTGAGCATCCGAATAATATACGCTTTTGCTCTGTCCCCTCTTTCCAGTGACTTGTCGTGCTCGATCTCACAGGAAAAAGCCCCGGGCCAAACCGGCATTTCTTTGTCAACAACATGAGAAAGCCTAATCAACATAAAGACCTCTCCTTCCTACCAATATATTATTTTGCAGGCGGCGTCCAAGCTTCCGCATTGGTGATCGCTTCCACAAAAGGTGGAACAGGTGGGTAGAGAACAAACTTAACGTCTTCCGCAAGCTTTTCGACGACAAACTTGCAGTAAACGTCTACATCCACCCCACGCCAGTCCTCTCTGCCCGCCGCTTTTAGATCGGCTCTGACTGCGCTGTGAATATCGGTTTCTACTTTGGGAGGAGCGACTTCATAAACCTCAACCGGCGTGCCTTGTAAATGTTTTCTCAGGAGCAGGATGTAAGAATGCAGCCCAGACTTCGCAATACAGTAAATAGGTATTTTTGTTTCAAACGGCGCAAGGCCTAGTATTGAAGTAACAAAGACAACGGCAGGGTTTTCTGCTTTAAGCAGAAGCGGCATAAACAGTCCGGTCAGATGGATGGGGGCGTTCAGATTGATGGAAAGCTCATGGTCCATTTTCTTGAGGCCCTCCGCCCCGGTCTTAAAGTCGTAGGTAGACTGGATGGCGGCGTTGTTAATAAGCACGTTGAGTTTGGGGAAGTTTTTTGAGATATGCTTAAACACTTCCCGCCTGTCAGCATCGCTGCTAATGTCGCAACGGACATAGTGCAGGCCGGGAATTTCCTTCGTCGCTTTTTTTAAGGTGTCTTCATTGCGTCCGCAGACAATTACCTCATTGCCTTGCTCGACAAGCTGCTTGGTTAGAGATTTCCCAATCCCTGCGGCTCCGCCTGTTAGAAAGATAGTGTTTCCGCTTAATTTCATAACTACGTCTCCTTTCTTGTTCAAATGTTTTACGTTGCGCTGGTTTCTATGCTTTTGCTTTTCTGTGTGCCATCGCTGTTGAACTGATTTTTGCTGATGAGATAATAGCCGATTAGGCTCAGCCCAAATCCTACAAAGAAGGCGTAGGTGACAAAAATCAGGCTCAAAATGGTGCAGGGTATGTAGATGATGAGGGTGCGCAAGTTTATTTTGTTGTTCACCCTGTCATATAGGATGTTGATGTCTAAATTCCGCTTGCGCAAGAGATAGTAGTCCGCGATGACAATGCCGCCAATCGGCCCGATCAGCGCCGCGAAAATGGCGGTAATTGTGGCGACAAAACGAATGATTCCCAGTGGAGCAATCAACATACTCACAGCGCAAGCAATGACGCCTGTAAGAATAACTGCGCTCTTATAGTTTAGCTTGGGGAAGATGTTGCAGAGCAGGTATCCGCCGGGCATGAGGGCTGCGGCCGTATTGGTCGACCACTGTGCGAACACCACACAAATCATGGCCAGCACGAGGATGAGAACATTGTCATCAAACGCGGTTCTGATGATGTCGATGGGGTTCCACACGCCGGTGAGCAGCCCGCTTATCATGCCGGTGAGCAGTACGCTTGCACCGCACAGAATAAGGCCGATGACAGCGCCGAGGATGATTCTGCGGTTGCGGGAGAAGAAGTTGGGGTTTGTGTGTTCGGGGTAGTGTTTGAGGCTTCTGGTGATGTCCATGTTGTTCAGCCCCATGGTGATCCAGATACCCGCAATGCTAGTAACCGCGAACATGAAGTTTCCGCCGCCGGTGGCCGGCATTGCAAATACTTCACCCAGCGAGGTGCCCGTAGAGGTCAGGGAGTATACGGCCACCGCGACAATCATAACGCCAAGGCAGGGAACCGCAATCCAGTCAAACTTCGCGATCGCGCCCATACCCAGCGCGGCGTTGAGCACTTGCAAAACCATCAGGATAATGATTACGAGGGTAACGTTGGACCAGCCGAACACCATATCGGTGACAACGCTTATCGCGGTGGCGCCCAGCCAAGTCTGAAACCCGCACCAGAAAAAGCACGGCAAAACACGCGCCACAGTAGGGATTCGCGCGCCCACTACGCCGAAAGGAGCCCTAACATATGCCGACCAGGGAATCCCATACTTAATGCCGATGTCCCCCGTAAGGGCTATCATGCCTGTAACAAACATGTACGCAATTAGGATGACCAATACAAAGGTCAGCGGCGAGAGGGCCGGTACAAACTGCGCCCCCATAGTAAATCCGCCCATATTGGTAACCATTGCCGCCCATAAGATAATGTAGCCGGCCATTGATATTTTGCGCATTTCCGGCTTGGTTGGCAGCAGCGCCGGGCTGGTGCCGGTGGTGTCGACCGTAATTTGCTGATTTTGATTACTCATGCTTGCTCCACCTTCCATATTTTATATACGACAGGTCTTATTCGATGATGACAAGCTCCTGCTTGTGCTTGGTCATTTGCAGTTCTGCGCCTGTTTCGGTTATGAGGTAATCCTCGCAGACATAGGCATGTGTTCCGCCCGGAACGTCGATTGCGGGGTGGATAGAGATGAACATGCCTGCTTCGAGGATAGTCTCGTCCTCCTCGCCAAAACCGGGCATTTCCACCAGATCGTAACCCTGGCCGTGGATGTACAGGCGCTCTTCGGGCGGTATGCCCATTTCCTTAAGCCGTGCGTTGTACTTTTTGAGGATGGTGTTGGCGTGAACGCCCGGTTTGAGCATCGAAGCCGACCAGTGCTGCAGGTCTCTGGCGATATGAGCTGCTTCAACGGCCGCCTTGCTCGGCTCGCCCAAAACGTATGTGCGCGCGATTTCGCAGTAGAAGCCACCGGGTCCGCTCGATTCATTGAGCAGGGTTATGTAATCGCCTTTGTTGATCTGCCGGTTCTGGTAGAAGCGCGGGATGATGTGCGGCACGCTGCCGGTCTGGGACATCAGTATCAGCAGCTGCTCCTCGCTTCCGTAAACTTTCAACCATCTCGCAAGCTCGGCGTGCAACTCATACTCAAACATGCCCGGCCGTAAGATGGACTTTACGAAATCGATGGATTCTTCGTGCATTTTTACGCTCATTTTGACAAACTCAAGTTCTGTCGGGCTTTTGACCGCTTTGATCTTGTCAACCAGCGGTGTTGCGTTGACCAGCTCGACGTTGGTTCTTTCCTTGATTGACGAAACCATATAGTAGCCGAGCATTCCCATGCCGACTAGGCCGAGTTTCCTGATGTTCTTTTTCTTGATGAGGTCGACTATGATATCTGCGTCGTAGCGGTTGGTGTAATCCAGCGAACGGAAATAGGGTGATCCGATCCGGTTGGTGACAACTGCGGCGTGCCATTCCGGCGGAAAAGCCGCTTTGCTTGGGGTACCCATGCCGATCGTTGTGATCTCGCCGGTTTTCTCAAACATCACGGAAATCGGATAGGCGTGCCCTGCGGGATTGTCAGTGAAATACCGGATGTAGCCGCCAAGGTACTGGTTGTCGTTGGACATCAGCAACATGTCGATCCCCTGCTTTTCCATCGCGGCCTTCACTGCAGCATGTCTGCGGTGAAGTTCTTCCACTGGCATCGGAAATCGAATGCGCTCTTTGAACATGTCTGACATGTGTACTCCCTCCCTTTCATCATTCCAGTGTAGGTTCTCGATGTGGGCAACAATAGCCTCCACCTATGTTAATACTTTAACCATCAACTGCTACAAGAAATGTCTACTACTATACATAGCCGCAACTTTGTACATGAGTTGCGCAAATTAGACAGAGGTTGATATGTGATTCTATATGATTATTTCTTTTTTATGGTGTTTCTATAATGATGATGTATTATGACAAAAGCAAAAAAACTCCCCCGTATGCTACGAGGGAGGCTATTTTTGAAAGGAGATCAAACAATGTCAGTGGGAAGTCCTGACAACATTGCGCTTATTCGCCGTGCGCTATGTTGTCAAGCTCTATAGCATTTATAATGCGTAATTTGCCCCGCTTGAGTTCGATAAGCCCTGCGCGCGCGAACTGGTTTAGTATTGCCGTTACATTCGGGCGGGTGGTGCCCGCTAAGCCGCTGAGCTCACCATGCGTAATGTGGAACCACTTTCCGTTTTCTTTTTCGATCCCGTAGCTTTCTAGTGTAATTAAAAGCTTGGCAAGGCAGTTGCGCACATGACGGCCCGATAGTTCCGACGCTTGCGCCGCACATGCGCGCAGTTTAACGCCCATGCTTTCGATCAGCACAAGCGCTAGAGCCGGATTTTGCCGGATTAGTGAGCGCAAAGTATCCGGAGAGATCAGCACTGTTTCTACGTCTGTTTGCGCAATGGCAGTTGATATATGCGGCCAGTTGTGCACTGTCGCGGCCTCGCCTATTATTTTGTTCTTCTGCAAAAGCGTTAGAATCGTTTCGGAACCGTCTGGAAGCAGCAAGCAGTTTTTTACTCTCCCCTTAACGATGCAGTGCAGCCCGTCGCAAACGGTATCCTGCAAGTAGATGATACTACCTTGTGGGTACGTTTTGACAGTACCCGACTCAATGAGGATATTCCACAGCTCATCGTTTACATAACGCATGGTTGAGAAGTCCCTTCCTCGGCGTCGAATGCAAAAGCCCAGATATTCGCCAATGCCAGTATATAATGTTTTTGATAAAAAATCTACAATCATGAAAAGTTTTCGTTATTTACTGAACACGAGAAAAACCTGCAAATTAGAGGCCAATCTCTACGAGGTCTTATATTTTCATATTTAGCGGTGCTATATGTGGGAATCCTGGAGACGGATGACCCTGAGGTTCGTAAAAAAACACCGACATTTGGACAAGGCGCATCAGCTTTGCAGGATAAATCATTTGTTGCTCAATTCACACAGTAAGGGACCTATTATCTATATATCGACATATCGACGTTATATAACGCATACAATAAATTGCATAAAAATCTCCTCAATAACTTGACTTAACTGCATGAAAATGATAGTCTAAAAATATATTATCATCGAAATATTGAAAACATTTTGTATAATCGGCACATTGGGAACTTGCGTTTTGCGGACAAAGTGTCATAAAATGTCCGAAGGCGACGGCCTTTTGACATATAATTTATTTTGAGAGGAGAGTAGTCAATAATGGAGCCTGTTCGTGTTGATACAAAAAACTACAAGTTCAACAAAGAGATTCCACCGGCAGTAACCGTACCTAGCGGTTCCTTGCTGACTTTCGTCACCAAGGACTGCTTCGGGGGCCAGATTACAAAGGAGAACGAGACGACCGCCCTTGCCGGCGCCGACTTCAACTGGGATGTGATGAACCCGACATGTGGCCCTGTGGCCGTGGAGGGCGCAAAAACCGGAGACGTCCTAAAAGTTGAAATTTGGGGGATCGAAGTGACCGGCCCCGGAGTTTTGGCAACAGGCAAAGGCTTTGGTGTTTGCTGCGACTACTTTGATAAGTTAGTCGCCCGGGTGGTAGACATAAAAAACAACAACGTAGACTTCATGCCCGGTGTTAAAATACCCATCCGGCCGATGATCGGCGTTATCGGCACGGCTCCGGCGGGTGACCCCATAAACAACGGCTGGCCGGGCGATCACGGCGGCAACATGGACTGCAACATGATAGGCGAGGGTGCGACAGTCTATCTTCCCGTTCTAGTCGACGGCGGGTTGCTTTCAATAGGGGATGTACACGCAATTCAAGGCGATGGCGAAATCTGCGGCACTGGCGCCGAGTGCCCGGCTGAGGTCACCGTTAAGGTAGAACTGCTCAAAAACTTTGACTTCCCCACCCCGTTTGTCGAAAACGATTGCTTCCACATGCCGGTGGCCTCGAAAAAGACGTTGGATGAGGCTGTTAGCCAAGTGGTAATCAACGGCGTCGACTTCTTGATGAAGGAATACGCAATGACCCGCTTTGACGCCGCCGCATTCTGCTCGCTGGCCGCTGATGTAAAAATCTGCCAGGTGGTAGACCCGCTGATGACTGCCAGGATTGAGATACCCAAGAAGCTACTTAAGCGCCTTAAGTAAGGGACAGGCCACATAGCCGGACGTTACAAGCAGGCGGACATGGTCAGCAGCTGAATTGTGAATTTATTAATTTAATAAAATTAATAGTATTGGAAGGGATTTATGTGAGCGAAGATATCAGCATCCGTAAACCAACAGGCTCGCCGATAGGCTTAGTTATAATGTTGGCGATTGGTTTTGCCTTTTACTTTGTCTTTTCCCGGATAGGCGGGGCGTTGGGCGGCATGATGACCTACGATGGGGTGATCACCGGGATAACCGCCAGCTTTCCGCAACAGGTCCAGTGGCTTCTAATGAACTTTACCGAGCCGCAGTTCTACGCCGGAATGCTTGCTGGTCTCGGCGTTATGGCGGGCGGCTTCATCGCCTGGCGGCTTGCTGTGGCCAAATCCAAGTACGCCGGGTTTGATGTCTGCTACGGGCAGTCCAACCTCTGGCCGTGGGTTTTCGCCTCCCAGGTGATCTCGGCCGGGCTTGCGATTTTTGTTTTCCGCTATATCAACCTGTTCGATACCATGGATGTAGCTTGGGTGCCGACCTTTGTCAGCATTGTCGGTGCGCCGCCCTCAGTCGTTTTGCTCTACGGCAAGAGTGTACCCGCCCTGATCACCGGCTCTATCCTCGGCGGTCTGCTCTCGGCTCCTGTGGCCACCTGGTTGAGCACATACGTCACTGCCACCTGGAACGCTCCTGGCGTTGTGCCAAACGTTTTGGCCATGGCCATAACTGGTGTGCTTATCTGCTCTATCTGCCGGGTTTTGCCCTGGGTTAAGAAAGTAGAGTACAAAAGCCACCGCGATACCCCAAAACCGGCCGAGAATGTCTACACTCCGTTCTGGTTTATGAGAAGGGTTACCGCCGACTTCTCTGAGGCTCAGTTCTACGGTAACGAGATTGCCTCGCTAGTTCTGCTGAGTGCAGTCACAATCGAGTGGGTACTCAGCCCCGGCTTAGTCTCGGGCGGCAGTGGAATGCTCCCGGCTATAATCCTTTCCCAGTTTGTAGCCTCGTCGGTTGGGGTATTCCTCTACGCCAACAAGTTTGAGAACAATGGCTGGTACGGCACGTATGTTCCGGTGGTCAGCGTTGGGCCGGCCTGCGTCCTCTTCTTTGGCGGCGGAATACATATAGCCCTGGTCGCCGGCGTTCTGGGCGGGATAATTGGCGCCCCCTTCGCCGAATTCCTTCAGAGGCACTGGCCGGAAGGTATCCACCCGACAAGCGCCAATGTAACCGCAATGGCCATTTCCACAATTATAGTGGCCTTCGTGATCAGATTTATCGGGTTGGCATAACTAAGGTAATAAGAGAGAAGACGGAAAACGGGTGTCGACTGTCAGCCCCCATTTTCACCAACTGTGGAGGTTAACTTTATGAAAATAGACAAAGACTATATCTTTTCGGTTGCCACAACTCTGCTTGAAATCGACAGCCCCACCGGTTTTACTGGCAACGTCATGAACAAAGTCGAGGAGCTGGTCGGCCAGCTTGGCTACAAATTAGAGAGGACCAATAAGGGCGCCGGGATAGTCCGCGTCCCTGGCAAAGACCGCAAGCTGAGCGGGATGTGCGCCCATGTCGATACACTCGGCTTGATGGTCCGCTCAATCTCCGACGATGGCGCCTTGGGGATAACGGCTCTCGGCGAGGTCATTTTCCCCACCCTGGACGGCGAGTACTGCCGGATCTACACCCGGGAGGGCAAAGTCTACACAGGCACAGTCCTCTCAAAGAGCGCGGCTTGGCATGTCTTTGAGGACGCCAACTCCCGCGTCAGAGACGCCTCAAGCATGGAAGTGCGGGTCGACGAGGTAGTCAAATCCAAGGAGGATGTCGAGAAGCTGGGTATTTCCCCCGGTGATTTTATCTGCATCGACCCCAAAACAACCATCACCCCCTCAGGCTTCATAAAATCCCGCTTTCTGGACGACAAACTTTCGGTTGCGATCCTCATCGGATTTTTGAAGTACCTGAAGGACAACGGTGTCCAGCCGGCCAACGACCTCGCTTTTATGTTCTCGAACTATGAAGAGCCCGGGCACGGGATGGCTTGGCTGCCTGAGGGAATGAGCGAGCTAATCGCAGTGGATATGGGCTGCATCGGGGACGATCTCAGCTGCACCGAGTATGACGTCTCTATCTGCGCCAAAGACAGCGGCGGAGCCTACGACTACGACGTGACAACTCGACTTATCCAGCTTGCCAAAGCGGGTTCGCTGAACTATGCGGTGGATATCTTCCCGACATATATGTCGGACGTCTGCGCGGCTCAACGGGCCGGCCACGATGTCAAAGGCGCAATAATCGGCCCGGGTGTCTCGGCCAGCCACGGGATGGAGCGCAGTCACTACCAGGCGGCGGAGGCCACTCTCAAGCTGCTGGCTGCCTACTTTACTTAGTAGCAGGCCCTGTAGTTCCGGCAAGCGTGTCGTACTCAACCGTTGGCCTATGCAGTATGAGACAGCTTACGGTTAAAAGGGCAACCTATATTACACACGCCGCCGCATGATGCAAAACAATATAAGCCGCAGTTTCACTTACTCGAAACCGCGGCTTATGTGTTTTTGTCTTAATATATAACTATGGGTATTAAGTAAAAAAACTTAATACTCCAATATAAGTGACATCCGGATATTGTCGCAATATATCTCAGCAAAGTACTGCGCATAATGCGACTGTATTTTAAAAGCCACAAAGTACTGTCGCGCAACACTGTTCTATGTCAGTAGACAGCTGCATAAAATGCGATAGAATTAATCGCAAATAGAGCCGCCAAGGGTGGCGATTTTCCAACTGAGATACATTGAACGACGCTTACATGGCTTTCAGCGAACTGTGGGCTAAGCGCAGTTCCCGCCACGCTTTGCTCAGGGCAAAGGTGGGGTTGACAAACACATACCTATGTATACATGTGAAAGAAAAGAGGTAAAAACGGTGGGACGCATAATGCAAAACATTGAAATAGACATACATGATTACAACGGCGTTCCTCACGTTAGGCTAGTACAAAATACCAACGCTATACATCTGCACCCGGCCCAGCTTGATCTCGTTATGCAGTGGATGGGCGAGGTGAAGGATGATATTGACAACCGCAAGGGAAGTGTAATTCAGCATGACAACCCCATGCGCTAAACAGAAAAGCTCATATTGTGCCGATACGCTTGGTCGCTCATAACTAAGCCCCCGCTAAAAATGTTAGCGAGGGCTTAGGAATATTGTTCCATAATAAGGTATTTAGGGTATCGCAAGATGCCGTTTTTTTGTAAGCGTGGGAGTGTGATAGTTCGCACAAGTATTTTTCCGCATAAAAGCAGAAGCGCCCTTCCTGCCTTTTGGCTCGAATAACTGCGGTGGTGATACGCACAATATAGCTGTCGGCACCCGTTTATTATAAAGCAGAGGAGACCACCGCACAATGGAAGGCTGGAACTTCGAGCACACCTACGCAGAGCTGCCTCAAATATTCTACCGCAGCCAAAAACCGGTAGCTGCCCCTAACCCCAAAATGCTCGTCTTCAACCGGGAACTCGCGGAGTCTTTGGGGCTGGGTGCAAACAAGCTGGAAACCACACCCGAAATATTTGCGGGCAGCGTGTTGCCCCCGGGAGCTAAGCCTATTTCTCAGGCTTACGCCGGGTTTCAGTTCGGCCACTTTGCTATGCTGGGGGACGGGCGAGCGGTACTGCTGGGGGAGCAAATAGCCCCGGACAACCGCAAGTTTGACATACAGCTTAAAGGCTCGGGGCGCACGCCGTATTCCCGCGGCGGCGACGGCCTCGCGGCGCTCTCGCCCATGCTAAGAGAGTACATCATCAGCGAGGCCATGTTTGCTTTGGGCATCCCCACAACCCGCTCTTTGGCGGTTGTGCTGACCGGCGGCAACGTTATGCGAGAAAAAGTTTTGCCGGGCGCCGTTTTGACGCGGGTGGCCGCCAGCCATATTAGGGTGGGAACTTTCGACTACATTTCCGCCTACGGCACAATGGAAGATTTGCGTGCAATGGCCGACTACAGCATCTCCCGTCATTTCCCATGGCTAGAAGACGCGCAGAGCAAGTATCTCTTGCTGTTAAGGGAAGTCTGCCAACTTCAGGCAACGTTAATAGCCAAGTGGCAGCTTGTCGGCTTTATCCACGGTGTGATGAACACAGACAACATGGCGATCTCAGGCGAGACCATAGACTACGGCCCCTGCGCCTTTATGGACACGTATGACCCGGAGACCGTTTTTAGCTCGATAGACACCTTTGGGCGCTATGCCTACAAAAACCAGCCCACAATCGGGGCGTGGAATTTGTCACGTTTTGCGCAGTCGCTGTTGCCGTTGATTGACGAAAGCCAAGACAAAGCTATAGAGCTGGCAGAAGCTGAAATCTCGGCTTACCTAGAATACCACGACAAGGCTTGGCTTGACGGTATGCGGGCAAAACTTGGGCTAGCCGGCCAGGAAGCGGAAGACCCCCAGCTTGTCGCAGAGCTGCTGGACTTGATGGCTAAGCACAAGCTGGACTTTACAAATACTTTTCGCTCGCTGCCTAATATGGTTCTTGAGGCTTCGCCGCTCTTTGAGATAGCGCAGTTTATCCCTTGGCAAGAAAAATGGCGAAATAGGCTGAACCGCGGGCACCAAAACCCTGAGCACGCCGCGGAAATAATGAAAAAACACAACCCGGCCGTTATCCCGAGGAACCACAGGGTCGAAGAAGCCCTGGCTAGCGCGGAATATGGCGACTTGAGCGTGATGCAAAGCCTGCTTGACGCCTTGCGCAAACCCTTTGAAGACTCAGAAGTGTACTCTGTGCTCCCTCAAGATACCTCGCAAGAGTATAGGACATTTTGTGGAACTTAGAATTTTTTAATGCTTATCCAGATGCATTACTTCAGATAACAGCTCCGGGTTATCGGTGATGATTCCCGCAATCTCAAGAGCGGCCAGCCTGCGCATGGCCTGCGGGTCGTTCACGGTGTAGGTGTTTATCGCGACCGCGTTTGCGTGGATTTCATCAATCGCTTCGTCAGTCAGGCCGTAATACTTGGGGTGAAAGCATTCATACCATGCTGTTTTGTGTAGGCCCCGGCATCAATAAGCCAGCAGTCGGTGAGAAAGCCGCAGGCGATCTCGGGGGCCAAGCGCTTGCACTCCAGCACAGAAAAATAGTTGAACGACGAGAGGATAACACGCCCGCAAAGCCCTCGACTGCGAATTTTTTCGACCACCATCTCCCCCATGCCCGGGTAGCGCACATTACTGTTTTTTAGCTCAATATTGCTCAGTACATCGGTTTTTGCTATAGCAATTTTAGTATATCGTCTACCCACATTCAATTGCAGTATGTTGCGCGGCATATCTTTTGATGCTACAATGTAAATTGGGCAATACAAAATGAGGCGACTAATATGCGCGAGACGCTGAGCTTCCGGCCTATAGAGCCGTTGCTGGGGCTGGCTGGTATACGCTCAAAAGGAACTTTGGGGGAGTGCGCCGCCTACCAGCCCAGCTTGAGCTTTATGGCCGGCCGCGGTGAGACGCACCGCAGGCCGCTGGTCGCCTTTTTGGACAAGCACATCGGCACACACCACAACATTTGAGGAGGACAAAATATCATGACAGAAAACACAAGAAGTATTTTGGATTTTATCGGCTGCGAGTACGAGATATTTCCCGGCAGCGCGAGCCAGAAAGAAATCCTCGACCGGTTTAGCGCCCTTACGGAGGCTGGCAAATGTGCCGGTTTTTCCCCGCTTGTAATTGTCTCGTCGGACTCAATGGCGGAGTACTTGGAATTCTTCGTAGAAGACAGGGGCGGCGAGAACACCCCCGAAAGCGTTGCAGCTAGCCGCCAAGCTATTATTGCAGAGGCTTGCAAAATCGACGCAAAGGCTTTCCTGGATTCATGGCTTGAGGAGCAGCTGAGAATCTATGCGGGAGAGGGCTACGATATAATCGGCCAGTTCTCGCGCGAAGAGACGCAAAACGCCCTGACTTTGGAGGCGGTCCGGTACGAGCCGAGTGAAGTGATTATCGCCAAAGTCCCCACCAAAAACCCTTGGGAACTGGCCGCCTGGCTACCAATGGGCGGGTTCAACGACTGCCCCACCCCGGCAGAGCAGGTCGCGGTGTATAAGTACTGGCAGGCAAAGTACGGCGCCGTCCCCGCTATCGCAACCTTCGACACCTGGCAAATGACCCTAACCACCCCACCACTTACCGAAGAGGACGCAGAGCGCCTGGCAAAAGAGCAGTTTGCCTTCTGTACCGATATCGTTACGCAGGGCACACAGACAATCCTCGCACTTGCAAGCATGCTGAAAAACTCCAAAGCGTGGTACTTCTGGTGGGACTAGCCGCCCCAAATATTGCCCACACCCACAAACCCAAGAGAGTGCGCGAGACACGCGGCTCTCTTTTCTTTTGGGCAGGTAGGTGTAGACAGCGCTGGTTTTTCTGATATAATTGATGTAAAAGTGATGTAAAGGGCAGTAGTTCCTTCTCCTGCCGCACTCTTATTTTTCACACTTATAAAGGGGGCGTCTTATATGACGACTTGGTTTGACAACGCGCAGGCGGACTACTACTGCGCGAAGCTTTTGTGCGAAGCGGCAGAAAAAAACCAGATGTACCTAGCCGGCGCCGGCCGCTCGACCCAGCAGGCTATCGAAAAACTGCTAAAGGCAATCATCCAGCAAAAGGGCCAGGTGATTGCCCGCAAGTTAGCCACAAACGACATCTCGGTGCTGGTTAAGGAGTGCGGGAAGCAGGGCGTCGAGACGCCGGAAATCCTCAAGAAAATGAGCAAGCAGATAACCGACTGGTATATCGAGTCCACCTACCCGGGGCTGGGCAAGTACGGCAATGTCGAGCAAATTACAGTCGCGATAAAAATGTATGAACAACTGCGCGAAATCTTTACCGAGATGATAAACAAAACCGACAAATGCCTTATCCACTGCCCGTACTACACAAGCGACGTCTGGGGCTGCTCGCTAAAAGTCACACGCCGCGACAAAGAGTGCAAATACCCTATCCCCAAGGAGTGCTGCTAAATCAAAATGCGCAGGAAGAAATCACCGCTACGAAGGGCCGTGAGGGCTGTTTTTCTCATTGGCTTTGCTATTGCGATTATCCATATTGCCCACGCTCTCACTCTAGACAGGATTATCCAGTACTTGGAGGTGGACTTCCACTCCCCGAACATATCCGCCGGGTTGGACGGCTACCGGATAGCTCTTATCACCGATACCCACGATATCTCCGAGGAGCGGTTGGGTGCGGCTGTGAGAGAGCTAAATGAGCGCGGGATAGACCTTCTGCTGCTGGGTGGCGACTACGCCAGCAGAAACCCCGCCGACAGAAGCTACACTACCATTCGCACAATGGGCGTGCTCTCTGGGGTTCGGGCTACCGATGGCTCTTTTGGCGTAGCCGGCAACCACGATAGCCGAACCGACCTGTATACATATATGGAGGCAAATGGTATCACCCCCCTCTCTAACAGCGGGCTGCGTCTGCGCGAGGGCTTTTTCCTTGCCGGTACTCAGGACTGGCTGACCGGTCACGCGGATATAGCCGCAGCCACAGCGGGTGCTCTCCCCGGTGATTTTGTGCTGCTTGTCTCACACAACCCGGACATATCCATGCGCCAGGACACCACCGGCGTAGATTTGATTTTGAGCGGGCACACCCACGGCGGGCAGATAACGCTGTTTGGCATTTGGGCACCCGCGCTTGAGCGGCGCTTCGGCATTACAAGGTATGGCCAGCGGTTTATGTCGGGCTGGGCGTACTCACACGACGGCACACCCGTGTTTGTGAGCAACGGCACCGGGGAGTACCTACCCAGGATGTTTGCGCGGCCACAGGTTGTTATTGTGACGCTGCGGCACGAATCTTATATTCAATGAGCCATTTGGAGAAAGGCCGGTGCTTAAAGTGAAAATAACAACACTGCTTGAAAACACCACAAAAGATGCTGCCTTGCTGCCAAAGCATGGGCTGAGCATTCATATAGAAACGCCGAAGCACAAAATACTGTTTGACCTTGGCCCTGACGACACCTTCCTGGCTAATGCGCAAAAAATGGGGATCGACTTAGCCGAAGTTGACACAGTTGTACTTTCGCACGGCCATTATGACCACGGCGGTGGATTGCCCGGCTTTCTGAAAATAAACAACAAGGCGAAGGTCTACATTAACCCCTTAGCTTTTGAGCCGTATTACGCAAAGCTTCTGTTTATAAAAAAATACATTGGCCTTGACCAAAATTTTGCGGGGAATGAACGCATCATTTTCACCAGCGATACCATGCAGATAGATGACGAGCTTTTCATTTTTTCCGATGTTGAAGGACAGTTTGAAAGCAAAGGCAACCGCTCGTTATTCAAAAAAATACCGGCCGGTTTTGCTCGTGACGATTTTGCACACGAGCAAAACCTTATTGTAACCGCTAAGGGCACGTCGGTGTTGTTCTCCGGTTGCTCACATAAAGGAATCGCCAATATACTGCGGGCCGCGTATAAATACAAGCCTACGATAGACGCCGCTTTTGGCGGCTTCCATTTATATAATCCGGTTAAAAAAAGTAGCGAACCCACAGAAGTGGTCGAAGGGCTGGCCGCGGAGTTATCTTCGCTGGAAACCGTGCTTTATACCGGCCATTGCACCGGAAAGCAAGCTTACAAGACTATGCGCGATATTATGGGAGATAAAATTCGGCACCTTCACACCGGGGCTGTTATCGATATTTAATTGGCGAACTCTCTTTCAGTTATCGCCTAGCAGCTTCCCCGACGCCATCATAACCCCCAGCTTACCCACCGGGTAGTTCAGCCCGCCCTGCATCCAGGCGGCGTAGGGGTCGCGCATGGGGCCGTCGGCACTAAGCTCTATCGAAGCGCCCATATTGAACGCCCCAGCAGCCATTATCACCTTGCTGTCGTAGCCGGGCATCTCCCAGGCCTCGGGGCTGACGAAGGAGTCTATCGGCGCACCCTTCTGTATTCCCCGGCAGAAAGCGGTCAGCTTTTCGGGGCTGCCCAGCACCACCGACTGGATTATATCGGTGCGAGGTTGCCCGGCGTCCGGGTAGACCTTGTACCCCATAGCGCTTAGCAGGCCGGCGGCGAAAACAGCGGTCTTGACGGCGCTCGCCACCACCCCCGGCGCGTAGAACAGACCCATGTACATGTTCTTGTTTTGGTCGAGTGAGCAGCCTACCTCGCGGCCCAGACCGGGCGCGGTCAGACGATGGGCACAGCGCTCGACCAGCTCTTTCTGCCCGGCGATATACCCCCCGGTGCGCGCGATTCCGCCGCCGGGGTTTTTTATCAGCGAGCCGATTATCAGGTCTGCGCCTACCTGGGTAGGCTCGGTTTTTTCAACGAACTCGCCGTAGCAATTGTCAACCACCACCCAGGCATCGGGGTTCGCTCGCTTTACGATTTCGGCCAGCCTGCCTATCTCCTCAACGCTGACTGATGGGCGCAGACTGTACCCCCGCGAGCGCTGTATGTATGCCACACGCGCACCTTTCACAGCGGCGGGGACAGCCTCGAAGTCAACATTGCCGTCGGGCAGCAGGTCGAGCTCTCGGTACTCCACCCCGAACTCACGCAGCGAGCCTTCTCCCGGTTGACCCTTTATACCCAAGGTAGCATGTAGGGTGTCGTAGGGCCTGCCAGTGAGCGAGACGATGACATTTCCTGGACGTAGCAGCCCAAATAAGGCGGTGGCAATGGCGGCTGTACCGCAGGCAAAGTGATGGCGCACCAGCGCGTCCTGCGCCCCGAATATCCGGGCGTAAAGGCTGTCCAGCCCGTCCCGCCCCCGGTCGGAATAGCCATAGCCAGCAGTGCCAACCAGGTGGGTGTCGCTTATACGCTCTTCCCCAAAGGCGGCCAGCACCTTGAGGGAGTTGTGCTCACAGATGTCCTCGATGCGTTGGAAGTACGGGGCGCAGGCAGCCTCGGCTTTGGCGGCCAGCCTAGCCACCTCGGGGTGGATGTCAAAGAATTTCTGCGTGCTCACGCCTGCTCACCTCCCAGTTTTTCTATGAGGGCCAGCAGAAGCTTGTAGGCCTTCGCGACATCCCCCTTGTGCAGCATGAGCGAGGGGGAGTGCAGGTAGCGGCAAGGTAGGCTAAGGGCCAGCATCCGTGCGCCCCCGCCAGCACTCTGCACCGCCCGGGATTCATTCGCGCCCACCACCCCGGTTTTGGGTTGGCAGGGTATCTCCCGCTCCAGGGCGTGGCCAAGGGCGAGGTCGTACAGCTCTTTGTCGTAGAGCGTGCCTTTGTCCATGAATGAGAGCACCGGGCCGTCGCCCATGCGGCAGATTTGCTCGCCGGACCCGATACCCGGTATATCGGCGGCAGTGGTGGTCTCAACCGTAATGCCAAACTCCGGGCGCAGAGCATAGGCGGCGGTTGCGCCGCCCGCGCAGCCGGTCTCCTCTTGGGTGGTAAATGCAAAGTGGCAGTCCCAGGGCAGCTCGGCGCGCAGCAGCTCGACCAGCAGGGCGCAGCCCGCCCGGTTGTCGAAGGCGCGGCCGAGAATATAGTCTTGCCCCAGCTCCAGGAAGGAGCTGCTAAACACCGCCCTCTGGCCGGGGCTTACGGCCGCCTGAGCCTCTTCTCTGCTGGGGGCACCGATATCAATTCGCAGGGCGTCCCACTCGGGCGGAGTCTCTTTTTCCTTGGCGGTGAGGTGGTGGAGCGCCTTGCCCCCTATCACTCCCGGCAGGCGCTGGGGGCCGATTTCTACCGCGCGGCCAAAGGCCACCCGGCTGTCTATCCCGCCCACGGGAGAGCAGAGCAGCAGCCCGTCCTCCTCGATGCCTGTAATTATCAGCCCTACTTCGTCCATGTGTGCGCTCAGCATAATCCGCCGGCCTGCTCGTACACCCTTTTTAAAGGCTAGCAGGTTGCCCAGGGCGTCGGTCTCCACGCTATGGCAATGGTCTTTTACCAGCGCGAGAATCTCCTTGCGCACCGCGCCCTCGCAGCCAGAAACACCGGGTATCTCGCTTAGCTTTCTTATCAGCTCAATGGTGTTTGTCACGCGGTCTCACCTGCCTTCCCGGCGAAATCTTTAATAAACGCGGCAATCAGCCGGGCGGTCTGCTCAATGTCCGCGGCGGCAACCACCTCGACCGGGGTGTGCATGTACTTCAGCGGTATCGAAAGCAGCGCTGTGCGCACGCCGGTCCGCGAGATGGCAATGTGGTCGGCGTTTGTGCCGGTTGGGCCGCCCATTACCTCGTGCTGATGGGGTATGTCCTGCGCCTTTGCCACCGATATCAGACCCTCGGTCATCTCTCCGCTGAGAATAGGGGCAACGCCTATCATCGGGCCAGCCCCCAAGTTGCCGCACTTATGCCGCTGGGAGTCCGGGGTATGGGCAAAAGTCGTGTCCACCACCAGGGCGTGAGTGGGCCGCAGGGTGTAAGCAGCCGTCTTAGCCCCCTGCCCGCCGATTTCCTCAAGACTGGAGAAGAGCACGCTCAGGCCGCAGCCCAACTCTTCCTCACGCAACAGCTCCAGGGTGCGCAGCAGGCAGACGCATCCCGCGCGGTTGTCCAGCCCTGCACCGGAAAGCCTGTCCCCTAAAAGGGCGCGCCCCGACGCGGCAAAGCTGACCCTATCACCGGGGGTAACGGCTTTCTCTGCGGCCTCCTTTGCCAGGCCGATATCAATGTAAACTTCATCCGCCTTCGCGAACTTTTTCTCACTTCCCTTGTCCAAATGCGGCGGCGTGGAGCAGATTACGCCGTTCACACTGCCGTTCCTCCCATGAACAACCACCGGGCAGGCTGGCAGCACCCGCGGGTCTACCCCGCCCAGGCCGCTCACCCTAAGGAAGCCGGTGTTGTCGATATGGGTAACAATCAGGCCAACCGTATCGAAGTGCGCATCCAGCAGAAAGTGTGGCTTGTTGTGGGGTACCTCCCACACATGGCAGACAACACTGCCCAAAGGAGTGTGGGTGATTTTGCCAAAGGGCGCAAGGAGGGCGGCGGCGTACTCAGCTGCGGCTATACCGTGACCGGCCACACCGGAAAATTCAAGCAGTGTTTGTTTTATGTCCATATGGCTCCTCCATGTTTGCGATTAAAGAGTAGCTGTCAAGCACTTGTCTTTTGTTATTTGTCTAAAGTGCCTGCACCAAATCCTTAAAGTGCCAGCCGCGCTCCTCAAAATTCCGGTAGTGGTCAAAGGACGCGCTAGCCGGTGAAAGGCTGACTACATCGCCTTTTTGGGCGTAGCTGTGGGCAATAGCCACCGCGTCTGGCATATCTTTCGCCCGCAAGATTTTCGGCGCGCCTTCTTTGTACCCCGAGTGCCCGCGCAGGGCGACCTCGATTTTGTCGGCGGTAGCGCCCATGAGTATAAGCAGCTTGACCTTTTCGCAGAGAGCCGGGGCTAGCGGCTGGTAGCTCAGGTTTTTATCGTACCCACCCGCTATCAGGATTATCTTTTGCGAAAAACTGGCAAGGCCTGCCATTGCCCGGGTTGGGGAGGTAGCTATGCTGTCGTTGTACCACTTGACCCCGCCGCTGTCGCGGATAAGTTCTATCCGGTGCTCAACCCCGGCAAAGGTACGGGCCACCTGTGCCGCTGTATCCGGGCTGACCCTGTCCCCGGCAGCGCAGATCGCCGCCAGCAGGTTCAGGATGTTGTGCTCGCCCGGCAGGCACATCTCATCCCGGTGAAGTATTGGCAGGTCTTCTCCGGCTTTCACCCGGCAGAGCATGCCGTCCCCGCGCAGGTATGCGCCTCTCTCCACCCGGTTTTTGAGGGAGAAGGTCTCGCAGCGCCCACGCACCTCGGGGATAAACGAAGAGGTTATATCGTTGTCAGCGCCCAGAACCGTAACCGAAAACGCGTTTTGGTGAGCGTAAATATTCTTCTTGGCGCCGATGTACTCCACCATGTCTTTATGGACATCCAGGTGGTTGGGGGACATGTTTGTGACCACCGACACCTGCGGAGCACAGCGCATTGAGATAAGCTGAAAGCTCGAGAGTTCAAGCACGGCAAGGTCGGTGGGCGAAATATTTTCAAGCTGACCAAGCATAGCCCTGCCGATATTCCCACCCAGGTGGACGGTGTGGCCCTGGGCTTTTAGCAGCTCGGCTATCAAAGTGGTGGTGGTGGTCTTGCCGTCGCTGCCGGTCACAGCCAAAACCGGGCAAGGGCAAAACTCGCAAAACAGCTCCATCTCGCTGGTAACAACCCCGCCCCGAGCACGGAAATCGTTTAGTTCCTCGCAGTAAAAGTACATTCCCGGCGTACGAAAAAGCACGTCCCCCTCAAAGCGGGCAGGGTAGTCTTCTCCCAGCAGCAAGGTAACGCCTTTTCCGCGCAACTCGCTCAGGGCTGCGCTGTCCAGCTCGGCAGCCCCACGCTTATCGCAAACGGTTATGTCCAGCCCCATATCAGCCAGCTGCCCAGTGATAGCTATATGGCTTACCCCTAGCCCCACAAATATTGTCTTCTTGCCCCCAAGCAGCGCTGCCGCACGCATTTTGTCTTCTAGCATAAGCGGACTCCTTTGCCTAATATTAGGAAGCGCCCGTCAGCAAGCCACGCTCCTGCATTATTATAGCACATTGTCTGTTGAGTTTTCCATATAATTCCGATTTTTCGCAGTTTATTCGTTTCAATTTCATTTTAATTAGGTAGTGGTCAAATGGCGTCGGATTTATAGGTGGAGCCTGTAAGGTTTTAAGGTCAAGGTCCCCCACCCACACAGCAAATATTGACAACTTTCCCATTTCATGCTACAATACTAACCAAAGGTTCCGAAAGAATAAGGAGCCGCATGGCCGTTGAAGGTGCGCGAACACCAACAACGGGCAAAGGTGAAACCTCGTTAAAACAACCCACCTCTGCACTTCCACACGGCCCCCATATTATACACCATACAGTATAATGATGGCAAGTCGTCGTGGAAGGTTATCGCCATATTTTGGCGCGTGTAGGGGTACTCACCTCTATGTGCGTTTTTTTGTTTTCGGAGCTTTTGAGAATAGGCCGGGTGGGGCTACCCTCCATTGCTTCACCCGGCCAAATCAAAAGCGAAAGGCAGTGACGGCACATGGATGGAGAAAAAGTCTTTACTAGGTTTATAGACGCTCTTGGGCGGTTCGAGGTACCGCAGGATATCCGGGAGGCGCTGGGTTGGAAAGTCGGCACCCGGTTAGAGATAGGGCTTGTCGACGTCAGCATAAAATCGATTATCTTGAGAGAGGTCTCAGAGCGTTGCTCTCTCTGCCGAAGGAAGTCCGAAAATCTCGCGGAGATTGAAAATGGCTGCATCTGCCCCAAGTGCGCAGCGCAGATAAAGTAAGAATATTTAACACGAAGAAGGCTGCCTACGGGTGGCCTTTGGTTTTTCAAATAAACAATGCAACTGACAAGGTGACGCGGGCAGTACGACATAGCCACTGGTCACTTAAAAACCGCAGAGACTTTATGCAAACACTTCAATGATATCTTACACCCAGCCCCTGAAATACCGACAATTTTTTGGACTCGCTGTCTGTCAATAGTGCAGTATAAAACACATAGGTGTCGGCGATATTATTCAGTGGAGAGCATCAATCTATAACAGGTGGCTCTCTGCTTGCAAAACAACGACGGGCGTGTGTTTCTCTGCTCTTATGCCTTCGCTGATGACGTCTTCCGCGCTTGTGCCGGGTGTACCAGCCTAATTTATCTCAACCTCAGCTAAAAAACGGAGCCATATAAAATGAAACGATTGTTCTCCTTTAAAAAAATGTCTGTAAAAATTGCTTTTGTTGTCGCTGCTGTAGTTGTAATAGTCGGCGGCGGGGCAACCTTCTATATGCAAACCCGCATTATCGAAGAAATAGATAATCATGCAAGGATGTATGTGCGGTATAGGATTAGGGAAGCTGCAGATGACGTTGGAATTTCTATTGTAGAGGGTTTGGAGATTTCGCGGGTTGCGGACATTGTTAATAGAGTAAGGCTCTATAACACCGGGTTTGCCGCTTTGGTGGATAACCGCGGTGAGTTTATTGAGCCAAGCGGACTAATAGGAAATCTTACCGCAAACGAAAAGCTGATCCTTCGCAACCTTGCCATGGCCAGCCAGAATGAAACATTTGACATTAGGCTGAGCAACATTGCCTACACAGCGGCTCGTGTCGAGCTTGCCAACGAATACTCTCTTTTTGTTTTCGCCCCAAGAAACGAAGTTATGGCCGAAGTGAACGCATCGCTTGTTAGGTTTGCTATCATTTTTGCCAGTGTTTTGACTCTCGTTATTATTATTAGTCATTTCATAGGAAAATCTATGGCTGCGCCTTTGGTTGTGCTTAATAAATATATGAGAAAAGCCGCAGCGACAGGGGACATAACTCTCAGCAACGAGGATATGGAATCCCTTAGTGGGCTTTTGCAGCAAAAAGATGAAATTGGCCAATGTGTCGGCGCCACCGTTGATTTCTTTGAGCACATTAACAATGTGTCGGAGAAGCTGGAAACACTTTCGCAAGGCAATCTGACTGCCAATATTGACATGCGTTCCGAAAAAGACGTGCTTGGGAAATCATTAAGTCATATGATCGACAGACTTAACAATATTTTTGGCGGAATCCGCGCCTCTGCCAACCAAGTTTCTGCAGGCGCAAAACAGATAGCAGATGGTGCGCAAACCCTTGCACAGGGTTCTATCGAACAAGCCGCCACCGTAGAAGAACTTTCCGCGTCCGCAAGCGGAATATCGCAAAAAACCAAAGTTAATGCCCAAATAACGGATAAAGCCGCTGAGCTTGCAGTAACTATCAAGGGTAACGCCGAAAAGGGCAACCGCCAAATGGACGATATGGTTGCCGCTGTCAATGAAATCAGCCAGGCTAGCCAGAGCATCAGCCAGGTTATTAAAGTTATTGATGACATAGCGTTCCAAACAAACATCTTAGCGCTTAACGCCGCAGTGGAAGCAGCCCGGGCCGGGCAGCACGGCAAGGGTTTCGCGGTAGTTGCCGATGAAGTGCGCACCCTAGCTGCAAAGAGCGCAGAAGCTGCCAGAGATACCGGAGTGCTCATCTCTAACTCTATGGAAAAAGCGCAGCACGGCGCGCATATAGCTAAAAATACGGCTGAGAGCCTTTTTGAAATAGTAACCGGCATTAACGAAAGCAGTGAGATTATAAGTGAGATTGCAATGGCCTCAGAGGCACAGGCAACCGGCATTGCGCAAATAAACAACGGTATTGAGCAAGTAGCTACAATTGTTCAGCAGAATAGCGCAACTGCAGAGGAAAGCGCCGCCGCTTCTGAAGAATTAAGCGGCCAGTCCGATATGCTGGAAGACTTGATTTCCCAGTTTAGGCTAAAAAAGCCGGACGCCACAAGATCTCAAGCAAAGCAAGGTTTGGCTGCGCCTGAGAATTCCTCCTTCGCTCTGAATGCTATAACTAGAAAGCATTAGCCTTTTCTCTGCCCGGAATGCTCGGCGAAGATAAAGCGGCGTTACAACAAAGAAGGCTGCCTTTGGGTGCCCTTCTTTATTTTTTTTGCAAACGTTACAGCAGCATCTGTTCAGTTTGGCTGTTTAGCTTTAGCTGCCCCAGCCAAGCCAGCAGTTTGCGGAAGAGCTTGCTCAACATCCAGCTTATAAAGATAAGCGGCAGGTAGAAGAAGACATTAGGTCCAATCAACCCCCCTAACCCAAAGAACGCCCCCACCCCGGGAATGAAGAACACCCCAACGAACATGGCAACCATTGCCCAGAGCAAGATACCCATCGGTACGCTCAGCTTGCCCGCCACCCGGAAAAGGATAAAGAACCCCACAACGCCAGACATAAACACCACCATGGTTGAGGTTTCGGCAAAAGGGATATCGAACAGCAGGCCGGCCAGCTGGATATACAGCGTGTTGAATACGATTATAAGCGCCGCCGGGAAAGCATGCTCGAATATGTTCGCCCAGAACCTGCCTGCCGGGCGGTCATAGTTTGCCTGCAAAGCCAGGAAGAAGGAGGGTATCCCGGTGGTGAGCGTATTAACCGGCGTCATCTGCAAAGGCGCGAAAGGGAAGGGATGGGGCAAAAAAGTATAGATTAGGGTAAGCAGTACCGAGAACACCACGTTGACCATATACAGCGCCGCCACCCGCTCGATGTTGTTTATTACCCGACGCCCCTGTCGCAGCGCGCTTATCATAGCTGAAAAGCTTGAGGAGAGCAGTACAAAGTCGCAGGCACTGCGGGCTGCGCTGCTGCCGCCCACCATGGCCACGCTGCAGTTGGATTCCCGCATGGCCAGGATATCGTTTACCCCGTCCCCGGTCATACAGGTTGTGTGGCCGCTGCGCTGCATGGCTTTTATTAGCTCGAGCTTTTGCTGCGGGGTGGTGTGGCCAAAGACGGTGTTTTCCTCCGCAATGGCGGTAAAGTCCGTGCCCTCGCCAAATTGGCTCATATCCACGGTTTTGTCGGCGCCAGCAAGCCCGGCGGTGCGTGCCACCGCCCCGACTGTACGGGGGTTGTCGCCCGAGATAACCTTTAGCGTAACGCCCTCTTTGGCGAAAAATTGGAAGGTGCTGGGTGCGTCCTGGCGGACGTTGTCCGAAAGAATCAGCAGAGCTATACAGCTTATGCCGGGTGGCAGGGTTTCGCCGACTATCGGCTGTTTGGTATGGGCCAGGCAGATGACACGATGCCCGCTTGCGGCGTGTCGGTTCGCCTGTACAAGCCCGGGCGAGCCGGTGCCCGCCAGCAAAATGCCCGGCGAGCCCAAAAGATAGCTGCCCATTCCATTGAAGGTGGCGCCGCTCCACTTGCGCTCGGAATTGAATGGCGCCATGGCGGTTGCCCTCCAACTGCCCGCAGCACCGAAGGTTTCGGTAAGTGTTTTGGCGGTGGCGTTCTCGTCGGGCAGGGCGCCCATCAGCTCGGAGATGACACGAGCCGCCTTATCAACCGAGACGCCTTCCTCCGGCTCAATCCGCTCAAAGACCAGCTTCCCGTCGGTTATGGTGCCGGTTTTGTCCAGGCAGATAACGTCTGTTCGCGCCAGGGTCTCTATGCTGGGCAGCGACTGAACCAAGGCCCCGCGTTTAGCTAGGTTCATAGCCCCGATGGTCAGGGTTATACCGGTCAACATGACCAGCCCGCTGGGTATCATCCCGACTATTGCGGCGGCTGAGCCCAAAACGTTAGACGCAAGCTCCTCTCCCCCGCGCTGCCCCGAAAAGAACAGCAGCAGCCCCAGCGGGATGATTATCACGGTGAGTATGCGGATTATAATATTCATCATCCGCAGTAGCTTGCTCTTAATTTTGCCCCGCCCGCTTTTGGCTTTGGCGCTCAGGGAGTTGGCGTAGCTCTGGTCTCCCACCGCCATGGCGCGTACATACCCCTGCCCGCCGGTGACAAAGCTGCCGGAAAGCACGCTCTCGCCGGGTTCTTTTTTTATTCGGTCGGACTCGCCTGTCAGCAGGGACTCATCAACCTCCAGACCTATGCCGCTGAGCACCACCCCGTCGGCGGTAACTTGGTCCCCTGCCCCGAGGCGAATGACGTCATCGAGCACAACGTCGTCCTGGGGAATCGCGCTCACTGTGCCTTCACGCACTACGTTTACTTTGCTTCTAGCCAGAATGCTAAGTTTATCCAGGGCCTTCTTAGACTTAAGCTCCTGGAAGATGCCCATAAGGGTGTTGGCAATAGCCACCCCGAAGAACAGGGTGTTCCAAATATAATCCAGCCGGCCGACCACAATTATTACCCCGACCAGAAAAACATTGAGCAGGTTAAATAGCGTAAGCGTGTTCTTGAGCACAATCCGCTTGACGGATGGTGTCAAGCTCTGTTCTTTTTTGCTTTGTCCGCCCGCCTGCACCCTGGCCTGTACCTGGGCGGCGCTTAGCCCGTACTCTGGGCTTGGGCAAACTCTTTCCAGCGGGCTTTTGCCGGTGTTTGCAGGATATGCAGGGCTGTTTGCCGAGCCAGTGTGATTCACTCGCCTTCCAGCTCCCCTCTTGTGAGATATTGTATCTATAAGTACCACCCCTTGCCGACTGAGTAAATTTCTTCCTCATATTAATGTTGCCAGCAAGCGGGAGTTTTATTGACAGGCCTTATTTTTTTTGCTATAATTACCGAGGTAACAACACAGGGGCGTGGTCTAATGGTATGACAGAGGTCTCCAAAACCTTTAGCGAGGGTTCGATTCCTTCCGCCCCTGCCAGCGCCGAATTGGCGTATACACTTTGCGCTCTCACTCTGTGGGGGCGCCTTTTGTTTTTGTTTTGGTGCGACTTGCCTAAGAACATGAGATATGGTACAATTAACGCTGTAAATCATGATTGTATGAAAGGGCTGAGTATATGAGCTTGTTACCAAAGAATGCTGAAGTAAAAACGCCGATGCAAAACGCGGTTAGAAGCATTAGGGCCGCGTGGATAGCGGCGTTTGTCCAGTCGGCTTTAACTATTGGGGCGATAGCCTTTGCCTTTGCGCCCACCTATCTGATAGTCGATGTTGTGGCTGCGATTGCGATGGCTGTTTTGCTGATAACTATAAAAAGCAGGATTGCCGCTATAGCACTGCTTGCGCTGCATGTATTTGGGCTGATTATGAGCTTGTTGGAAGGCAGTGTCGGTAATATATTAGTGCCTATAGCCTTTGCTATAGCATACGCAGGTGGTGTGATGGGCACGTTCTCGTACCAGAAGATAAAAAAGCAAGAGAAAGCTGCAGCGTATGAAAGCACAGGTCAGTATGGGTACAATGGATACACGGGCCAATACGGAGCAGCAGGCCAAGGGAATATTGACCCGCGGTTTGTCCCGCCGCCCACCCAACCGATAAAAGAAGATACATCAGAGGGCAAGATTATACTCTCTCATACACATGAGAACCTTGAAATCGCGCTTAAGAGAACTTCTGGAACGACAGACTTAGTTATTAACGGAATGGTCTACGCACAAAAAGAAAGTATGATCGACATCAATTACGAGCTGAGTGTGTGTGTCGAAAACACTTTTGTGAAGATACATAGAGACAATTTGGGCGGTGCATATCTGTACATTAACAATAATTTGGCAGCCTCAAGCGCAGCGAAGCTTTAAAGGCGGGGGCGCATTTTGTTTTGCGCTGGCGGTCTATTTTACCTGCGAGCTTGACAAGTGGCAAAGTTGTTGCTACACTCTTAACAATTAAATATCCGCTGGGGGTGCGGTTGGCAAAGGCCAACCCGCTGAGAAATACCCTTTGAACCTGATCCGGATAATGCCGGCGAAGGAAAGCGAGCGCGTTTTGATAAAAATCGCACCTCCTGTATGCGGAACCTTATAGGAGGTATTTTTATGTCAAAAACAATATCCATAAAGCAAATATCCTACTGTGCCATCTGTATCACCCTTGCCCTGGTTCTGTCTCAAATTCGGTTGTTCGCCATGCCGCAAGGCGGGTCTGTTACGGCGTGCAGTATGCTTTTTATTGTATTGATTGGCTACTGGTTCGGGCCTAAAGTCGGTATAACAGCAGGTGTGGCGTATGGGTTTTTGCGGATATTCCTGGGGGCGTTTATCATTCACCCGGCTCAATTTGTGCTGGACTACTTATTGCCTTCAGCCGCCTTGGGGGCGTTTGGATTTTTTAGAAGCAAAAAATGGGGGCTTTACTTTGCGTATGTAGTGGGCGTTGCCTGCGCGTTTTTGGGTCACTTCGTGTCTGGCATTATCTTCTTTGGCGCCTACGCCCCGGAAGGCCAGAATGTGGCTTTCTACTCAGCCGTGTACAATCTCTCTCACATCCTCCCGGAAATGGCTATAACTCTTGTGCTTATATCGCTTCCCCAGCTCAGGCGCGCCATAGAACATGTATCACCGGTGAGAAGTACTTAGGTCGTGTTGACACAAAGCTGAACGTTCGTATTTTGGTGAATTTTGAGCCTTTCGTCGTTGTCGTTCGTCGGAATACATACAGTATTCCTTACTCCTCCGCCTAGAAATGCTCGAAAATTCACTCAAAATCCGTCCCTTCCCATTTGTGTCAACACACCCTAGTTGCGCTGTCGACCATTGTCGCCTTGTTGATCATGTGATATACTTGTACAAGCTTAGAGCAGGAGAGTGATTCTTTGAAGATACTGGTTGTGGGCGGCGGTGGCCGGGAGCACGCACTGGTGCGAAAGATAAGCGCGGTCCCCAAAGTACGGGAGATACATTGCGCGCCGGGCAACGCGGGGATAGCTGCCCAGGGCGTTCATTGCCAGCCGATTAAAGCTACCGATATAGACGCCATTGTCGACTACGCGAAAGCCCACGCCTTCGATCTTGTGGTCGTAGGGCCGGACGACCCGCTGGCTATGGGCCTTACAGACGCCCTGGAAGCCCAGGGTATACCGGCATTTGGCCCGAGCAAGAGCGCCGCTGCCATAGAGTGCAGTAAGGTGTTCGCCAAAGAGCTGATGCTGAATTACGGCATACCTACGGCCAGACATAAGAGCTTTACTTCGCACGGAGCGGCGGTCGAGTATATACGCTCGCTGACCGAGTGGCCGGTTGTAATAAAAGCGGACGGCCTTGCCCTTGGGAAGGGCGTGATCATCGCCCAGGACGAAGCCGAGGCACTGGACGCCTTGCGGCAGATGATGGAGGAAAAAATCTTTGGGGCAAGCGGGACAAACGTGGTCATCGAGGAGTTTCTCACCGGCCCAGAGGTTTCGGTGCTGGCTTTTTGCGACGGGAAAACCGTAGTTCCTATGGTAAGCGCGATGGACCACAAACGCGCCTTCGAGGGCGACGCAGGTCCCAATACCGGCGGCATGGGCACTGTTGCCCCCAACCCACATTACACTCCCGAGATGGCCCGGCGCTGTACGGATGAAATCTTTCTGCCCACCGTACGGGCAATGCAGGCGGAGAAGCGCCCCTTTAAAGGTTGCCTTTATTTTGGGCTGATGCTCACCGCCCAGGGGCCAAAGGTCATCGAGTACAACTGCCGGTTCGGTGACCCCGAGACCCAAGTGATACTCCCTTTGTTGGAGAGCGATATTGTGGAAATAATGCTGGCCGTGCACGCCGGCAAGCTGGATGAAGTCGACGTCAAATGGAAAGACGGCGCATGCGCATGTGTGGTGCTGGCCAGCGGGGGGTACCCGGGCAGCTATCCGACCGGATTGCCGATAGAGGGGCTGGATGCAACCGGGCAGCTACCGGGCGGAAAGGTAGAAATATACCACGCGGGCACGCGCCGGGATGATAGGGGCCGGTTCTTGACCGCGGGAGGGCGGGTGCTGGGCGTTACTGCCACAGGGGCAGATCTTACAGAGGCGCTTGAGACCGCCTACAGCTGCGTGGAAGAAGTTTCCTTTCAAGATATTCACTACCGCAAAGATATCGGCGGCCACCGAGAATACGCGCTGAGTTAACGAATATCACAAGCAGCTCCGCAGATTCTGTGTACAACCCACAGAATCTGCGGAGCTGCTTTATGTTGCTTGACTACTCAAGCTCTGTTGCTAGCCGCCCGATACCATCATCGATACGCGCCATACAATCGTCTTTACCCAGCAGCACAGCCAACTCCGTCCCACCGCCGGGGGTGACGGCTTTCCCACTCAGGGCGGTGCGTAGCGGCCAAAGCAGATAACCGTTTTTGACCTCAAGTTTTTCGACCAGCCTAAAAATCGCGCCGTGAACGTTCTCCTGTGTCCAAGGTGAGACCTCCGAAAGTACCGGGCGCAAAGCTCGCAGGGCCTCAAGGCTGGTTTCCTTAGTGGTCTTCATTTTTTTGTGTACGTAGAGTTCGGTGTCGTACTCGGGCAGCTTGTCGAAGAAGTCGACCTTCTCGGGCAAATCACTCAAAACCTCGCAGCGCGCGTGCAAAAGCCCGGCGAGCATCTGGGTGTCCACGTCCTCGCGCCGCAGGGTTTTGCGCAGCCAGGGCAGGGCAAGCTCGTGGAATGCGCCTGGCTCCAGGGCGCGTATCCACTCGGCGTTTATGTGGCCCTGCTTCTGCCCGTCGAAGATAGCGGGGGACTTGCTAAGCCCGCTCGTCTTAAAGGCCTCTACCAGCTCGGGCAGGGAGTAGATTTCACGCTCGCCGCCAGGTGACCAGCCCAGCAGTGCCACGTAGTTGAGCACCGCCCCAGGCAGGTAGCCCTTCTCGATTAGATCTTGGTAAGAGGCGTCCCCGTGGCGTTTGGAGAGCTTTTCGGTGGCGTTTTTCATTACCGGCGCGCAGTGGATATACTCGGGTACCGGCCAGCCAAATGCCTGATAAAGCAGGTTGTATTTGGGCGAAGACGAGAGGTATTCGTTCCCGCGCACTACGTGGGTAATGCCCATCAGGTGGTCGTCTATGACATTGGCGAAGTTGTAGGTGGGCATACCGTCGCTTTTGATGAGCACCTGGTCTTCCAGCTCGGCGTTCTCGACCGCTATCTCGCCGTAGACGACGTCCTTAAAAACGGTCCGGCCCTCGGTTGGCATCTTTTGGCGGATAACCCAAGGGGTGCCGCTCTCTAGCTTGGCAGCGACTTCTTCACTCGAAAGCCGGCTGCAGCGGCTGTCGTATTTGGTTGGGCCTGCGCTTTGAGGCGCATCCTCTTTGGCGCAAAAACAATAGTAGGCCGCGCATTTCTCTACAAGGGTTAGGGCGTGCTCTTTGTAGGTGCCCATCCGCTCGCTCTGAATATACGGCCCCACCGGTCCGCCGATATCCGGACCCTCGTCCCAAACAAGCCCGGCCTCGCGCAGGGTCGCGTAAATCACTTCGACGCTGCCCTCGACTTTGCGGCCCTGGTCGGTGTCCTCAATGCGCAGCAAAAACTTGCCTCCGCCGCTCTTGGCGATAAGGTAGGCGTACAAAGCGGTGCGTAGGTTCCCCAGGTGCATGTAGCCTGTGGGGCTTGGCGCGAACCTCGTGCGGATTTCTTTCATAGATAGCGTCACCTCAAATATTTTTCATAAGCTCTGCAAGCGTCAAATCGGCTTGTTACAATATCGACATTAGCGTACCCTTTGCCAGTTCGTAGTGCATTGGGACAACGACAACCCTGCCATCTTTTCTATACTTTTTGTGGCTACCACGCTGTTTGACAAATTGGAAGCCGCTTCTCTCTAAGCCTTTATTACCTGCTCTGGTCTCAGCACCGGCGGCATTACAGTGCGACCTCCAACGTGGTTACAAATGTTTGTGGCAACACCGGCATCGCCTCATTTTCGTAGTACAGCGCCAAGGCTTCGCGCAGGTTGTCCACTGCCTCGTCCATTGTTTTGCCTTGCGATACCACGTTGTTTTCAAGGCACTTGGCTACCAACCACCCACTCTCTTTTTGTATTGCTACGGTAAAAGACTTGCTCACGCGAATAACCTCCTTGTATATCGAGGTATATCGAGCAATGCAAAATTTAGTTTTGACTTTAGCGATCACGTAATCAATAACTCTTCTTAAACCCTTTTACATCATCAACATATCCCATTTTTTCGTAGAATGCGTGCGCCCCTTTTCGGAACCCGGATGAAACGAGAATAGCGTAAGCGCAATTTTTCTCGGCGGCAAAGTTGTCTAGAGCTTCAAACAACTTGCGCCCAACGCCCTTTCTCTTGAAGCCCTCCGCCACAATGACGTCTTCAATAAGCAGAAAGTTTTTGCCGGCAAAGGACAATGTTTTGCAGCACACTCCCATTGCGGTTCCTACGATCTCCTCGCTATCTTTAGCCACGAGAACCAAATAGTCGTCATTGCCCACAATATCCAGATATATTTTCTGCGAAATTGGCGTTTCGTTCCTTGCCCAGTCGCCCATTAGTTCGTCGTACAGCTTAATCAGCTGGGGGATTTCGTCGATACTGAGCTTCTTTACTACCATTATTCTGCTCCTTTTAGCGCAAAAGCGCTTGTCTGTGGCAAAAACACGGGCGTGGCATATATTGCATTATAGCTATCCGGAGGCGGAACCTTAAAGATCTATAATGTTTATCGTGATGCCTTCGGGCAGAATATCTATGGTTGCGTAGGTGGGCGGCCCGCCGGTGTGTGGCCTGTCGATGCTGCCGGGGTTAAGCAGGTAAAGCGCCCCCGACCGGGCCGAGAGGGGAGAGTGGGTGTGCCCAAAGCATACGATATCCGCGCCCAGGGCATTTGCTCGGCGTATTAATTTGGCCGGCCCCTGCTTGACAACATAAGTGTGTCCGTGGGTGAAGAAAATCCGTTTACTGGCGGCGGTTATCGAATCTTCAGTCTTGGCGGTGGAGGGGCAGTCGCAGTTGCCGCAGACGAACAGTATCCGCTTTTGGGGGTATAGGGCACGCAGATCATCCACATCGCCGGCTCCATCCCCCAAGTGCAGGAAGACCTCGGCCTGGGGCTGGGCTTCGATCACGCGGCAAAGGGCGTCAAAGTCACCGTGGGAATCGGAAAAGACGACAACTCGCAAGACAGCAACCTCCGTGAAAAGCGTAATACTGGTTTCTATCCTAACATAAAAATATACTAAAGAAAATAGGGGTGCAAAAAAATGTCGAACTTAAACCTAAACGAGATGAAGAAGAACGCCCTGCTCCAGATGGCGGGCAAGCAGCTGGGCAAAGACCCGGGGGAGCTTAAGCAAAAGCTGGAATCCGGCCAGGTGCAGGATGTTGTAAATGGCCTTAGTGACGAGCAAAAACAAAAGTTGCAAGGCGTTTTGCAAAACCCGCAGCAGCTAAATGCCATACTGGGTAGCGAGCAGGTACAAAACTTGATAAAAGTGTTGGGTGGCAACCGCTAAGCTTTTTAAGCACAACTGAACACGAGAGGAGGCCCGCCCGCCTATGGATGATTTATCCGCAATAATCAGCAAGGTTCTCAGCGACCCTGAGAGTATGCGCAATTTGCAACAGGCGGCCGCCTCCCTAGGGTTTTCGACCGGCGAGGGGCAGAGTGGGCAAGCGTTTTCGGTGCCGCCGCCATCGCCACCACAGCAGGGTACACAGGGCTCGTCCAGGCAGCAGCCACTCAATTGGACTATGGGCGGCAGCGGGAGTTCTGGAAATGGGCGCGGCTCGTCCTCCCGGCGGCAAAGGCAGCAGCCCGAGCCACCGCCTGTCCGGGACAGCGGGGATATGACCTACATAAAGAACATGTTAGAACAGCTGGTCGAGAACACCCGGCAGCCACCACCGGCAGCCGCCAGCCAGCCAGCCCCCGCCCAGAGCCAAGGGCAGCAGGGTTCTGGCCTTGACCTTAGCGCACTCTCGGGGATTTTGGAAGGTCTGGGCGGAGGCCAAGCTTCCGGCCCGGTTTCTCCAGCCGGGGGAGATAACGCCGGTCTCGACCTCTCTGCCCTTTCGGGAATACTGGGCGGCCTTGCCGGTGGCGGGCAAGCTTCCGGGCAAACCACTCCACCTGGGGGAGGAGCTTCCGGCATTGACCTGAGCGCCCTTTCCGGGCTTTTAGGCGGTCTGGGTGGCGGTCCAAGCAGCGGTGGTGGCCCCGACTTAGGTGCGCTTTCCGGGCTTTTGGGCGGCCTTACCGGTTCAGGCGGGCAGCAGCCCGCGTCTCCGGCCAGCGGGATCTCGGCACTGACCGCCATGCTGGGCGGCAACGAGAGTTCGCCAGGCGGCGGCTCAGGGAGCGGACCGCTGGGTATGAACATGAACACCCTGCTAAAATTCCAACAGGCGATGAGCAGCATCAGCGCAAACGCCGGCAATGTCCGCCTGATGATGGCGCTGAAAGGGCAGCTCAAAGACCCGGACCGCATCGGCAAAGTGGACGACGCCGTCAAGGTCATGCAGGTTATACAGTTCTTGCCCATACTCAAAGAAAGCGGGATTTTTGGCAAATTTGACGAGATACTGGACGGGCTTAAGCTGGGCAATCTGCTTGGTGGCGGGCAGCCCGGTGCCGGTGGGCTGGGCGGGATACTTTCCGGGCTGACCGGCTCGCGCTCAGCTGGCGGGGTTAGCAGCCTGCTGGGCTCGCTGACAGGGAGGAGGTAGCTTATGGCGCAAGTTAGGCAGAGCTATACCAACAGTGATTTAGGCCGTGCTCAGCAAGAGGCGATGGCACGTGTGCGCCAGATGCAGGACAGGGCACGCCAAGGGCCACCCTCTGGCGCCCCCGCTTTTCGCAACTGGAGCACCGACCCGAACATCCGCCGCCGAGAGCAGCCTCCCAACCAAGAGCCGGAGCCACAAATCTCACATCCACCACCTCCACCCGAGCCTCCCGAGCCGCCCCCCTATACTCCACCACCCCCTGTACAAGAGCCTCAGGAAGACCCGGCACCCCCGCCACACCATAACAACCGACGGCAGAGTTCAAGTGGCGGCCGACAGGCCGGGGGCGGCATGGGCGCAGAGCAAACTCGACAACCTCCGCCGCGCTCGAACCGTCAGTCCGGCGGGGGCCCAGCCCCGAGTGTCGACCCCGGTCCCGAAAAACCGAAGGACACTACCCTGCTGCAGGATATATTGGGCGGCGTAGGCCTAGACGATGACCGCATTCTCATCTTGGGGCTGATATTGATACTGATAAACGACAAGGCAGACACGACCCTTATCCTGGCGCTGCTATACCTGCTTTTGTAGAAATACTGAGGGCTACTGGGGCGATAGACCCTAATATGACAAAAAACGCTTACCAACTGGTAAGCGTTTTTTGTCTGGCATAGAATGGGCGAATCGGTGGGACCATGTAATTGCTATCGCTATTTAAAGTGTCTGTCCAGCAGTCCTTTAAGGGCGCAGCCGTGGCGGGCCCTGTCCTTGCACATTTCGTGCACGGTGTCGTGGATAGCGTCCAGACCCAGTTGCTTGGCTTTGGTGGCTACCCGCTTATCATTTTCGCACTTCTCAAACTCGGCGTCCAGGCTTAGCTGAAGATTCTTTTTGGTGTCGGCGAAAACGTTCTCACCCAGCAGCTCGGCGTATTTGGCGGCATGCTCGACCTTCTCGAAGGCTATTCGCCGATAAGCCTCGCCGGTCTCGGGGAAGCCTTCCCGGTCGGCCTGGCGGCTCATGGCTAAATAGACGCCCGCCTCGGTGGATTGAGCGCTAAAGCTTGCGAGCAGATCCGCAAGCACTTCGGCGTCCAGCCCTTCGGCTACACCTACCCTGTGTTCGTCCGCCCACGCCAGTGCGCTCTGGCCCATCAGCTTGAATTTCGAGACCGGGGCCTTACACTGCGGGCAGGCTTCCAGCTCGGTGTCCCCTTCGTGAATATAACCGCAAACTAAACATATGTGCTTTGTCATTGTAGTGGCAACTCCTTCAAGGATTATCTTTGTTTGCATTGTACCATAAGCTGGCAGCAAATACAATCTGCGCCACGCTCGAATCGTTGGAATATATACACAAAACTTTGCCGATACTATGAGGGAACGAAAGGGAGGTGAACCTGAAAAATGGCCAAAAACAAAAATAAAGAAAAGCCCAAGCAAAATAAGGGGCAAGCCACCGAAGTGCAAAACGTTGCCACCGACAACAATGCTAAGAATGCCCAAAAGGGCCCAGGCTCCAAAAAAGATAACACAGGCAAAGACTTCTACGCCTAAACAGATGGCCCCCAACTCCTTTGTGGTCGGGGGCCGCTTCGTTTATGAAGATAGGTTCTAATTGCATACACCCCAAAAATGTAGGGCGCTTAGCCCCCGACACTCCAGATTATTTCAGCGCAAAGGAGCTTTGTAAGCATGCGTAAAAATATTGTACTGTGTTTAATACTGGTGCTCACGCTGCTGTCAGCTGCGTGTGGTTCTCCTGTAGGCCCGCAGGAGATACCGCCCATTACATCCCCCGAGCAGTACCTTTTAACCTTCCCGGAGGCCGACATTATAATTGGTGAGGGCGGCAACTTTTTTGTCGAGGCCACCAGAGTTCCGTGGGTGATGAGCAGCCTGGATTTCGCTGATGCTACCGCAGTAGGGAAGGTCCAGAGAAGCGGGATAAGGGAGGCCTTCCAGGTCTGGGACGCCACCGTTCTGCCGGAAGGAACCGAAATAATGCGCCACAACAACGAGGGCAACGTGATGATTGCCAGAGTGGAAGGGCAGCCGTTGCCCTATCTCAGGTATGTGGCCCACTCGTAGCCTGGGTCAAAAGGCATTATCCTGACAGTTTATCCGCGCGACTTGTGGCCGCAAGTCGCGCGGATTTGTTTTGCGACGCTTAAAAACATATTTCGCAGACAAGCTATGCGAAAATATGATACAATAAACGTATGAAAATAACTATCCCCCAATTTGTAGGCGAGTGTATATCGATCTTAGAGGCCGAGGGCTACCCCACTTATGTGGTGGGTGGGTGCCTGCGCGACAGCCTGCTTGGCAAGACCCCGCAAGACTGGGATATCTGCACAAGTGCCCTGCCGCAGCAGATGCAGGCGGCCCTTGAAGGCATACGCACGATCCCCACCGGGTTTAGGCATGGCACCCTCACTATTCTTGGGGAGGGTATGTCGGTAGAGGCGACCACCTTCCGCCGGGATGGGCCATACCTCGACCACCGCAGGCCGGAAAGCGTTGACTTTACCGATAGCCTTAGGGACGACCTTGCCCGCCGGGACTTCACCGTAAACGCCATGGCCTACAGCCCACGGGAAGGCCTTGCCGACCCCTTCGGCGGGCAGCGCGATTTAAACGTCGGACTGCTGCGCTGTGTGGGCGACCCACTTCTGCGCTTTGAGGAGGACGCCCTGCGCATTTTGCGCCTTACGCGCTTTGTCTCCCAGCTGGGCTTTGAGCCGCATCCCCAGACTCTGGCCGGGGCAAGTGAGCGTGCCCACCTGCTAAAGTTTATTTCTGCCGAACGGGTGCAATGCGAGCTGGACAAGCTGGTAATGGGCGAACATGCCTTGGACGCTCTCAACCTGGCAGCCGTCAGCGGTGTGCTGACCGAGATACTCCCGGAGTTTGCCCCATGCATAGGCTTTGACCAGCGCAGCCCCTACCACCACCTCCCAGTGGATGAGCACAGCTTTGTAGCTCTTGCAAGCGCCCCCAAAGAACCCGTGGTGCGACTTGCCCTGCTGCTGCACGACATAGGCAAGCCATCTGTTGCCACCGTGGATGAGAATGGCCAAGGCCACTTCAAAGGCCACGCCGGCGCGGGCGCCAAAATCTCTGAAGGTCTGCTAAAGCGTCTGCGCTACCCCACCAAAACCGCCCGTCACATTGAAAAGCTGGTCGCATACCACAATAAGCAAATTCCCCCGAGGCCGGACGTTCTCCGCCGTCTTTTGGGTGAGCACGGCGAGCGGTTCACTAGGGATCTTATAAAAGTCAAGACAGCGGACAACCTGGCTAAAGCCCCTATCTGCGCGGGCAGACAGCAGCTTTACGGGCAGATAACGCAGATGCTTAACGACGTACTCTCTTCCGGTGACTGCCTTACTTTGGCAGGTCTTGCCGTAAACGGAGCCGACCTTGCCGGGATAATTCCCCCTGGCCCCGAGACCGGCAGGGTGCTGCGCGAGCTGCTAAAGCTGGTTTGGCGCTCCCCCGAAAAAAACACCCGCGAACATTTGCTTGCGCAAGCCGTACACCTGATTGAACAGACGAAAAACTGACAAAACTTTAGGGTAAGCTTATGAGCGAAAAAATACGCAGCCGACAAACGTTTATAATCAATACGGCGTATTTTGCACTTGTAGCCGCGTTGTTTTATCTGGCGGCGCGGTTTTTGGTGCCCTGGCTGCTGCCCTTTGTTTTGGGGTACGTTATTGCGGTTATATTTAAGCCTGCCGTGAGCTTTCTTACCCATCGGGTGGGGCTGGGACCAAAGCTGTCGGGGGCTATGGTGGTGGTTCTCGCGTACGCTATTATCGGTTTACTGCTGACCTGGGGAGGCGCCCGTGCACTGGCTGCGATAGGCAGGCTGTTTGTCGGGTTACCCTACTTTTTTGAGAACACCATAGAGCCGGGCGTCCGGGCGGCGAGTCTTTATTTTAGCAACGCCTTCGGCGCGTTTATACCCGGCCTTGGAGACGAAGCGGCACTTGCCCTCACCCTGCAGGACTTCCAGAGCGCGCTGCTTGCTATTTCCACCGGCGTGCTAGGTTTTCTGGGAGCGCTGGGTGCGAACATTCCCGGTTTTTTGCTGGCTTTCTTCTTCACCATTATGTCCTCGCTTATCATCAGCATGAACTATAGCCAGGTCTCGGGTTTTCTTGGTCGGCAGGTACCCGAAAAATACCGCTCGCTGCTGGCAAGGGTGCGCAGTGACGCGCTGAAGACCCTGGGCAATTACTTTGTGGCTTACCTCAAAATAATGTGTGTGACCTTTGTGGAGCTGGCGGTCGGCCTTACGATTTTGGGTGTGAGCGGGGCGCCGCTTATAGCGCTGGGTATTGCGCTGTTCGACCTCTTCCCGGTGCTTGGTACCGGCGGCATCATGATACCCTGGATAGTCCTTGAAATACTTCGGGGAGACTTTACACTGGCTATCGGCCTAGGGGTACTTTACGCGGTTGTCAGCGTAGTGCGCGGCTTTATCGAGCCGCGGATTGTCGGCGGGCAGCTGGGGCAGCACCCGCTGGTGACATTGTGCGCCATCTATGCGGGCTTCCAGGTAATGGGTTTTTTGGGGATGGTTTTGTTCCCTATAATCGCGCAGATACTGGTAAGTTTGCACCGCTCGGGTGTGCTCAGGCTCTGGCGCAGCTGAGCGTATGTTATTTGCGGCATCCCCCAAAACAACTACGTTTTGTGGGCGAATTTGTCATTTTTGCTTGACATTGGCGACTATTTAACGTAAACTAAAAGCTGGTTGTGGGTATTTGCGGTTTGTTTACACGACTACCCAAAACCAGCGGAATTGAGGGCATATGAGCGGCAGTGTGTACGGGAGTATTAATTACTCGCGAGTGCGGCGGATAAAAAGCGTGATATACGCGCTTACTTTTCTTGCATTTCTGGTGCCAGCCATTTTGCTTGTTGCGCTGGGAGTGCGTATGATCGGCCATCTAGGGCCGGCGGGAGGACGAGCAGGCCAGCAGCCATCTCCCCAGATAAGCGCCCCAGGCATTGGGCAAATGGGAGCAACCAGGCAGAGCGAACAGCTACATGGCGCGTCTCTCGCACCGTCACCGGAGGGGTATCAGTTTCCCATGCCGCCAGGTACTGTACAGACAGAGCTTTACCGACCTCGGCAAGGCGATGTTCAAAGCGACGCTTTGCAGCAGTCGGATGCCGCGTATTTACAGGGGCAGACTGACCAGCCGTCCCCACCGCAAGACACGCCACATTTTTCTCCGCCAATGCAAGGAGATCAGCCAGGCGGGGATGAGACGTCGCCGGGTGAGACCGAAAACGCGCCTGCTCCCCACGGATTTTTGGGGACCGGTGTGCCAATCCCAAACACGGGGTTGCCGCGCCTGAACGAGTAAGTGCTTTATGTGTGCCCAGGCACAGTTTTAACAGAATGAGGGTGAGTGAGTGAGCTTTAAGGACGATATTGTAGAGGCGTTGCGCAGCGTGAAGCGAGACTTATCAAAGGAAAATGATCCTGCCCAGGGGCAGGAATCCGGCCAGCCCGAGCAGCTCGCATCTGATACGCCGTCCGAAGTAATCCCCGCGTCACGGGGGAATTCTCTGCCCCCCCAGCAAGAAGAACCCGATGCCCAAGACTACTTACAGTCAAACGCCGCCGGGGGCGAGGCGGATTTAGGCTCAGGAGACCCCCCCAGGGGCAACGATGGCGGCGAGACACCACGTTCTGACGTCGAGGGGGATTCCACGCCGTTTGGGAGATACGACGCCGGCGAGGCGCTTATTTCCGGCGGGAATGGAAACGGCAACTACGGCGGCGGACAAGCTTACATTGACTTTGAGGACAGCGACGTTTACGACGACAGCAAAACAATCATTTCTAAGAATACTATTATTCGCGGTGCGCTGCAAACCGACGACTCTGTCCGTCTACTTGGGCAGGTCATGGGCGATATTGAGTGCCGCTCGAACATCGTAGTGGCGGGCAAGGTGCGCGGTAACACAACCGCCTCCAACGCTTACATCTACGATGCCCAGGTGGACGGCGATGTGCGTTGCGATGATGTGATAACCGTCTCGGCAGACGCTTGGGTGTTGGGCAATATCCGCGCCCAGCAAGCAGAGATTGACGGCAAGGTAAAAGGCAATATGGAAATACGGCACATGGTCTCTATCGGTGCCCAGTCGTCGATACTGGGGGACATCTCCACCGACGAGCTGGAAATCAAGCGAGGAGCGTTTATCAACGGGCAAATCATGATGTACTCCCCCTCCCGCGATGTAATGGACCGCTTTGACCGCTTCGACGACTAGGCAACCAGAATTATAAACGCCAAAAGGGAACAGCACTAGCTGTTCCCTTTTTTGCGCAACCAAACCTAATTGTAGGTGATAGCGCCTAGCTAAAATCACAAAAACCGCGCCGGTCGCCCGACGCTAGTACAACTTCTCCATCAACTCGTCCGAAATGGCGAACTCGTGCTCGCTTGATGGGAACTTCTCGCTCTGCACTTCTTTGTGGTAAGCGGTGAAAGCCTCTTTCATAAGCTCTCCCAGGCCGGTGTACCGCTTGACAAATTTGGGCGAGACGCCCGAGGCCACTCCCAGCATATCCAGAGAGACAAGCACTTGGCCGTCGCAAGCATTTCCCGAGCCTATGCCTATGGTCGGAATCGATATTGCCTCGGTTACCAGCTTAGCCAGCTTCGAGGGCACGCACTCGAGCACCAGGGCGAAGGCGCCTGCAGCTTCCACTGCCTTTGCGTCCTCGAGAAGTTTTCGTGCCGTCTTCTCATCCTTGCCCTGGGCTTTAAAGCCGCCGAGCACGTTTACAGACTGCGGGGTCAGCCCCAAGTGGGCCATAACGGGTATACCGGCTTCCACGGTGGCCTTAATCTGCGGGCAGACGGCCTGGCCGCCCTCCAGCTTGACGGCGTTTGCCCCCGCCTCTTTTACCAACCGCCCGGCGTTTACTACTGCGTCGCGAACCGAGGCCTGGTAGGACATAAAAGGCATGTCTATCACCAGCAGGGCGTTTTGCACTCCCCGTGCGACCGCCGCCCCGTGGTGTACCATGTCCTCCATTGTAACAGACAGGGTGTCCTTGTACCCTAAAATAACGTTGCCCAGAGAGTCGCCGACCAGCACGCTGTTTACCCCGGCCTCGTCGATAAGCTTGGCTGTGGGGTAGTCGTAGGCCGTCAGCATCGAGATTTTCGTGCCCTCTTCTTTGGCTTTTTGGAAAGTTAAAACTGTGTTTTTCATCTCTGTGTCGTCTCCGTCTAAAAAATATTTTGCAGATTTGCGATTACAGTGCAGGTGTAGCGGATAGCGTTATTCTGTACCCCTAAAACGGCCAGATCCTCCAGCCCGCCCAGAGGGTCGAGGCTGGTTATGTTGTTGTTACTCAAGAAGAGCTGGCTAAGATTAGGTAAGCCTCCAATGGGGGAGAGGTCGTACACATTGTTGTATTGCAGCGAAAGCTCCCGCAGCTCGCTCAGCCCGCTTAGAGGGGAGAGGTCGGATATATTATTGTTGTAAAGGAATAGGTGCTCTAGCCGAATAAGTTGCGCCACTGGCGAAATATCAGTGATGTTGTTTGCGTAAAGGCCAAGCATCACAAGGTTTTCCAGGTGAGCTACCCCGCTGATGTCGACTACCGAGTTGTAGCCAACGGTAAGCATGCGCAGGTTGGGGAAGTTCACCAAATCGTCCAGGTGGGTGATGCCCCCACGCTCAGAGAAAAACTCGCCCCTAAACCTAAAGCCATCCATGAAGTTGAGGGTGTTAAGCCCGCCGGAAGCCGTAGTCGCGTGCTGTGCACCCAAGATTTTTAGGGTGGTGACACCCCGCAGACAATTCGGGGTTATCGGGTCGTAGGGTCGCTCAAGGGCAATGCGCACCATCCGCTCGAATTCGAGGTCCAGCCACTCTATGGGTATGCTTGAAGAGATGCTGCTGGTGAGTTCATAGTCGGCGTCAAAGGCTTCCAGCCGCTCGCCGATAAGGGGGCTCTGGGTTTGCTCGTAGCCCAGCTGCAGGCTGACAAGGGCTAGGTCTAGATCACCGGTGGCGGTCAGGGTATCGGCCAGCCCAAGGTGAGAGTCTACCAGTATCTCGGGCGGGGTCTCATCGTCCTCAATCAGCCGGTCGAAAATTTCCAGCGAGCGCTCGTATTCGCCTTGCTGTGTGTACTCGTGCGCAAGGGCCAACAGCTCAGCGGACGCGCTCTGCCCGCTGCCCAACAAAAAGAAAACTCCGACCCCGACGCCCACTATCAACGCCGCCGCGCTGGCAGCAATCGGGGCCTTTTTGCCTGCGCGGGCTTTGCCCTTGGCGTGTTTTTTGGTATTCATGTTCTTCGCCTTGGCGGCTTTGGTCTTTTGCGCCTTGGCTTTCTCGGCTTTAGCCTTTTGCCGCAGTTCTTTTTTTAGGGCTTTTTTGTCGACGGCCTCGTCCTTACTATTTAGTTCGGGGTCAACTATTGAGGCGTTTTCAACCCCTGTCTTCTTGGGCACGATCTGTAGCTTATAGCCAAACAACTTCTTAAACATTGCGCTTTTAGTCCCCTCGTTAACATTGTATATATTAATTCTCGGCCAAAACCAGCGGGAATTAATATATCCAGCCCGCGTTTTGGTCGGTACCCATGGCGGGTGCTTTTAGAATACTAACACGGGGGAATCTCAGCGCGGTCACAAGAGCACTCATTTGAAGTAAAACAAGTATAGCAGGTTTTTCCACCGAATACAAAGACTTTCGGGCGGCTTACGACAGGATGCGATTTCTACTGAGCGTATAATGGGGATAAGTTATTTCTTTCGGAGGACGCGTATGGAAAAGCTTAGCCTGATTTATAGCGACACCTGGCAAGATTTGGAGTTTGACGATAGTCCCGCCGGGCTTGTACTGGGAGAGGATATCCGAGGGCTGGAACAGAGCTTAGCTGTTTGGATGGGCGCGGAGCACTGTGTGGCCGTCTCAGACCCAGCAAGCGGGATAGCGCTGGCTCTCAGAGCCGCCGGTGTGCGCAGGGGAGATAGGGTTATCTGCCCTGCGCTGGGGTGCGCTCTGCCGGTGCAGGGGGTGCTGCTGGCGGGTGGGGTGCCCATATTCGCCGACGTTAATCTGGCTACATACACACTTGATCCCTTTCGGCTCGAGCACACTCTGGGCAAGCTGCGCAAAGCTGGCGAGCGAATGCCTAGCGCGCTGATAGCCACCGATTTGTTTGGCGGTCCATGCCACCTGGCCGAACTCGAACAGATCTGCCGTAGCCGGGGGATAGCACTTATCGAGGATATCTCCGGGGCTTTTGGCGCCAGCTACTATGGCCGCAAGGTAGGAAGCTTTACACGGTTTTCGGTGGCGTCATTCGCTACTACCGGACCTTTAGACGAGCCGGGCGGTGGTGCGGTTTTCTGCAGGGAAGAAGAGGACGCGGCAAGAGTGGCCGCCCTGCGTAGGCAGTGCAGGCAACAGTCTTTGCAGCCGGGAAGTCGGCTACCCTACATGCGCAGCTCCGACGTAACCCTTACCCGTACCCGGTTGGAAAGCTTTGAGCGGGAACAAGCCGGCAGGCGAAAGGCGGCTATGCGCTACCAAGCAAACCTGTCGGATGCGCAGAGAGTGCGGCTCCAGCATTTGGTGAAGGGCGGGGAGAGCGTACACAGCCAGCTGGTGGTAGCTGTGCACGGCAAGCGGCGCGACCAAGTGATACAACGCCTGCTCAGGCTGGGTATACCCTGCAACCCCCCGGCCTTAGGGCTGCAAACCGCAGCCGGCCACGACTATCGCGACCCACTGGAAAACACAAGCTTCCTGGCGGGCAGGCTGCTCTCGCTGCCCATCTATTCCCACCTGAATGTCAAGGTGGTCGACTTTATCTGTGAGGAGCTGCTCGAGGCGCTGGCATAGCGGTGTCAACGCTTCTTAGCCAGTTGCTCCTCTACCCGGAAGTCCACCATGTCCCGGAGCAAATCGTATGGCATGGGCTTGTCGTATGGCAGCTGTACCGTGCCTTTAGAGTATTTGAGGCCGAGCTGGGCTATCGAGCTGGAGAAGGCCTCGATTGCGCTGGGCGCGGGGTGAAAGCCCAGGTGACGCTTCTCCCCCGAAAAATGCACCAGGTTGCCGTGCAGTACAAAGGTCGCCATCCCCCAGGATATCTTCTCGGTGATATCCGGCTGCCGGGCGAGAATCAGCTCGCGAAGCTGCTCCATCCGGGCCCTGACGTCCCCGTCGTAACGGGCTATGTACTCGTCTACGGTGGCGTAGTCCGGCTCCGGCAGGACACGCTCCCGCAGGGTGACGAATACGCTGTCTCCCGGTTGCTTGACAATCATCTGCCGGATATCTTTGCGAATACCGATAACATGGCACTCGGTGCCCATTTTGACAAGCTGGCCGTCGTAGGGCACGCCGTCAAACGTGGCGCTGACCGGCACCCGACCCTTGCCGAATTCTGCTTTTACATCAAACGGAATCTCCACATAGGCTGCGTCCATGTCGGGGTTCTTTTTTATTTCGGCGGTAAATTCGTATAGCTTTTCCAAAGTCTGGTCCTCCTATAGCTTTTTTCGATAATTTATGTACCTTTATGTGGGCATTGTACTATATTTCGTGGGCCAGCTCAATAAGAAAACATTTGTGAACAAGAAAAAATTGCAGATTATATTTAGGCGCGAGGCTGACAAGATATAATCAGCTGTTAGATTCTCAAACCACATGGGGGACAAGTATTATGAAACGACTGTTGTTTTGCCTTGCGCTGCTAATCTTTTTGCAGGCGGTGCCGGGGTCGGCAATTATAGCGATAGCTGCCAGGCCGGAAGAAGTACCCGAAGAAACAGAAGTGCCAATAATAATGTACCACAGCCTGCTGGAAAAGCGAACCAACGAGTGGAATATCTTCCCTAACGCGTTTGAGCGGGACCTTGCTTACCTAGCCGAAAATGGCTACACAACCGTAGGCATTACCGAGCTTATCGACCACGTATACCGCGGGGCCTCGCTGCCCGAAAAGCCGATAGTACTCACCTTTGACGACGGCTACTACAATAATTACTCCCAGGGTATGCCACTACTTGAGAAGTACGACATGAAGATTGTGCTGGCCGTAATTGGCACAAACAGCGACCACTGGACCGCTCACGCTGACGAAATCGACGAGCGCTACGGGCACCTTACCTGGCCGCAAATCGCGCAGATGGCTGCCACCGGGCGGGTGGAACTCGCAAACCACACCAACAACCTGCACAAAAATGAGGGCGGGCGCAAAGGCTGCAAGATGAAAGCCGGAGAAGACGAAGCCGCCTACCGGGAGCTGATTGCCAGAGATCTCGAGACCCTTCAGGCCCGCATAGAGCAGCTGGGGATTGACCGGCCGCAATGCTTTGTTTACCCTTTTGGGGCGCACTGCAGCAAAGCGGACGAAGTGCTGGTCGAGCTGGGCTTTAAGGCCACTCTTTCCTGTGCGTCGGGGATGAACCGGCTACGGGTGGGGGACGAAAGCAGTCTGTGGAAAATGAAGCGAAACAACCGCACACCGGAGACCTCGGTAGAGGAGATACTAAACCGGTTGCAGACGGATACGTAGATTGAAAGCGCGAACCGCCACTTTCCTAAAGAGTGGCGGTTCGCGCTATTTCATCTTCATCGGTGGAAGGGGCGGTAGCGCTCTTAGCTCACCGGCATTAGGAGCCCATCCTCCACCATCCGCTCGTAGATGCTATCCAGCTGCAGTGCGACCGCGTCGGATTCGGTCACCATTATCTCTATTCGGCGGTTGAGCCTGCGCTCTTCTTCGGTGTAGTTGCCGGCTATCGGCCTAAAGCGCCCGAAGGACGACGCCGAGAGCCTGTCCCCGCGTATGCCCACCACGTCCTCGAAGTAGCGCAGTACAGAGTTTGCCCGCTGGCTGGAGAGGTCCCTGTCCGACACGCGGAAGGTTCCTTCGTAACCGGGAATCGTTGCGGTGTGGCCGTCTATGCGTATCATTCCAACATCGTTCTCCACGGCCCTCAGGCTCATACCTATATGGTTGAGCAGTTGGATGTTCTGTGGAAGTATAACCGCACTGTTGGGGGCGAAGAGCGTCTCGTCCAAAAAGCGGATGAAGATAAAGTCGTCCCCTAAGTAGGCCGTCACCAGGTCTGACATCCCGCTGCGAGCTACTTGCTCGATGATTAGCTCAAAGGCGTCCTCCATGCTGCTGGCGGAGGATGGCAGGAAGATAAAGGGGTCGTCCGGGTCGCGGAGGTTCTCGTCCGCGAACAGCCCGAACATCTGCCCAAATTCGGCGATTTGGTCGGCGGTGGCTCCTCTGTCCGTCATGGCGAACACAAACACGTCGAATTTGCCTTCGTCGACCTGGGAGAGCGCGAACAACAAAACAAAGAATGCAAAAAGCAGGGTAACCATGTCGCAGTAAGTGGTTAGCCAGTCGTTGGCAGTTGGCGCGTCATCTCCGCCGCCCGCCTGCTCAGAGCCGGGTCTGCGTCTGCGCACTGGTTTGTCTTTCATGGCCATTGCTTACAGTCCTCCTATTCATCGCTGAGTGCGGCGGCGAATTTGGGGTCAAGACGTTCAAGGAGCATTTCCCGCACCACCCTGGGGTTAATGCCTCTTTGTATGGCGAGTATTCCCACTAACACAATCTTTTTACAGTCGATCTCTTTTTGGTGTCGACCACGCAGCTTTGCGCCCAGTGGCATAAAAAATATGTTGGCAAAAAGGGAGCCGTAAAAGGTGGTTACCAGTGCCGCCGACATGTTTATACCCAGGCTGGCAACCCCACCGGCGTCGGAAAAGTCGAGGTTGGCGAGCATGTTGATAAGCGACACTACTGTCGCGAGCATACCAAAAGCCGGTACGAACGCCGCCCCCCTATCGTAGAGCGCCCACGCCTGAGAATGCCGCACAGTCATAGCGTCCATCGAGGCTTGCAGACGGTCTTCTACCGTCTCGGGCTCCACGGCGTCGGCCACCATCAGCGCCGCGCTTTTGATAAAGCTATCCTCTATTTCACCGGCCTCGTTCTCCAGAGCAAGCAACCCCTGAGAGCGGGCTTTCTCTGCAAGCTCGGACATTATGTTCACATAGTGAAGCGGGTCAAATTTTTGCCTGCCGAGTATTATGCCGATATGCTTAAACGCGCTGAGCACATGCTTTGTAGGGAACGCAATGAACAGAGAACAAAATGTAGGTACGAGCGTAAGCGCGATGCCAGCGGGGCTAACGAAGTCCATGACTTCGCCCCCGAGTCCAATTATGCCGGCTACAATCGCGGCCAGCGAGATTATCATTGCTATGGGTGCGCCTATATCCATAAAAATCACCTCACATCATACACTAAGAGTCTTCCATATGTCGGTGCACACTATACTTGCTTAACTTAAAAACAGTACAGGGCAACTATTTTTTAGAACGTGGCTGGACTGCGTGTCGCCGCATTTTAAAAACAGTAAGAATGCCGCGAGCACTCTGATTTGCGATTGTAGGCTTGAAAAGCAAAGGGTGCTTTACATGCTTATTAGAGATATACGTCCGGGTGTCACGAAAAGGCCGACAACAATTTCTATATACTTAGTTCGTACGCAAGGCCGCGCTACTTGAGCCTATAAAAAAATTAAAAATAAAGTTTAGTAATGCAAACACAGGAAACCACCTAACTTTAAATTAGTTAGGTGGTTTCTACTTGGCGGGAGTATGTGGGAATCGAACCCACCTAAGCGGGGTTAGCCGCTATTACCCCACATATTTTGGCTTCGCACTGCGCCTCGCAAGTTCGGCTCGTTGCTAAGGTCAAGTTCAGTCGGCATCTATTTGTGGGGCTAGGCCCGAGCCTAGGCACAACATGTGGTGTTGCGGTGGAATCAGAGCAGAGCCGTAGTGAGGAACGCAGCGGGCCGTCATTGCGGGCGTTGCGGTTTCCACAGGGGCAGCGAGTACCGCAACGGCTAAGGGTGGTGTCGCGGGCGCATTCTCGTTGCATTCTCTTTTTTTTCTTGCTACAATGTCAAGGGGTGATTGCATGAAGTGTCCAAAATGCAAACGAAACGAGCCACGCTCATATGGTCGGCATCACGGTCGGCAGCGGTGGCGGTGTGGTGCTTGTGGGTACCAAGCCACCCTAGACTTCCTGCCCTGCGGCTACTGGAAAGCTATGGCCACCCGCCGGCGTACCAAGCTGCGGGTGGCCCTGCGAAGTTAGCGGGTTCTGGTTGTGGCGGCGATTTTGGCTTTCAGTCGTTGGTCGGTGCCCCCTTTCAAAAGATAGGCGCATCGTAGCACACCCGTCAAGGGCGCACAGAAAGGGCGCTGTGCGCGGCTGCTCGCAGCCGCTGCGGTGGTCATGGTCTGCTCGTGCACAAGGGCAGTGCCCGCCCAGCCCCTGTCCCCCTTGCCCTTGCCGGGCGTGCTGGTTACGTTGCATCTTTTGAAAGGGGGCACCGCCCAATGAAAGCCAAAATCACCACCACAACCAGAAAAGCCGTCTACGCTCGCGATGAGCATTCCTGCATCCTCTGCCTAGATGCCCGCTATGTCCATCTTCACCACTACATCCCCAGGGGTTGCGGCGGGCACTCCGGCGAGACTAACCTAGTCTGCGTCTGCCCGCCCTGCCACCGTGTCTTGCACGGCGAGTACGAGTACACCTACGACTTTCCCTTCGACAAACCCACTGCGGAAGACGCCGTCTACCACTATCTTTCCGACTACTACGGCTGGGGGGAGGGGGGCTAGTGTCTCTCTCCTTTCGTGGGGGGACCTGTTACGCTTCGGGCAAGTTCAAGGTAGTGGGAACTTTTTGATTCCCTGGCCGGCCCAAAGGCGGGGCCGTCCTCCCGCCCGCCCTAAGGTCAAGGTCAAGGGCAAAGGCAAGGGCGAAAACCGCCCAGGTTTTCGCCCTACTTGGCGGGAGTATGTGGGAATCGAACCCACCTAAGCGGGGTTAGCCGCTATTACC
>Ga0131853_10000988_pt1 | contig 51646 bp, 62 predicted proteins | sample TergutLab28metaG_FD_92764 | JGI IMG/M metagenome (GOLD analysis project Ga0131853, IMG submission 92764) | Labiotermes labralis P1 segment gut microbial communities from Petit-Saut dam, French Guiana - Lab288 P1 (version 2) (version 2) | ecosystem: Host-associated > Arthropoda: Insects >...
TAAATACTGTCGTATTCCCGTTAAACACAAATCACCATTTCCAAATCCGAAACTCCGCAAATTTCGTTATCCTAATCGTTCAATCATTCACTTTGTTCAAAGACACTAGTTGGGCACTCCTATTTTTCGATAAAATGTGCTATGATTGATTGTGAAATTTGAGAACTTATGTACAAATGCAGGTGGATGAGAACTTAAACTAAATGATGAACAGATTTGGTCTATTACAGCAGCTGCTATTAGTTACTTCAAAGAGTCTTTATTTTTGTTGAGTTCTTTGCTTTGTTTGTGTAGCAAGACTAAAAGTCCGATTACAGCAGACTTGCTATCGCCAGTCAGTTCTTTGAGTTGCTCGCGAACAGCCTTATCTTCACTATATTTATCAAAATCCTCATAGAAAAGCTCTTCCATACTAGAGCCACAAGCGTTCGCAATCCTTTCCAAGTCTTCGGCAGGCGGGATTGGATATTTTCCTTTTTCGACTCTTGATATATAAGTTTCTTGACGATTTATTTTCTCACTTAATTCTTTACAGGAGAGATTTGCACGTTTCCTTAAAAGAACAAGCCTTTCTAAAATAAGTTCTTTCCCCATGGTGTAAAATGAGTATAACATAAGCCTTTATGTACTGACAACGAACATAAACCACTAAAATTAACTATGGATAATTGGAGAAATGATAAGCCATTCGTGGCACTGTTACGTGTATTTTTTGCTATGCACGATAAAGCTTACAATACGGACATGAAGTGTGTATTTGATGCTATTTGTTCTAGTGAAAACATGACACTTGACCAGCTTGCCGCTAAATGTTATATGAGTCCAAGCACATTTTATAGGCGTAGAAAGACTATAGAGAGAATTGTCAAAAGAATAAGAGCGAAAGGTATATTTTTAGTAGAATAAGCATCGAAATCAGTCAAATGATGAACGATGGTTTTCTGTGAAATTGTTTTATTGTTGATGTAGGCAAATCACTAATGAATAGAAGAGAAATGTTTTTAGACAGATGTACTGAAGAGGAGAAAGCTAGGTTGATATTTAGATTGCAAAACTATTATTTATGTAAGGACTTGGATGAAGGAAAGAATTATTTGAAGATATTTAACGAGTTGTACATCTCTGCTGAAAATCTTACATATGAGAGTATTGCTTCAAAATATTTCCTTGGAATTAATACTTTGAAAAGGTACATAACTCGAATCAATGAATTAGCAAAAAAGTTATCAAAATCTAACTAACCACCCACTTGTTGGGTGGTTGTCTTTTATTCTTTTATTTTACACTTGAAGTGTCAACAAAAAAATAATTTACTAAAGGAGAAAATATGAAAAACCAAAGACATCAAGAGTTTAATGTTGGACGAAAAGGTAGCGGAATAATAAATTTTTTTGACGGCGACCTAGAATTTGAGCATGAAAACACATTGGGAGATGCCAGTGTTATACCAATTAGCATTAGCCATGTTTATTCAAGTAAAAATGCAAGAAATAGGGACACAGTATTTGGCAGAGGATTTAAGTTAAACCTGCACCAAACATTGAAAACAGTTAACCCGGATGATGATAGTTGTGCGGAATATATTTACACAGATGCAAGTGGTGCCGAACACCCCATTGAGGAAAAGTTTTATTTTGAGACAGGTGGACGTAGACATCCTTTACGCAAAAATCAAGTGGAAATTGGACAAGATGGTAAACTGACCTTTACTGAGGACAATGTTATTTTCGAGGTGATTTCTGAGATAAAAACAAGGACTGGTCTTTCTATTGAAACAACGCTTGGCGTTTTTAAAGGAAGTGAAAAGATTGATACAAGGCATGAAGAACTTATCCAGATTAATAATGAGATTAAACAACTAAATCGTTCTGTTGAAGATTTAAATTATTCACTTGTTGAATACGGAAAAATGATTGACAACTATATGGATAATCCAGATGGAACAAGAACGAGAATTATTGGTGAAGGTTCAAATGTAGTTAGGCAAAATCCAAATGACCCTAAGTCAAAGATAATAGAATCTCTGAAGACTATACAGAATCGAATTGAGAAAAAAAGTCGTGAGTTAGAAAATCAAATGATTATTGATTTCGCTGAAGGAGTTAGGAGGATTAATGATTCTACAAATATACTACGTCAAATTAATGAATTGAGTCCAGAAGCTGTTGATGAGTTGTTTTCTATTAATGTGCTTAGCATTTTGAGTCCAGAAAACTACAACAATGTTTCAAATGCAGAAAGACAAGAGTACGTTAACCGATTAAGAGAAAGATTTCATGAATTAGTGAAGCGCTCAGATCAATACGTTGCAAGTATTAGTGTAAACGAAGAAGGAAATACTTGGTCAGCTAGTAATTCAAACAGATTTGCTCTAGTTAGTAGTCCGCTGATAGATTCAAAACAGGCAGAGATTGAATTTGTCAGAATAGCCAATAGATTTGGAGAGAATAGCCTTAATCCATGCGTCCCGACTGATCCCAACATGATAAGACAGTTTGAGCATCATGTAAAGAGTCTTAATTTTAGAGAAAGAAGCGATAGACTAAATCAAAAAATCACTGAAATTTCTGCTAGAATGGAAAACGAAAATTGGGAGGAACAAAAAAAGAATGCTATTGAAAGACATGAATTAATCAAGCTACAAGATAATTTTTTAAAACTTAAAGCTGTATACGACACACTTGAAGACAGTAGAATCCGTGAACTTATTACACATACGGAATATGATATTGAAATTGCAAAAGCAATGATTGTGCGTAAAACATTCATATATGACCAAATGAAACGGCAGTTTCCAGTTCGCTTTATCACAGGAGGTGAAGATGGCGGAGCGCTTGGGTTTAATGAAGATGGTGATTTAGTTGCAATTTTTGATGAACTCAACAACCAAACTGTAATTTTGTTTGAAGATATTTTAAATAGCAATCAAAAAAGAATATCTCGTGTTATTGATTCCAATGAACAGGAAATTACTTTTGAATATGATGTAAACTCAACTAGCGGAAGACTTGTCGCAATTAAAGATTTTCAAAATCGAAGGACGGAATTTTGTTACAATATAGGTGATAACCGAACTGACTTTTTGAGAACTATCAAATATCCTAATGGAGATGAGTTTAAGTTCGAATATAGCACCGAGGGATTAATTTCAAGGATGATTTCACCGTTTGGTACTGGAGTTGCTCTTGAATATAGTGCAAATTCAAATGTTTCAAAAATGTCAGATGTTTCGACTGAGGGTGACTTATCAGGCGAGCTCTCAATAACTGGTTATGGTGCCAATATAAGAAATGTGTCTTGCGCTAAATCGGGCATTGCAAGCGTTTATCATTTTGATGAAGATGGAAATGCAAAGGCGGAGTACGACATAATCCAGGATAGACCAAGAAATCTGGTAGTTACTAAAACGAAGTACGAACCTGAGTTGTTTAATCCTGTTTATAGTTTAGTCGCAAGTAGTGATAGGATTTTTACAAATCAAGATGAAATTGAATCCGTAATTAGTAATTTCGCTGATAACGTTGAGACTATTGATAATATTCGTTCTAATGTATCAGCTGATTTTGATTGGGTGTATAGTAGTTTTGACGATGGGAAGCTTGTTCGAGAGTATTATAGTGACCAAACTCACGGAGAAGCAGCACATAGAATTACGCGTAGTATGAGAAAGGAGTTTGAGTACAGAGATGACTTGTTAATCAAAGAAGTTGTAACAGTTGAAAAAACTGGTGAAGATATAAAAAACTATGTAACCTCTTATGAATATGACGAACAAGACAGGCAGATTCGTTCTGTAGATGAAACAAGTGGAATGATAAGTGAGACCATTTTCGAAGAAGATGGGAATGTAAAAACTCAGACTTATCACAGAAGCAATCCGTCCGCAAAGATTATTGAAGAACAAAAAATTGATGATAAAGGTAAGATTCTTGCTGAAGTAGATGAGGTTGGAAATAAATCAAAGCTCGATTATTATGGCAAATCAAATATTATTCGTTCAATAACTGGTCCTACAAATCAAAAAATTTCTTTTGGCACAAATCCACATACAAACGAGTTAGCGAGCATTTCGACTAGTGTTGATAGTGAAGCCAACACAAATCTTTTCCAATATGAAAAAGAACAATTGGTTGGGCTGTGTATTGGTAACGCACAATTTGACCTTCCTGACGATTCATGCCCTGAGAAAGGAGGAGAGTCGGCTGAGGTGTCCAATGGTGGCACAAAATTTAGATTTGCTCACGATTCAGTTGGCAGGCGTAATAGAGTTGACATTAATGGTAAGAATTATGTGTCATACATCTTTCAGGAAGATGGAGATAACACTATCGTCATCGCCAATTATGCTAATGGCGAAGGTTATCGTACTACTATCGACAGGCTTGACAGGGTTCAAACGATTGAATACATGAGAAATGGTGCATATGTAAGGTTCATTAGCAATGAATATGATGATAAAAATGAGAATGGGGATATACGCCACCTTGACCTTGCAACTCGAACTACAAATCATATAACAGGCGAAGTGACAACATTCGAATATGATTGCAATGGAAATTTGATAGAACAATCAGGAAGAGTCAATGTCCAGAATGTATTCAACATAGATGATGCAGTCACACATACTAGAGTTAAAGTCAAAAGAAGAGATGATGTATACGAAGATAGCAAGTACACTTACAATTATAATAACGATGGACAATTGATCGGAGTTGAATTGCCAACTGGTAAAGAAGAGACACTACATTATGATAATCTTGGAAGAATAGCCAAGTTTGAAACAATTGCTGGCGCAAGAGAAATTAACTATTTTGCTAATGGTGAACGTGCGTCAACTGCTATACCATCGTCAGAAGTGCACAGAGCAAAAGATGGTTCAACAACAAAACGCCGCTATACTTATGACGCGAATGGTAATATCACTTATATTCATGAAGCAGGTCAATTAGTTGCTCGATATACATACGACGGCCTTAACAGACTCACACGAGAGGATAACCGTCAACTTGGCTGTTCATATGCTTATGAATACGATAACAATGGTAATATTCTTACCAAACAAAAATTCAACTTTACCTTGGTTGACTTTGATGAGGTGCTGAATACCACACCAAATCATTATCATTACAAAGGTGACCAACTTGAAACATTAGATATTCACAGCCCTGATGGTTGTATCAAAGCAGAAAAAAGTGAATATGATGCAATTGGCAATCCTACTCTGTATCGCAATAAAGTATGTGCATGGGACCATGTGCGAAACCTTGTGGCATATGATGGGCGAAAAACTCGCTTTGAATATGACCAAAGTGGATTGCGAACAATAAAGCGTCAAAATGATGCAGTCTCCGAGTATTTTTATGCAGGGGGACAACTTGTAGCCGAGAAAAGTTATGGCAAGTTTGCGGATTTGTATGTTGGCGATGAATTAGAAGAAAGTTATATAACCAAGCAAGAAACATTTATTACATACTTGTACGGAGTTGATGGAATCACAGGGTTTAGTGTTGAGCAAAGTGGCGAGAAAAAAGAGTATTACTACCGCAAGAATGTTCAGGGTGATGTGACGCATATTTACAATAAGTATAACAAACTTGTAGCCAAATATGTGTATGATGCATGGGGGAATGCCGAGATGGTTGAGGAGGTTGCTTGGAGCATTGGAGGTTGCAAGGAACGACAGCATATGTATGGCGAGGCATGGGGATAGGGTTGGCAGTGGGTCTTGCGAATGTGGCGGTGGTGGCAATGTCGGTGCGATTAAAAAATATAGTTTACAACCACCCACTTGTTGGGTGGTTTGCTTTTATTTTTTTAATTTACACTTATATTAGTCAGTTTGATAAAAGTTATGACAGAAGATATTTTTGCAAAAGGAGAAGCATGGGAAATAAATTTATAGCAAGAAAGTCGGATCATCCTTATAGGAGAAAGCTCTATAAGCTTGATGAACATGGCAATAGGATTGATGGAGCTATCTTGGTTGATATTGTAAGAGATGATGTTGCTGAAGGTGTGACAGAACACGGAACTCCAATAACCGCCGAGAAATTGAATGAGGGGAATTGGCAGTGTGACGAATCAGTTGTTTTTACTAAGAGAGCTGATAATACTGATCCTGAATCAATAATAGACAAAACTCAAATTTATACTAAGGCTAATGGTGAAACATGGTTAATGCCACCAGGTAATAAACAAACTGCAGTACCAATCGGCAGAGTTACAGGAACTGTTGTTAAGGTTTTAGACAATGAAGGTGATCCTAGGGAGCAAGTTGAAATACTATTCAAGGAAGATCCACAAAAACAATTAGATAAACAAAGAGATGAGTTGAATAAACATCAAGACCAATTAGATGAACATGAAAAGCGCTTAAATGAGAAACAAGAAGAATTAAGTAGCAAACATGAAAGATTAGAGACCAAAGTAACTGAAACTGAAATACGAACTGGTCTAATTCAAAAAAACCAAATTTATTATGCTTTTTCTAATGGCACAAGAATATTTCACGTTACAACACATACAACAAACATATCTGAGATAACTGGAGCTAGAGTGGGTGATTTAATTATGTCCGATGCGTTTGTATCCGTTCTCGGGATACAATCATTTCATATAGCACTTATTCGTATAGTTTCTGAAACATCAGGTACGTTAATTTACGGTGCTGCTTCCCCTCTCCATGAAGGGATGTCAACAAGATATACAGGACAGCTGGAGTTTGAGGGTTTACCATTCAGATTGTTTGGTTTTTTGTCAGGTATGCCACAGGTGGGCACTGAAATATTTGGTGTTGTAGGGGCAAACACAAATTTAGGAATTCCATCTGGCGGTATTGCCCATATTAACACACAAACAAATCCTGCTACTGTAACATTATTGACCAGTGAGACTGTAACAAAAGCATCTATATCACGCCTGTTGTCAGAACGGGTGTCTACAGTAGACCCAGTTGCCAATGGTAATCCTAGTGCAGGAAATTCATTAAATTTTTCGAGAGAAGATCACAGGCATCCTGCATCAACAACTTTGGCCTCTACAGTAGATTTAAACACAGTCACACAAAATGGAATATTCGAAGTTATTGGCGCGAATGCAAACTCGCCTGTAGGTGCGAATATTTCAAATCTCTGGTCAACATTGGTTGTATATGGTGGTACGGGTAATTCAAGATTGACACAAATATTCTATGTAAATGATGGTCGTGAATTCAGGCGTAACTTTAGAGGTGGAACTTGGTCTGCATGGCATGAATTAGGCATGCTGTCAACAACAGTACCTCTATCAGACAGAAGGACAGGTGCTGTGGGTACCTCTTTGTTTGCAGCACGTGCAGACCATAGACACCCAGTAACTTTAACCGCACTAACAACCAACAGTACAGGTGTTGCAAGTGGTACGGTAACAATTACAAATTTGCAAACACATTTAGCAAATTTTGCTTATATAGGGATCATGGCTAGTGTTACAACTGGGATAACTGGAAACCCTGGTTCGTTCACTTTAATACCGACAAGCCAGATTGTAGGAAGTGCTACAAACGCATTGAGGGCAAATTGGAGTATTCGAGTTTATGACGGAACTGGCAACTCTTATGCTGGCTCAGTGAGATTCCCTGCAACTGGCAATGTCTTGACTTTCGTGAGCACAGGTCGAATGCAGATACATCAAATATTTGGAGTGGGAGGGTAAAATGGAAAACAATAAAATTTATTATGATGAAAGCGGTTGGGTTTTTGATCGTAATTTGGAAAATCTCAACGAAAACGAAAGAAGTGAAACTCGTATGATAATTGTTGATGAAAAAATGTATAACAATACATTTACATCACCGCTGCACTTTGCATGGAAAGTAGAAAGTGGCCATCTTATTAGTGTTCGCTATCAAGAAACTCCTATTGAAGAAACAATAGAATATATAAGAAATGAGCGTGAAAATGAAGTATTTTCAATCATTAACCGTGGTATATTCTGGTACGAAACTTTAACAAACATACAAAAAGACGAACTCCGTCAATGGTATATGAAGTGGCTTGAAGCTCCAACGACTTTGGCAATTCCAGAAAAACCCTACTGGCTTAAATAATTCATAAGAGGATTCGGCATGTACAAAAGCAATTTATCTAAAGAAAAATGCAAAAGTAAAAAATTCGACATCCTCATAATTATCTCTTCGCTTTTCGATGTTGTACTGGGTCTATTCTCTTTCGTGATGCCGTTTCTCAGATTGCCAGCAATCGTTTCGACTGTAATTACCGTCGTACTGCTTTTAGCAAGATTAGGTCAGATTCGCAGTGGTCAGAGAGTTATAACAAAAATATCAAAACAAATTATTAAGGAGCCAAGAATGAAAAAATTAGGCAGAAAACTTAAAGGATTCTTTAAATTCTTTTTTAGGTCAAATCCACGTACAATGTGCGCAATTTCAACAGCATCGGCAGCGATAGCTATTGTGTTATCATACAGTTTCATCGATATGGGCTGGAATCTATGGCAAACAATTGCTGTGCCTGCACTCTGTGTAGTTGCAATAGTATTTGCTGGCTGGGCAGGATTTGAATCAAATGCAACTGTGGATGCACGTAGAAAAGAAAAATGTGAGTGCAAGCAAAATAAAGTTTACATTGAACAAGCAAAAGAAATTCTGCGAAAAGAAAAAGAAGCACAAGCAAAGCAGCAGGCTGACATTGAAAATCAACGTGTTCAACAGATTGTCTGTGAACTTAAAAATAAAGAAGAACAACAAAAACTTTTTGACAGGAACTTTTGAAAGAAATGATGATTCTAATATTATTAGAACTCGTTATAGAAGTGGCGAAGGATTCCGTATAACCAACCGAGCTACCGGACCGTAATTCGCCATTTTCCATGCGAATAAGAGGATTTTATAGTCTAGGAATAATCGCTAAATTTTTTGTACTAGAATCTCGGCTTTAATGCCCCGTAAGGTGCTTTTGTTCTAATCTAGGAATTATCGCTTCAATCATTTGTACTAGGATCTCGGCTTTAATGCACCGTAAGATGCTTTTGTACCATCATTTTTTGGTGTTTATCAACCATTAAAAAGCCTTGTTTTGTTATATCGGAAAATTCGATTGCGGCCCGGTCGGTGGTGAAATCAAGTAGGGTTTGGTTTCCTTTTGTGAATTTATAGTGTACAGTTCGGGCGACACTTTCGTGGATGACGCGATTCATTTGTCCTTTAGTTGGGGCAAATAAAGGTAAACTTGTTTTATTATCAAGTACATTGATTATTAATTTGTATTTACCCTGTTTTATAAATAAGTAATTTTGCGTAAATTGTTTAACTTTTGCTTGACGGTATGTTGCAAGACGATATTCACGAGAGCCTTGCTTGATTACACAAATCGTACCTTTAAATCTAATTCCTAGATATGGTATTATGGCGGCCGAGGCACTTATACTTATGTCATCATGATGTGCTTGTGTCCAGAAGTATTTTCTTGGAAAACCTGTGCCACGGTCACCTTCGATATATCCTATGCCGCCTTGAAAATCATAAGTCTTATTGTTTATTGTGATTTGTCCACAAATTCGGTGTTGCATGGATACAATCATGTGGCGACATTCCATAAACGGAAGATATTGAAATGGTCCCATTATAGATTCTCCGGCGTATTTTCGCCATTTTTTCTTTTCTCCAACAAGTTTATCAAAATTTTCAAATTTAATATCTCCTTTGACCTCGAGGGTTTTATTTTTAATGTCAAGTGTCATGCCTTCTTCTGTTACGTGATTACTTGCAACCTTGAAATCGAATTTGCGTTTTGCGATTTTGCAATCTTTTTTTGCGAAATCCGCGTTAAAGGTTTCATCTTCGGTGATTATTTGAATGAAAGCCTTGTCATTGGTTTTACCGAAAATTATTGCGATTGTATTGTCTTTGCTTTGGCATTTGATATAATATCCGTGAAATTTTCCCATATCAAGAAATATGAAATTTGCAGATAACTAATGCATGACAGGAATAGTGAAAATTTTGGTTTTCTCCGCTTCGGCAGGAATTTATTTGTTTGTAATGTCAAAATTACTTGGAAAAAAACAAATTGCACAACTTGATGTGATAGATTACATGCTTGGAATAGCGGTCAGTTCTATTGCTGCGGAATGGGCAATAGATTCTGGGAATGCACCTTTTTACCATTATTTTACGGCGATGACGTTTTTCTTTTTATTGAACTTGGCAATTATTTTTTTTGAACGTAAAGGCAAATGGATAAAGAAATTCTTGAAGGGTGTTCCTTTGATGGTGATTTATGAGGGGAAAGTAAATTATAAAGCATTAAAGAAAAGCAAGATGGATGTTAACGATCTAATGGCTAAGGCAAGAGATAAGGGCTTTTTTGATTTAAGTAAAATCCAATATGCGGTCTTTGAGAACAGTGGAGGGCTTAGTATCATGCCTAAGGGCGAATACAAACCTGTTGTTGTCGGTGATATTGGTGCCTCGGTCATGTCGCCAAGTTTGCCGTATTATTTGGTTGATGATGGATGCATTATTCGGTCAAGTTTAAGGACGCTTGGGAAAGATGAAAAGTGGTTATATAGGCGGTTAAAGATTAATGATAGAAAAGAATTAAACAATATAATTTTGGCGATTTATGATAAAGAAAGTGATAAAGTTGATATAAGTTTGAAAGATAGGGATAGTGTAAAATAAATCTACATGTCAACAGTTTTGCTGATTTGTTTTACATTATTATATAGGATACTTTACTAAGGAGGTAATCTTGGTCTTTACAGAACGTTTGAAAAAGTTACTTGAGTATAGGGGTTTGACGATTGAGGAACTCGCAGAACAGGCAAGCATGAGCAAAGTGGAATTAAAAAAGTGGGAAACACTTGACCCAAATGAAGCAATTGATTTGGATGAGTTAGTTAGAGTGTGCCGATTTTTTAAATGCTCTGCGGATTATCTAATTGGTTTAAGGGACAAGTAGCAAAAGAAACTGGCTTTTCATACATACAGTTGGTAGGGAGGGCATTTTATGTTTAATAATTTGATTAGGCGACAAATGGAAACGTATTTAAGGCAAGTGGATTTATATGGTGATTGGCGAAGAGTTTGGGCAAAACATGTTTGGTGGACGCGAGAAGTAATGATTGGCATTTTGAATGCATTGCCAAGTACCGATGCGAGTGTACAGAAATTGCTAAAGAATCCTCTTGAATTTGGGGATATCTTTTCACAGTATTATTCAGACAGAACGGTAAGGAAGATAGAGAAATTATTTACCGAACACCTAAAGCAAGGTGGTGATATTATTACCGCGGCAAAGAATGGAGACATGGCCAAGGTAGAACAACTTACAAAGCAATGGTACGCAAATGCAGATGAAATTGCAAAATTTATGTCAAGCATTAATCCGCATTATCGCGAGGACGAGGTTAAACGTATGATGTACGAGCATTTGAGATTAACGCTTTTAGAAGTATCTTATTATTTACAGGCAAAGTATGACCAAAGTATTGCAACGTTTGATCAAATTCAAAAAGAGGCGGAGGATATGGCGGACTATTTTGCAAGAGGCCTGGTGTCCCAGTTTCCGGAACGGCTTGGCAATGTGGTGAAGTAAAACCCTGCAACAAGAGAATGTTGATGTTTGTGTCATTATGGTATAATAATGTATGCAAAAACCAAAGATTATTTCGATTGTGGGTTTAACGGCAAGCGGGAAGAGTTCGCTTGGAATTAAAATCGCACAGTTATATAACGGAGAAATAATAAGTGCGGACAGCAGACAGGTATACAAAGGTATTGATTTGAATTCAGGCAAAGTCACGAAAGAAGAACAAATCATGGCGGTGCATCACTTACTTGATATAGCCTGTCCAATAGAATATTCACGTGAAAACAAATTTTATGATGTCTTTGCCTTTCAAAAGGCGGCATATACGATTATTGATGATATTTTATCAAGGGGCAGGGTTCCGATTATTATTGGTGGGACAGGGCTTTATTCGCGGGCGGTTGTGGAAAATTATGACTTTAATGAGAAAAATGTTGTGAATGAAAGTAAATACAATGTACTCCAGATTTGTTTAATGCCTGACAAAGAATGGCTTAGACCTAGAATAGAGCAACGAATTGATGACAGGCTTGGTGACGGAATGTTGGATGAGACAAAAGGAATTCTTGAAAGTGGTGTTAGGGCAGATTGGTTAAAATGTTTGGGACTTGATTGTAAATGGAACACCAAGTTGGTACTTGGTGAAGTAGGATTTGATGAATACAGATATTGGTATGGTGTGCGAACCGCCCAGTTTGCAAAAAGACAAAGAACTTGGTTTAAACGCGAGAAGAATACATTTTTTTTGGAAAATCCATCAGAATTTGAGATAAAAAGTGTGCGATTAGTTAAAGATTTTTTGGGTTGACAAAGATTGGTTTTTGTCATATACTTGATAAACTTTTTTTAAGTAAAGGAGTGATTGTTAATGAACAATCAGAAACCCGAACAAACTGGTAATGGTAGCACTGTGAAAGTTTACGGTTTTAAAGGCGGAAGACACGTCCCAGATGATTCAAGAGAACAACTCACGTATCCAACAAACCAGCAGTATGCTGAGCCAATCACATCAGATCAGAAAAATGGTGATGTATGGAAAGAAGAAAATCCTCCACCAAATTGCAGTTAGTTTTTAACAAATAAATAAAAAGAGGCTTGTACATGCCTCTTTTTATTCTATCAATCTGCGGATTCTTCGTCGCCAGAATCTTCTTCAGAGGCCTGGGCAATGGCAACAGAAACAACTTTTGACGATTGGTTTTTAAGTTTCATTATGCGTACGCCTTGAGTATCACGGGAAATTTTGGAAATTTCACGTGCACGTGTACGAATAATTGTGCCATCATCAGAAATCAACATAACGTCTTGATCGGGGCGAACCTGCTTCAGATTAACAAGTTTACCTGTTTTTTCGTTAAAGATACCTGCTTTGATTCCTTTTCCTGCACGTGATTGAAGACGGTAATCTTCGACATCTGAACGCTTGCCATATCCATTAGATGATATGGTAAGGATTTCATATCCAGGCATAATTACGGTCATGTCAACAACCCGGTCATTTTCTTTGTCAAGCTTAATAGATTTCACACCACTTGCGGTTCTTCCCATATTTCGAACGTCTTCTTCGCTGAAGCGGATACACTTACCGCTCGACGATGCCATAAGGACTTCGTCACGACCGCTTGTAAGTTGCACACTTATAAGTTCATCGTCTTCTTCTTTGAGGTTAATTGCAATTTTACCGTTACGTTTGACTTTTTTAAATTCGGAAATATCGGTTTTTTTGATGATGCCTTTTGCGGTTGCCATCATAAGGTGTCCCATAGAAAAATCTTCGATTGGAATACATGCGGTAACACGTTCGCCTTCGACAAGTTGTAAAAGATTGATAATATTTCGACCTTTTGTGTTTTTTGCCGCCTCTGGAACTTCGTAGGCCTTGATACAGTAAACCTTTCCAAGATTTGTAAAGAAAAGCAAATCATGGTGAGTATTTGTAATGAAAAGTTGTTCAACAAAATCCTCTTCTTTTGTGCTTTGTGTTTTTACACCGCGTCCACCACGGTTCTGTGTTTTATACTCGACAAGTGGTAAACGTTTTACATAGCCTTGGTGACTCATCGAAACAACTACATCTTCTTTTTCTATAAGATCGCCGATTTCAATTTCGCCAAAGTCATGGCTTATTTCTGTGCGACGTTCCTCTCCATATTTTTCTTTAACTTCAAGTAATTCTTTTCTGATAATATCAAGCACTTTTTGCTTGCTTGCAAGGATAGATTTTAATTCGGCAATAAGTTCTTTAAGTTCAGCAAGTTCTTTTTGTAATTTTTCAACCTCAAGTTTTGCAAGACGTGCAAGACGCATTGCAAGAATTGCGGCCGCTTGACGTTCGCTTAGAAGAAATTTGTCGCAAAGTTTTGCTTGTGCGTCTGCGGTGTCGTTAGAGGATTTGATTATTTTTACCACTTCGTCTATGTTTGCAAGTGCAATTACCAATCCTTCAACGATATGTGCACGTTCTTCCGCCTTTTCAAGATCGAATTTTGTACGTCTGATAATTACTTCTTTTTGGTGTTCAAGATAGTGGTACAACATATCTTTAAGGTTTAAAAATTTTGGTTCATTTCCTACAAGCGCGAGGAAGATAATACCACTTGAAACCTGGAGTTGAGATTGCTTGTACAGTGAATTAAGAACAACTTGAGGTTGTGCATCACGTTTAAGAGAAATAACAATTTTAAGACCTGTTCTGTCACTGTGTTCGTCAACCGCGGTAATGCCATCAATTTTCTTTTCCTTGACAAGAAATGCGATATCCGAGATAAGTTTTGCTTTGTTAACCTGGAATGGAATTTCGGTAACGACGATGATAGAATTACCTTTTTTGTCTTGTTCGATTTCACATTTTGCACGAAGAACGACACCGCCACGGCCTGTTTTGTATGCATGGCGAAGTGCTGCACGACCCATAACAACCCCACCTGTTGGATAATCAGGAGCCGGAATGATTCGTATAAGTGAATCAACGGAAATATCTTCATCGTCGATGAGGGCAATACAACCATCTATAACCTCGTTAAGGTTATGTGGTGGAATGTTCGTTGCCATACCTACCGCAATACCGTCGGATCCATTTACAAGAAGGTTAGGGAAACGTGCAGGCAACACCGTTGGTTGCATTTCTGTTTCATCATAATTTGGTACAAAATCAACGGTTTTCTTGTCAATTTCACGTAACAGTTCCGCAGAGATTGGAGAAAGTCGAGCCTCGGTATAACGCATAGCGGCCGGATTGTCTCCGTCCATTGAACCAAAGTTTCCATGTCCATCAATAAGTGGCACACGCATAGAAAAACTCTGCGCCATACGTACGAGTGCATCGTAAATGGAACTGTCCCCATGGGGGTGGTATTTACCCATTGTTTCACCGACGATACGTGCGGATTTTTTATAGGCACTGTTATGATGGACGCCAAGTTCATACATGCTGTATAAAATACGTCTGTGAACAGGTTTTAATCCATCACGTGCATCGGGTATTGCACGACTTACGTTAACCATCATTGCATAGGACATGAACGAGTTTTTTAGTTCGTTCTCAATCCGTACTTTGACGACTTTTGTTTGATCAATAATTTCTTCGTGTTCGCTCATTATTTTCTCCTGGTTTTCAAGTTTCTTTATTTCTTTAAATTAGGTTAATCAAACCTCCAAATTTGCCACGAATTGTGCGGCATACTCACTTATGAAATCACGACGAAGTTCTGGGCGATCACCCATAAGTGTTGTGAACATTTCGTCTGCAAGGAACGCATCTTCCATTGTTACCTGGAGGAGTGTACGGTTTTCTGGATTCATTGTTGTTTCCCAAAGTTGATTTGGCATCATTTCACCAAGCCCCTTGTATCGTTGCAATGTTACTCCACTTCTGCCGTTTTTTGCAAAGTATCTTTCAAGATCGCCGTCAGAGTAGAAGTATTGTTCGCTCTTGCCTTTGCTTACCTTATATAAAGGTGGTTGGGCGATATAGATATGACCACCTTCGACAAGTGGTTTCATAAAACGATAAAAGAATGTTAAAAGAAGAATTCGGATATGAGAACCGTCAACATCGGCGTCAGTCATTATGATAATTTTATGGTAACGAAGTTTGTCAATTTTAAAATCTTCTTGTATTCCACAACCAAATGCGGTAATCATGTTTTTAATTTCTGCATTTTCAAGAACTTTTGAAAGTCGTGCTTTTTCAACGTTAAGAATCTTTCCACGAAGAGGCAAAATAGCTTGAAAGCGTCTATCACGACCTTGTTTTGCAGATCCACCTGCACTGTCACCCTCGACAACGTAAATTTCAGATTCTTCTGGTTTTTTGCTTGTACAATCTGCAAGTTTTCCAGGAAGGGTAGTGGATTCAAGACTTGATTTTTGACGGGTAAGGTCTTTTGCTTTTCGTGCGGCGTCCCTGGCATTACGCGCATTAATACACTTAAGCACAAGTTCTTTTGCTTCTTTTGGGTTTTCTTCAAGAAATTCGCCAAAACCACTTGCCACAGACTTTTCAACTTCTCCACGCATAAATGTATTACCAAGTTTTGTTTTGGTTTGTCCCTCGAATTGTGGATCGGTTAACTTGACACTTATAACCGCAACAATGCCCTCAAGCGTGTCATCAATTGTAAGTTTGTCGGTTTCGTTTTTAAGTAAATTAAGGCTTCTGCCGTATTCGTTAATAATCTTGTTAAGTGCATTTCTGAAACCTGTAAGATGAACACCGCCTTCTTCGGTGTTGATGTTGTTTGCGTATGTGTGTATATTTTCACTATAGCCATCGTTGTATGCAAAAGCGACTTCGACTTCGCTGTTTTTACCTTTTTTATTGATGTATATTGTTTGTGGAATTATAAGATTTTTATTTTTATTAAGATGATTAACAAATTCGACAATACCACCTGCGTAACAAAATTTATCGCTTCGTTCACGGCCTGGACGTTCGTCTCTTGCTATTATCTCAAGACCTTTGTTAAGAAAAGCAACTTCGCGTAAACGATGGCGGAGTGTGTCAAAGTTAAAGTCAACTGTTTCAAATATGTCGGCATCAGGCATAAAGGTCATCTTTGTACCTGTTTTTGATGCACGCCCAACTTCTGCAAGTGCACGTTGTGGAATACCTCGGTTATAGGTTTGTTTAAATTCTTTTCCATCTTGCCAAACGACAACGTCAAGCCATTCGGAGAGTGCGTTTACCACAGAAATACCAACACCGTGAAGACCGCCAGACACTTTGTATCCACCATCACCAAATTTTCCACCTGCGTGAAGTTTTGTTAAAACAACCTCTACCGCCGATTTTTTTTCGGTTTTGTGGATCCCTGTTGGAATACCACGGCCATTATCTGTTACCGATACAGAACCATCTTTGTTAATACAGACTTCGATGATTGTACAAAAGCCTGCAAGTGCTTCGTCAACAGAGTTATCGACGATTTCGACAACCAAGTGATGAAGCCCTTTGATGTCGGTGCTTCCGATATACATCCCTGGACGCTTTCTTACAGGGTCAAGACCTTCAAGAACCTGGGTTTGGTCAGAGCCATATTTTGAGGTAACTTTTGATATCGTATCTTCTTTTTTTGCCATCATTCATTATATCATATTACCCTTAAAAAGGCTAGTTTAAAGTGTTGATTTTTATTATTTTAATCTATTGGCTAATCTGATTATTGTTTGGTTGGACCATTGTTGTTACGTTTGCTTGATCAATTATTGCGGAGCGGCCGTTGTGAGTAATAATGAAGAGTTGTTGTCCACGTGGAGGCAAGAATCCACGGACAAAGCCACGAGCGGATTGTTGTCTGCCAATTTCGTCGATGTATGTATATTGAATGCGATTTGTACCACCCCACATCCAACCACCGAGACTCAATGCGGTTGCCCAAAAACTCCAACGTGCGTTATCAACTTGTCCAATAACCACAGTGCCATTTGGAAGGGCATTTTTAAGGAAATTATTATGCCTTATGTAACGAACCAATAATATAATACCCACCAAAGCCAATGGAATGTCTATTATTAAAAGGAAAACTATGAATACGATATCAAAATCAATCGAAGCCCAAACAACTATGATTATTGTAAGTACAATCGCACTTGTAATCATTTCAAAAATTGCCGACCACATCATCCATTTGCCATTTTCGATTGGTTTGCCGTGTTGATCAACGCTGTAACGATTTGAAAATTGTTGCATTTGTGATTGTTGTTCATTGTTCATGTTGCAAGTGTACTTTACAAGTAAAATTTTGTAAAGCAAAAAAACTGCTTGGTTTGTAAATAAATTGACAATTTTCTAAACTTGAGCATACTTTATATACAAGATGACCACAAGAGAAGAAAATCTAGAAGTAAACGGAAAACGTGTCAAATATTGGCGTCGTGTGAACATTGGGGTGTGCCTGTCGTCTTTTTTTGTGGCATTGGCACTATCGGTAACGTTTTTTATAATGGGGGATAATCCTCGACATGATACATTCAGCAGCACCGGCATAGATAACCGTCTTTTGTTTGCGACATGGGGTGGATTTACAGGGGTTGCTGTGTTCTTTAATTTTAAAGAACTTGCACGAAAATTAAATATTCTAAGCAAATGGTTTTATATTGTGATTTGGGTTTCAAGTGTTTCTGTTATGTTGACATCAGTGGTTATCGGAAGACATCAGGCCGTTCATATTCTTCATGTTGCAACATCAATGATATTTGGGATATCAGGCATATTATGTGTAATTTATCTTTTGGTAATGAAATACAAAAGACATTCGCGTTATACAACGATTGCATACGCAATTGCTATGTTTGCCGCCGCGGTGTATTTTATTATTATCTGTGTTCAGATGGGGTGGTTTACCATGTTTATTCAGATGCTTGTAATTAATCTTGCACTTGTTATTATGGTTTGTTCAAATTTTATTGAAAAATGGTCAAAAGAGCAAAAGCAAAGTATAGAATGATTAAAATTGCATTTGTTTTTATGTTATACTTGACTTAGGTAGGAAAGTATAACGGAGGGAAATAATGCATTGGGCTTATAAAATTGCAAATGAAATTATTGAGAAGAGACCAAATTTGAGCGAATATGTTATTGCAAGTGGCATTACGCCAAGTGGAAGCATACATATTGGAAACTATCGTGAATTTATTACTAATTATTATATTGCCAAAGCTTTACAAGCTCTTGGTAAAAAAGTAAAAATGATTCTTTCGTGGGATGATTTTGACAGGTTTAGAAAGGTACCCAAAAATGTGACAGAAGAAAGGTTCGAAAAATATTTGGGCATGCCTGTTGCACGTGTACCAAATCCTTTTTCGCATGCAAGTTCTGAACCTACTTTTGCCAGGTATTTTCAAAACGAATTCGAAACGATAGTGAGGGAACTTGGTAATCATGAAATACCGGTGCAGTTTATATATCAACATAAAAAGTATCAAAGCGGCGTGTATAATAATGCAATTATCGAGGCACTTGACAAACGTAGACAAATTTATGACATTCTTATTTCTTTTAAATCTCAAGAAGAATCGTCAGAGGAGAGGGAAAATTACTATCCAGTATCTGTGTATTGCAAGAAGTGTGGTAAGGATAATACCGAAGTGATTTCATACGATGACAAGTGTGCTATGTTAACATATCGTTCAAAATGCGATGGGGTTGTGAGGGAGATTGATGTTGCAACCGCGGATAACATTAAACTTGTGTGGAAAGTGGATTGGCCTATGAGGTGGCGACATGAAAATGTTGTGTTCGAGGCGGCAGGTATAGATCATCACAGTGAAAACGGGAGTTTTGCGGTAGGCAGACGTATGGCAAAAGAAATTTTCGGATATGATGCACCAGAGACGTGTGTATATGCATGGATAGGAATCAAGGGCATAAGTGCGGCTAACATGAGTTCCTCAAGTGGGGTTAATATTACACCTAGGCAATTGCTTAACATATATGAACCACAAATTATCAGATGGTTATTTGCAAAATACAATCATGAAGACAGTTTCGACTTTGGCTTTGATGATATGGTGTCACGTCATTATATTGAATTCGATAGAAATATGAAGAATTATTTTGACAAGACCTCTGCTATGCAGGATTATGAACGCACGTTTATGGATCTTGCTCTTTTTGAAAATCCAGACGTTTATGTTAATCGTACAGGATTTCAAACACTTGCAACACTTGCCCCTATTGCGTCGTTTAATGAGGCAAAGACAAAATTACTTGTTGAAAGGGCGGGCGAGCAATTTACAAAGAGTCGTTTTGAAAAGGTTAAATATTGGCTTGAAAATCATATGCAGGACAAAATCTATAAATTGCGTGAAAGTTTGAACACAGGATTTCATGAGGACCTATCGAATGATGACAAAGTTGTTGTATCGAAACTTAAAGACTTTTTAATGCAAGGACAAAAAAACGACAGTGAAATCCAGCAGTTTTTATATGAGATTATAAATGACAAAAATTTAACAAAGAAAGAAAATATTGCACGTCAACAATATTATTTCAAAGTATTTTATAATCTGCTTTTTGGACGCGATGATGGGCCAAGATTATATTTATATTTGGCGTCGGTAGAATTAGAAAAAGTGGTCAAATTATTAGGATAAAAATTCCTATCCTAGATGCGAACAAAAGCACCTTACGGTGCTTTTGTTCATTAGTCAAATAAGATATAGTTTTTGTTTGCCCAGCCAAATTTGTGGTTCCAATAAATATAATACCAATCGCCTTGTTCGCGAAGAAGCAATATTTTTGAACCGTTAGGCATTCTGTCAATAATTTGTGCGTTCATTGATGGTTGTGCACGAAGATGCAGATTGCCACCGCGTGTGGCAACGCGAGCAAGTTGCAACATCGTTGCCGTGCAATTGTCGGGAAGAAACGGAACCTCGGGCATGATGCCGATTGGTGGTGGAACAATGCCAATCGGTGGCATTACAGGTGGAATTGTTCCAATAGGCGGCATTATTGGTGGGATCGGTGCAATAGGTTGTACCGGTTGGGTAGGCGGAATTGGTGCAATTGGGGGTATAGGTTGAACAGGTGGCCGCACAGGAGGTCGATTTTGGCATGGGCCAGACGGACGATTTGGGCGATTGCCACCGTGTGATGAATCTTGAGGGCATATGTATTCTGTACTTGCAAATCCTTCCCAATTATCAACCTCTACAGGATAAAATCCTTGCGTAGATGGTCCAGTTATGTAGAGTCGTGTGCCATCGGGTACGGTAAACATAATCTGTCCATTTGGTGAATTGCGGATGTTGAGGTTGCCACCGCCTGTGCATGCATATGCAATAGAATGCGGTTGGTGCCAGTCACTTTGATTGTTGTCGAACATAAAAAACTCCTTATTAAATATCTAAATTAGACCCTGTGATTTCTGGTCGTCTAGATTTACATATTCAAAAAGTTGGTTTAATGTTCATGATTATGTCTGGGAAGCTTTGCTTATTCTTTCGTTAACACTTGAAAAGTCTTGTGTTTTTGGCATGGATTCAATGAGAATAAGTTGGCTTGATTTTGTAAATTGTTTTGCATCAAAGCACAATGTTTCAAGCAGTTTTTCTGCCTCTCGAAAAGCGGCGAAGAGATTTGTTTGGACTTGTTTTGCATTTTTCCCAAGTGTTATAATTCTTACCGTATCAGGTAAAGAGGACAGCAGATGATTGTACAGTTTTTTATTTTGTGTGCGACAAAGTATTATGGCGTGTTTGTTCTCGAGAAACTCAACGGCAGGAAGTTTTGTAATAATTTGCAGGGGGGCGGATGGGCTGTAATGCTTGAAACGTGTGCCAGGACTTTTATGAAGTTTTTCGCTTTCCTTGGTTACAAGTTTAACAGGCATTTTTGAAAGTCTTGAAAGTTTTTTAATGTTTATCCCACCTTGACGAAGTACTTCGAGAATGCCATTATTATATAATATAACGGTACTCTCAAGGCCTATATTTGTTTGTGCGCCTGTGAATATTGCGTCAATACGCCTATTAAGATCATCATATACATCTTGCCATCGTGTTGGGCTTGGTCTTGTACTTGTGTTTGCGGAAGGGGCGGCAATCGGCAGGCCACAATCCTTTATGAACTTTCTTGCAAAAGGGCAAGATGGAATGCGACATGCAACGGTATTTTGACCGCCAAGTGCAACTTGTGATAATTCAGGTTTATTATCTGATGCCTCTGGTTTTTCCAGGACAACGGTTAATGCGTGTTTAATTTTAAACAATGGTACAAGTTCTTGTGGAACGTTTATATATTGTTGCAAATGTTCCAAACTGTGAAAATGAATTATTAATGGATTTGATTGTGGGCGATTTTTTGCGATAAAGATTTTTTTGATTGCATCGTCACTTGTGGCATCTGCACCAAGTCCATAAACGGTTTCGGTACGAAACGCGACTGTTCCACCTTGTTTTATTATATTTACACCATGTGCAAAGTCTTTTATATTGTTTTCGTTAAGTAAATGTGTCATTTTATCCCCCCAGTATATCTCAAACAGGGAAAACTTTACAAGTATATGACACCAATCACTCGATACTCACTGACCATTTAAGTTTTCATCTTTATGCAAATCTTGTTGTTCTTTATCCTTGGTTTCATATTGTGCATATTCATCATATTGCCCGTAATAAAACTCATCATTGCTTTGGTATTCAATTTGATATTCTGTTGGAGATATTGTTGTTGGGTTTTCGTAAAAATCTGATTGTTCTTCGATTGTCGGCTGTGAACTACGTTCTTGCCAATAATCAATGGCCATAGGACCAACAATAGTAAGCCCAATAGATACGATAATTCCTGCAAGAAAGAGATTCATTGCTCTTAAATTTGATATTTTTCTTCTTAAGCTTGATATTTCTTTTTCAAAACTTTCTTTTTGCTCGTCCATCTTGTTTGTTAATTCTTCAATTTTTGCCTCAAATTCTTTTTCTTGTTCTGCTATTTTTTCTTTAAGGCTTTCAATTGTTGCAAGAAGTCCATCTTTTTCGCTGGCATATTCTCTTTGAATATCAAAAAGTTTATCATTGTGTCTTTCCATAAGTCCTCTAAGTTCTCTTGCATGAGCACGTTCCATGTCATCAATTTGTCCTCTAAGCATAATAATTTCAATGTTTTTCTCATGTGTAATATGTTTTAATTCAATTGAAAAATCATTTACCTTATATCGTTCGACTTGTTCTAATTCGCGGATTCTTTGTAATGGTCCGCTTTTTTTAATATCGTGAAGAATTTTCAAAGCATCAAAGTCTTTAAGTGCATCTATACCAGAATAGTAAAAAGCAGTAGCAATGCTATAATAAAAAGCATTAACCTCTGCTTGTTTCTTAAGAATTGCATTAATTTCTTTCCGCTTGTCTGCATTGATGGGACCATATTGTGAACCAAACCTTTCTCTAAACTCTGAAATATATCCATCTGTTTTTACATCTAATTCGCCATATATTTCATCCAGCTTCAACGCTAAAGTTCTTAATTGTTCATTCTTACTAACAAGAGGCAAAAGCAATTCTGCAAGTGTATTTATAAGTTTTTCAATTTTCTCTTCCCATATTTCGGGATTCTCCAAGTTGGAATAAACATAAATTGAAAAGTTATTGATAACTTCTTTCATATTACCAAAAAGCATTTCTACTTCTGACTCTAAAACTGCACCTTCTTCAAAGTATTTTTGAATCTGATTAAATTCCTCTTGAAAATTACCCCCCCCCCATTTGGGAAGTAATTTCCTCCAAGTTGTTAATATCGGCAAAAAATTCTTCGAATTCCTTCGCTCTTAACTCCATTGAAAGATAATCCTCGGCATTTCTTACCAGTGGTTGTAATTCATAATCTTTGTCAAAAGCAAAAAATGTTCTTTTTTCTATACATAATTATACTATGCATCAAAAAATTTGTCAATGAGTAATTGCAAACACACATATACGAAAATAAAGAGATTGCAATTAATTTGAATTTAATGTATAATGTCTGCATGAGTAAACAGGAAGAAAAATTTTCGTTAGACATGATAGAACAAAGCTATCGCCAATACAAAGTTGGATCGGTTGTTACAGGTGTTGTTGTGGGTAAACAAGGCGAGGGTCTTGTTGTTAATATCGGTGGGAAGAGCGATGGCCTTATTGAAGGCGAAATGGAGAAAGAGTTTTTGTCACTTGCAAAAGGTACATCCTTGGATGTTATGATTTTGACCTCCAAAGCAGAAAATGGACTTATTAAGGTTTCCGCAAAAAAAGCGGTTGATACCGTTGCGATGAATTTGCAAATTCCAGAAATTCGTAAAGGGGCAAAGTTCGAGGCGGTTGTTGAGAGTGCAAATAATGCAGGTCTTACATGTTTCTTTGGGGCTTACCGAGTATTTGTTCCTGCGGGCGAGGTTGAGGAATATTATGTTCGTGATCTTGGTCGCTATAAAGGCAAGACCATAACACTTGTGGCGACCGATTTTGATGAAGAAAGACGTTCAATTGTCGCATCAAGAAAGGCTCATGTTGTTGCAGGCAAAACCGCAAGTCGCGAGATGTTTTGGCATGGGATATTTATAAACAAACTTGTGACTGGGAAAGTGGTGCGTATTACGCCTTTTGGTGCATTCGTAGAGGTTGATGGCGTTGATTGCCTTGTTCACAACAGCGAGGTGAGTTACGACCGCAATGCTAATGCGGGGGATATTCTTGAAGTTGGCAAAGAATACCAATTTCGTGTTCTTTCGGTTGATAGAGATGCGGGTAAAGTGCAACTCTCGCATAAGGCAACCGCACCTCATCCGTTCGACGAAAAAGTACAACAAATCGATCTTGGGCAAATTTATGATGCGGAAATAACAAAAATTTTGCCATATGGTGCAATTGCAAAACTTCCAAATGGTCTTGAGGGTATGATTCATGTTTCTGAACTAAGCACAGAGTATGTTCAATCGGTACACGAGGTTTGCAAGGTTGGTGAAACAAAACAAGTTATGGTTGTTCATATTGATGATGAACGTCGTAAAGTGAGTTTAAGTATAAAAGCAACGATGGAAAGTGGTGAACCCGACATCGTTTCTGAATAAAATTAATTTTAATTGAAAAATTGCAAAGCACTCTACAGTGCTTTTGCCTAATAATCTAGGAATTATACATTCGTGGACATTAAGGAATATATTAATGGTTCGCTTAAGCGAACTGGTCTTCTGCTTCAATCATTTGTACTAGAATCTCGGCTTAAACGCACCGTAAGATGCTTTTGTTCCAGTCTAGGAATTATCGCTTCAATCATTTGTACTAGAATCTCGACTTAAACGCACCGTAAAGTGCTTTTGTTCGTCCAGGAATTATCGTTTGACCCAAAAAAGTGCCTAGAATTGTGATTGACAATATTGAAATAATACAATATAATGGTACATTACTTGCCTTCGTAGCTCAGTCGGTAGAGCAAGGGACTGAAAATCCCTGTGTCGGTGGTTCGATTCCGCCCGAAGGCACCAAAACCACAATATCTTGTATCTTCGTAACCATATCAACAACTAGTATTTTTGACTATTTTAAGTTTTTTTCGGTCAAATTCTCGGTCAAATTCTCGGTCAACTTTTTTTGATAAGATGGTTGTAATTTTTCACCTTCACCATATGGATACAAGTCACCGTAAAGATTGATAATGTCATCAGCAATAATTGTTGGGTCATATGTTGTATAGACATCTCTAGTCATCGATATACTTGCGTGACCCATAGCCATTTGACAAGATTTGTCATCAGTCTTTAAGTAATACAAATTTGTTGAAAATGTATGACGTAAACTGTGTAATGACTTATCACCAATTTTAAGACTTTTGATAAACTTTGAAATCTCTTTGCTATAGTAGTGAGCTGTGTGACGAAACATTAGATTCCATTTTTCTTTTATCCTGTCGCAATATGACTGCGAGAGTTCAACATACTTATATACCGGAGTTGCATCACGCTCGGCTTTCATATTTCTAATCTTGGCAACACGCTTTTCAAAATTGATTGTTGTTTCTAAAGCTTCTTCACACCTTGCTCCAGTCATAAGATAAAATAAAACTTCTTCCCCAATTTTCTCCTTGTGGTCTAGTGGCAAAATTTTATCAAGAATTTTCTTTTGTCCGTCAAGGTCTATCCATGTACCTGTTTCCCCTGTTCGCTTTGGTGCTTTCAAAGTCAACATGACATTTTCTTTAATCAGTTTATCTTCTTTGGCTTCGGCAAAAATCCCTTTGAGCGTGTCATAGACATATGCCCTTGACCTATGCCCGTCAATATTGTTAAGAAACTTTTGAATGTCATTTTTCTTATAACTAGCAATATTTTGATTCAGTGGCTTAATGTGATTTTCTATGACCTCCTTATATCGTTTATGGCTTTTAATCTTATCTTTTTTATATAAGTCATACCATTTTAACGCAAGGTCATAAACAATATTTTTATCTTTTGCCTTAATCTCTTTCTTAAGAGTAACTTCACTTATAACTGCTTGTTTGATTAAATTTTTTTGCTCGCGAACTTTTTCTCTAAATTTATTCCAATTCCTATCAATAGCCCTAAAAATTCTTCCACCAATCATTTTTTCCCATTCATACCTACCATCTATTCTTATCCTTTCATTTTTCCCTAAATCTTCTTCCTTTCGCATTGATTCTATTTCCTCCTTTGAAAATTTTGAATTTTCTGCGAAAAGACCGTTGTTTGCTCTACCTCCTTTTATATTATCGTTATGGTATTGTACCATCCCATTTTGACCCATTGCAACTTGATTCGATATAAAATTACTCACCGTTATGGTGAGCTGTGTAATCATTTGTGACTGTTGAGCAATTATATTTTGAAGTTCTGTGTTATCCATTGGCACTCCTAAAATCATAAAAATTCAACTATCTTTTGATTTTGAAAGTACACTTTCAAGTTATCTTGCCAAGAAACTTTGTTGTCCGTTGGCATCAATATTATCCAGTCTGTCAACCGCTATCTTGTGCCATTTAGGATCAATCTCTATCCCTATAAATTGTCTTGATAATTCCTTACAAGCAATGGCAGTTGTGCCAGAGCCTATGAAACAATCAAGAACAATATTGTTAGGTTGCGTAGCATGGCTAATATGACGTTTAACAAACTCTAATGGCTTTATTGTAGGGTGATGAAATACTGCTTTGTCTTTTTGGTTTATTGGCGATTGATACCACTTGCTTTTGAGTTCATATCCATCGTTGAGTGACACGCCTTGCTCACGAAAGTATAAGCAATACTCAATGTCACCGAGCCAAACATTATTCGTTTGTGGTATAGGGTTATTTTTTATCCATACAAGGATTTCAAAGCGACATTTGTTATCAACTACAAAGAATTTTAAGATGTCAACAATTTGCAATTTGCTACACCAAATAAAACAATTAATCTTTTTCATAATACGGACAAATTCCTTTAAGATGTTGTAGTCAATACCATTTGACACAAAGGCTATACTATTTCGTTTGGCTATACTATTTTTTGCAATCCGACTTGTTCCACCACCGCCACTTTCATATAGATAAGGTATATCTGTGTAAATGCAATCAATCGACTTGTCGGGTATTTGTTTGATAAGGTTATAACTGTTTCCCAAGTGAATTTTATTCAGTTCTAACATTGAACTCACCTCCGTCAAAATGGCATATCAGCAAGTTCTTCGGGTGTTAATTCTATTAGTTTTGTTTGTAAAACAAGTTGTGTTTCTCTTGTGTCATCAAAGGTTTTTTCATGCTTGTATTTACCTAGAGCAGTGAATTTAATGATCTCACCAATACGAGCGACAAAAGCGTTATAGACTTGTCTTGTGTTTGCCTGTTCATTCTTATATAAGTCAGTTAGAGATAAGTTGGAAACTATATAAACATGAGTAAAGCAAGCAGTTCTATTTGTAAATCGAGCAGGAAGTTCAAGTGGATATTTATCAAGGATATTGTTTAGAAAGTTCAATGCCATGTGGTCACCAGTGAATTCATCAAGAAGTAAAATGTTTTGACTCGAGTAACTTTCAAACGCACCTACTTTATAATTAGTAACCCTGCATATTTCTTTAATAGGGTACTTGTCATATACATAAGTTGTTTTACCTAAACGCTCCGCACCATATATGAAAGTAACTTTTACATCTCTGAATTCTGTGCTGTATTTGTCTTTTAAGTTGTCTTGTCTAAATCGTTCAATCTTGTCAGCACCATATGACGAGTACAATGGCAAAAATAAATCTTTTAGTTGGCGATTGGATGCTCCCATATCTAGCATTTCGTGAAACTCTTTTATGTCGTTGCGTGTTCGCATTTCACTAAAGTCACCGATTTCAACTGGGTCAGATATTCGAGTATCTTTTTTCATGCAGTAGTCACGACAAATAGAATTACTTTGAGCGTGGGCTTTTTCTATGTGACCTATAGGGAAGTCCTGTTTTACATTTTTAAGTCGTTTACCATTCTTGTAGATAACAAAGGCTTGAATATGTTTAGTTCCTGTTTCCGCTTGTTCATACTGATAGACCGCATATTTCAAGTCACTGTTATTTCGTAGATTTTCAAAGTAAAGTTTCAAACTTTCATAATTTTTGAAGTATGGTCGTTTTACTATTTGTTGGACATTATTTTTATCTTTTCTTTCAATGTATTTGAAATCAATCAAGTCTTGGTTGTAATCTTCTTGCATGAACGAAAGATCATACGCATTTTCAACTACTGGTAATTCGGTATTAGTGATGTCAATTTCGGTTTGAGTTTCATCCCAAAATGGATTGTTAATTGTAATCATCCAACGCCTAAGTTGTTTGCCACTTTGTACTGTAGGCTTGGTTTCTTCTGTTGTGATTATTTCGTCTAATATTTTTGTGTTGTTCATTAAACCCCCGAGTGATTAAATATTTGGTTACAAGTTACGCAGTGACATAAGGGTAATAATTACCTTATGTCACTGCCCGTGCTTCGCACGGGCAGTGTTCTCTAAAGATTCGGCTTTTTCTGAAATTGAAAGTACACTTTCAACTTCATTAACAGACTTGATACGAAAGTTCAAACGCTCTTTTTTGCGTATTACTTTTTCGAGCTTGCGACAAGTCTTGTGATCTTTTTTCAATTCACGTACACAAAATTTTGTATTCTTATTTAATAATTTCATTTTCAAATCATGGTCTTTAATTATAACTTTATTTGCACTATCAAAAAACTTAGGCGGTACTATGGTGTCACTTTCATTAATGTCGGCAAGTATACCGATGCTTTGCATTACTTGATTGACTTTTTCGATATACAAAGTTTCAAAATTTAATCGTTTCACTATCATAACCTCCTGCTGAATTTTCTTGTTTGAATAAAGGAAATTTGGCACATTTTTCAAGCATGGCTTGTTTGTTGTTGCCTGTATATGTTGCTAGCTTCGTATGGAAGTTTCCAGTCATTCCGTTGTAAAAATATTCCTTACCTGCAAAACTATTAACGCACCTGTAGATATTGCCATAGTGTGTATATTGTGTTTGTACAACTTGCGTCAAGTCACCAGTTGACCTATAACGCTCATAACCATCCATTCCGTCAAACTCTAGGCAGTACCAAGTTGTAGCAATCAATCGACCCCTGTTATCATATTCGTGTTCTTGCCCTAATACTTCAATAAGCCTGTCAGCAAGGTATCTAAACCGCTTGTCGGTGCTATCACCTATTTGAGCATCAGCCCACATTTGAACACCGACTTTTCTTTGTCGTTCAAGATAACGCAAAAGATAATCTAAAGGTCGTTCTTGTGTCGTAGATTTTCTACTATCAAGTTTTGATGTTGACTCGGGAACAAAAACTTTTGCGTAAGGTAACAGATAGTTCACTTCGTGAATTCCATCGTATAATCCTAATCTTTCAAATTTAAGTTCCATAGAAACTCTAGGTAAATAGCCCATACCACGAGCAGTGAAAATATCGTCAACAACATAGACAAGATGTTTTACATGATTTTCAAGACTAAGATTATCCCAACCTCCAGTTTGCAAACTTTCTATTTCTTGTCGGCATTTTCTTAAATCATATATAGAGTTTGGTGGTATCATTTGCATTGTTGCAAAGTGTGTGAGTAGTGTTGTTTTACCTGCTCCACGCTTGCCGATTACATAAGTTAGATAATAGATTTTGCTCATATATCTTACTCATCTCTTTGACTTCGTCTTAGAAGTTCTTTTTTTGCTAAAATCGTTCCATAGCCATATGCTTTATAAGACGGACTTTCATCACAGGTTTTGTAAAATTTTTCTTGTATTTCTATTTCATTTGATAGACATTTTTCGTATTCCGCTTTAGGTACGCCTACATTACATTCCTTACCCCACGCAACAATAGAATCTTCTGCTCCTGCTAAAAAAGACTTTGCATATTTTCTTTGTCCGAAAGTCAATGACTTATTATCTTTGCGACCTTGATAATATTTGATCTTTTGTTCATATGAAAAATTTTCTTTCATAATCACCGCCTTCAACAAAATATCGCAGGGGAACTGTCAAGCAACTCCCCACGATATTTTCAAATTACTTACTTGTTTTTTTTAGGCTTCGTAGGTTTAACAGGTGCAACAACAGGACTTGCCATAGGTTGTCGGGCAGTGGGTAATGGGTTGGTTGCTCTCATGTGTTTTGTTGTTTCCATGAAACGCCTGTGTCTACCTAACGCTCTATTTGCTTTATCTGCGTAGCGACTGATTTCAGTATTTGTCAGAGTTCTTGCAGGTAGGGTTGTACCATCTTGTAAAACTCGTGCAGGTACAACACCGCTGTCCGCTATACCTTTGAAGTGGTCGTATTTTTCTAAGTTAGTGTATCGTTCTTCACCTTTTGAATTGATGTAAGGCATGGCTTTTCGCTCCTTTTATTTTTTGTCTTTATTCATTGGTTTATTGTCATACAAAGTTTCAAGAATTGACTGAACTTTGAAAGGGATTATATATTGCTCTGATGTTTGCTTTTTGTCAGCAAGGCGAACAACAACCGCAGTATATGGACTGCCCGAATCTTTACCGATAAGTTCTTCAATCTGAAAACTTGTGACTGGATTTTCAACCCCGCATTCTGTGAGAGTTCTTATCAAGTCAATAATGGTTTTATCCTTGACCCGAAGTTCTGTCACACGACCCGAAATCAAAACCATTTGTACAAACAAGTCTTTTTCTTTTCTGTTGAATACACCATTTTTTTGAATAAAATTCATGTCTTTTATCACTTCGTTTAGTTTTGAGATTTTGCCATTTAGCATAATATCACCCCTTATAAAGAATAATTTTTAGACACTTCACCCATATTCGCGACTATAAGTTTCATGTCATGGCAGGCGGTTTTTCAAAAAGATACCGCCATAAACTTATTTTCATCTTTTGCTTAAATCCTGATAACGCTAACTGGAAATATTTTAATTTCTTGTACTGGTGATGCCCAAGTTCCAACGTTGACCCAAAAGTGAAGTTCGCCGTCAAAATTACCTGTTTGATGATTAAATTGTAAATGTGAGTCTGGAAGTAAAGTGCTAAAGGTTGTTGGATCGTTAAAGGCATCTCTACCACTACCAGTCAATCTAAATCTGTTGTTATTAATTCGTTCAACACTACTAATTCTGACAGAAACCCTGTCATCTATCCAACCAGTTTGGTTAACATCGACATTCAATATTCGCAACCCATAATAAAGACCAAATGACCCCATAGGAAACCCTTCAAACCTGTGACCCGACCCTGCCATTTCAAAGTTGCCAACAACACGCCACGCACGAATAACAGCAAAAAATGAAATAGTTTCTGTAATGGTGATACTCGGAATATCAATAATTGTAAGACCATCCTTAGACCACCCAGCGAAGTAAAATCCGACAATATGAATATCGCTTTGGCTTGGCACAGACGATGCATGAATAGTTGTGTTTATTGGTACAAGTAACGAATTTAACAGTTCGCCATCAACAACAAAAGAAACTAGCACTTGATTATTTTGGTTAAGTAAATTATCAATTTGGCGTTGATAATATTCAATCAGTGATTCCATTGACCTAAGTTGACTTTGTAGTTGTTCTACTAAAGTGGTATTTTGTCCGAGTGCATCTGTTAATTCAGATAAAGTATTGTTCAGATTTTCCACAATAGTAGATAAACTTCTAACTTGTGCTTCTAGTTGCTCACGCAATAGTTGACCTTGTGACTGCCCGTCATTAAAGGCATTTTCCACATCGGCACGAGTATACAAATCAGCACCACCTAAACCATCACGCACCTCACCCCAGTTATTAGTTATCCAAAATGTGCCGAAGGTTAACACAGTGATAAGGACCATTGCAATGGCGATAATTATATATTTCTTATATTTTTCCATGCTTACCTCCTTATCTCGTTTACAAACAATCTAAAAGTGTTATCAAGCAAAAACCTGTGTAACAAAGTTTGCTCTTGCGAACCAGTAACTGTAACCCTTAAATCAGTTCGCATATTCCAAAACAAAATGCGTATGTTGAGTTCAGCAGTTATCAAGTGTGAGCCATCGATGCAATAGAAACTAAAGGGAACAGTTGCGACAACATATCGCTCACCTATACGGGCATCGAATATTACATTGCCATTAAGTTCAACATAGTAATCAAATACCGCACCATCGAAACTTGGAACTGGTCGCAAGCCTTGTTCATACAAGTAAACACCTTCATCAAAATCGTACGAAAAGAAAATACCGTTTGTTATGTATTCAAAACTGGGCATAGAAAATCTGTTTCGAGCATCAATAGAGCCACGTTGAAACCCTTCCCTAGTCAGTTCATTTACCACCATAATAGTAGAAAAGCCACCAAAGAAGATAATCACGATACACAACGCCCAGTGCCACCATTTGTTAAGCATATGCCACCCCCTTATATAAATCTGGTAAAATGTTATTTGAGTTAATTAAATTGACTGTTGGCAATACCTCAAGATTTTGTATGGTTGAATCTTGTAATGCAAAGTCGAGTAGATAGAAATTACCATGTCCCGCTATTAGCAAGGTATGAATGTTCAACCCACGCAACCCGTTAAAATCAACACCGACAATATTATTTGAGCGACTTAGGTTTACAAACAAATAAAACCTACGCATATCATTAAGTTGAGTTCTTGTACGAGTTGACAACGATAAGACATATCCACCATGAGTTTGTGAAAACCTACGATCAAAATTTTGTTCACTTAGTCTGACATGAGTTCGGTATGTCGCAAAATCTGTGTTGTATTCATTGTTATCAGCAAGATCAAAGTCACCTTGCCCACCCACCATATTAAACAAAGATTGACGAGCATTGCGAAAGCCATTGCGATTTATAGTGACACGAGCCAAAGCATACGATGTAACTCTATTTGCTGTTTCGGGCATTATTTGATTGCCAACAATTTGGCGTACTTGCAACAAGTCAAAGATAGGTAAAATTACATTAAAAGTACCTTCTCTTTGGAATGTACCATCCATTGTCACAACATTGTTCAAAGACCTAAACACAACATGATTGAAAAACCGATCCCAGTTGTTATAATGTCTGCGATTATTCCCAACCCGTAAACTAATTCCTGGTATACCAATTTGTGCTGATTGACCTGTAGTCCAAACATTATCAACGCTTATTCTGTGTGGTTGTCCTTCAATCGGAATTGTCATTTCAGTATCACGCCTAAATTCAAAATTATTTGCGGTTTCACTCATGCCTGCACTTGTAACACCACGCAACCCGAACTGTGAAGTTCTTTGATTGATGGTATTAACATTAGGTGACCAAGCAGTTCTACCTATGATGAAATCTGTTCTACTTGCTCGCCAACTGTTAGGGTTAAAGTCAAACATAGGTTGTTTCGGGCTTATCCATTGCAAACCATATGACATTTTTTCATCTTCATTATCGACCCTAAGCCCGAAGAAGTGGTTAAACTTTAGTTCACTAAAATAATATCCATTTCCGTTTTGGTTGGTAAAGATATTAACTTCCAAGAATGGGCGAGCAGGTCTATCGGGATCGTCACATTCAGTTACCGCACCAGTATCACCAATTATATTTACCCCTCGCAAATCACGGACAAAAAAATGCAGTGACATATGCAAAAATCATAATGGCAAGTAACCCCAAAGCAGTAAGTCCAATAACGCTAAATTTGATGACTTTCACTGAAATTGTATCACTCATATAACACCTCCTAATTCTGTAAATATCGTCAGTCCATATCCGATAGACTTTGCACCAAGAATTCCACCCCAACCAAAGAAATCAATACCTCTTGCTATCCATTCCAAAACAATAGCCAAGAAACTGAATATTCTAGCAACTAGCATCAAAGGGAATGCACCTAATGGAATAGCAAGAAGTAGGGCAATAATTATCCAAGTTGTTACTTTCATGTGCCACCCCCATTAATCCAGTTGCCAGTTGTCAGTTGTCAACCAAACTGTGAAACTTGCTATTATCACACTTGCGACAAAAAGCACTGTAACAGATGCAACTAAAAAAATTTTTTTCTTTCTCATATCGCACCGTCTTTAAGCACGTGTTAGGTAAACAGTTAAAACTTTTTCAGTTCCAACTGGCTCCCAACTTTCATTCCAAATTGTTTCATAGTTGTAATGTCTTAATGTGTCGGTTTCTTGGCAATGTGACATAAAGAACGCTTGATACAATCCATCTTTGCTGTTGTAAATAAAGAAAACAATTTGGTTGTTGACAGTTGCAATCATTACATCTGTATAAATATCTTCAAGCAAAGTCCAATCAGTAAAGCCATTAACAATAGTCAGCACACCTGCGTCACCCCAAGTCCAAGAATCTGTTTGTTCGCAAAATTCCATTTCATTAAGTCTTAATATCCAGTCACCATCGAATTTGTGGGGTACAGAATTGTCTTGATTATCTGTTGTGTTTGAATTTACCATCCTGCGAATTGTATATTGAGTGCTATAAACCATGAACACGCCAATGGCTATGAGCAAGACAATACCAATTCGTTTTAAAACTTTTTTCATGTTTTAAACTCCTATTTTTTAGTTTCTTAATCATTTGTTAGAAATTCACTCATGGCTTGTCTAAAGCGTTTGACATATCCGCACACATTGGACTTTGACATTCCAACTTGGAAAGCGATTTCGTCATATGAGTAGTGTTTTAAATACAGGTCAATTATTTTCCGAGAACGTTTGTCCATATTTTCGGTGACATGATGGATGCTACTTAATAAAAGTTGCATATCAACAAATTCAAATGCTGAATTTTCTACAAACCCAAATGTATCAATAATTGGCTCGCCATTAACTTTTGCATCAAGTGAAAAGTGGCTTCTAAATTTCAAATCTCTTATGTAGGTCAACATTGTATTTCGACAAACTGTTTTTGCGAAAGTTATATAATTGCTTTTACTTAAATCAAAACTTTCTCTATTCATCCACAAATTTGTTACCGCTTCTTGAATCATATCCTGCTTCTCTGATTTGAATTGACTGAAATAACTGCGAAAAACCCATTCTGCTATTTCTAAATTTTGTTTGCCTAATTCTTCTTTACATTTAATCATTTTGACCCCCTGCATGAAACTTTTGATTTCTTTTGTGGGTCTTTTGTTTTCGACTTCTAGTTGTGAGCGAAGTACTATTAACTTGAGAAGGCATTTTGTTCAGTCAAAATCGAAACTTTTTTCAAAAATGGACTTTTTTTGACAAGAAAGGTTGTCATACTGGCAGACATAAAGAAACCGCCAACTAGGGCGGTGTTAGGTTTAAAGGATTATTAAGATTTTTAAATAAGGATAGAGTTTTTTGTCACCGTCGGGCATCGGGTAAGTGGACGATTTGATTAGTTAGCACACCCGAAAAGATAGGCCAAAGCGACAAAACTTTTTGTTTTTGAGTTAGAAATTTTATAACAAAAACTTTTGTCTTGGATTCTTTGACATATCTTTTCGTGCGTGCCTTTTTTAATCGTTCCCCATACCCGATGCCCGACGGAGAAAAAACTTAAAATTATTCCCCACCCCTCAACCCTCAAAAGAATAAATCTTTTAGGGTAACAGGGAAAGGAAAATGAAGGAACTTAAAAGGAGCAAAAAATGGAAAAATCAAAAGGCATGATGCCTATAGGTGGTCGCAAAATCAAAGTTTATGAAATAGAAAATTCATCGAACTACACCATATACGAAAATGTTAAAGAAATTGAAGTATTGACTGTGAACGACAGATTATTTTGGCGTTTACACATGAGAGATAAAGCAACCGCAACTTTCTTGATGAAAGAGTGGAACATAGATTGTAGATAAAGCAAAGAAATTGAAAAAAAGGAGCGAAAAAATGAAATACTATACACAAAACGAATTTAATGAGATATGCAGACAGTTCAAAGGCAATTTTAAAAGTGAGTGGGGTTATCTGCTAAAAGATGAAAATGGCAACCGCTATATTATGGATGGCATTACTTGCGACATCTATAAACTGTGTGATTTGTGGGTTATGCGTGATATTGCATTAATCACAGATGTGTACGCAATACGAAACAATACGGTTGTATTGTTGTAACAAAAAAAAGAATTAAAAGGAATAACGAAAATGTGTTTAAACAAAATTTACTTACAAGATACCAAAGCATTAAATGACTTGTTCGACAAGTTAAATAAAATCTTTTTTGAAAGTACACTTTCAAAACCAGTTATCACAATTCAACACGATAGAAAAGCACGGGCTTTAGGTTGGTTCACCCCATGGGAATCATGGCGAGCAGGTGAAAACGGAGCAACAGAAATTAACATGAGTGCAAACTTTTTAGATCGTGATCCGTTGGAAAAGGCAGAAACACTTTTGCATGAAATGTGCCATTTATACGCATATCAAAACAAAATTAAAGACCACGCAAGAAGTGGAAGTTACCACAATAAACGATTTAAGGAAATCGCAGAAAGTCATGGGCTTATTGTAGAGAAGTCAACGCAGTATGGATATGCACACACAAGGCTATCAGACGATGCAAAAGCCATCATCGAGCCACTGACAAGCAATATACAGAGTTTAAGACGCATAGAGCCAATTAGGAAAGGTAAATCAAGTAGTACACGCAAATACATTTGCCCAGAGTGTGAACAGAGCGTCAGAGCAACAAAAGAAGTAAATATTATTTGTGGTGATTGTGATGTCAGAATGGTAACCAATGAAGACATCAATGAAATTGTATTGGGGGAAGTCGCATAGACTTCCTTTTCCGCTTTGGCGGAGAACCCACCCACCCATGCCCTAACAAAATAATTTTGATATTATTCAAAATAAATATCTTCTAAATTAAATAGTGGACTTGCCATGAATTCCGCCATTGTAATTTTGAAAACCTTACAAACTTTTGCCACGCTTGACATTGATACATCTTTTGTATTGCCATTGAAAATATGACGTAGTGCTGAATGGGTCAAACCGCTGTCTTTTTCAAGACGATATTTGCTCATGTTATTTGCAAGAAGTAACTCTGTAATTCGTTCTTTAAATGCCATACTAAGTGTCATACATTAACCTGCCTTTTAATTTCCTTAGTATATGCTTTAGGTCAAATATTTATAAGTGGCTTACATGACACTTATTTGCTTGACTTCTGAATGAGTGCCTTGTATGATACTTATATCGAAGTTGGACATAATTATAAGGGGGTGCAGTTTGAATATAGAAAATGAAATCAAAAATTTAGATTTAAATTATGAAGAACTGTATAAAGCAGGGGCAAAACACAGGGATATATCTATAGAACAACTAAAAGCCGAGATGGACACAGCAATCAACGAAGCATGGGATAACGAAAACAACTGCTTTAAGCAAATACCAAAGTTAGACGCATTTATTGACGTGCTTGTGTGTTACGCACTATCAAAAGAAAAACATGGATAAGGATGTATCCACGTCTATATGATGCTATGCCCCTGTTCTATCTGAGTCAATCAATGTCCGCATAAAAACCGTTTCCAAATAATTCAACGTCAACTGATTGTCAATATTCATGTCAGTTAATTCAATAAAATAATCATTACCGCCATAACTAAAATGAATAACAGCCGTTATTATTCCTGTTACATAATCAGAACGGATATAAGAAAATACTTTGGTATCATCGACAACAAAAGTATTAACTTTTGTCTTACGTGGCTCTGCAAAATACTCATGCTCTTCAGAAATTATAAAAATTGTTTGCTCTTTAGCATTTGTGGATTTTTCACGTGCAAGTTCCAAGGCTGAAAAATGATTTTCAAGATGACCCGCAAAGTGGTAATATCTATAAGTACGTATTCTGAAAGTCATTGAAAATATATCTCCATTCTCAAACATTAAGAATGTTGGTTCTATAAAATAGCCTAACATAATTGGTGGTTCTTTAGCAAATTCCACCCTTGAAAGATTAGAAGCATCATTCCACAAAGGCATCTTGCTTTCTTCAAACATAAGCAATCCATTAACTGAACGCAATCTATAGGGTGTGATTGGAAAATGATTGACATCTTCTTCAGTAAATACTTCTCTTTCAGTTGGTGGTGGCTCTTGGTTCATTGTGGTGCTATCTCGTAAAGTTATCGGCAAAAATACTGATAGACACAAAACAAGAGTAATAACTGCCACCGCCACATATCTTAGAAAATATGGGAAAGTTATAACTTTTGCTCTAGGTTCAACCTGTGTTTTTGACTTTGAGTTAGCCATATCAAATAACTCTTTACATTCTAAAATTGTGTTTTTTTCTTCCGAACTTAAATCCTTGCCAAGACGTGACTCCACAAACTCTACAAGAGTTGGTTTGATGTCTTCATTTTTATTTTTTCCTTGTGTTTTCATTTGTACTCCTTTCATTTAATCGTGTGAACGTATATGCGTAACCAATGCTGTTTCAAGTGTGCTGTGAGTGTTTATCCTTATGAAAGCACGCGGTATACTTGAAAAGGCAGTATGCACATTTAAGTAAATATCTTGTCTAAACATAACATCATTTTCATCGAAATATGAAAGTATACGATAACCATATGCGACCATGATATGCCTACCTGCATATTCTACAAAACTTATAATGTCATGACTTGCATTCAAATTAAATCCAATATTTGATATTATATTAAAACCATTAAGGAATAACGAAACAGGTTGATTATTATGTATAGCAGTAAAGAAACTTGGTCGAAGTGTACCATCGCTTCTGTGTATATGACCGAGTTCAAACCCAAGACCTCTAGACATTGCATAACCTGCAATCCCTATCCAATACTGGTCTATTGTTACACCAATACCGCCTCCCATACGACCATGCAATTCGTTAAACATTGCTGTAACGAGAGGACCACTAGTCCATGCCCAATGAGGACCAATAAATACTCCAGGATTGTGTCCAGGTATCAACTCTCTGTGTATTCTTTGATAAAAGGCAATTTTGCTTCCACCAGCAGTTACACCACAATTAAATCCTGACATATATATTGGCATATTTGGATTCATTGCGAACATTTCAATCTCTCTACGATGAAAATCAATTCTTTCAAGTACAGGTCGAACGACATCACCGCCACGTATACTAATACCCCCATTATAATCTACAAATTGCGTTGACATAAATATTGGTTCTTCGTATGTTGTTGCTTGTACTGACATTGATACTGGAAGTACAAAACCAAAACTGAAACCTAATGCAAATACCATTGCCATCACAAATGCTGATACTCTTTTCATTCTTTATCCCCCTTGTACTCATCAATTCCTATATTTTTCTCATATAACAAAACCAAAAGTGCCAGCACAACATTTTTATCCTTAGAGGTTATTTTTCTAAGCATCTCAAGTATATCTTTATCAGCACAGTAAGTTTCAAAAGTATCATGAAAAAGTTCTCTCATACTAGAGCCACAAATTTCTACAATTTTTTCTAAATCTTCGATAGGTGGAAGTTGATAATCTCCATTTTCAACTCTTGACATATAGTTTTCGTGGCGATGTATTTTCAAACTTAACTGCCTGCAAGAAAGTTTTGCACGTTTTCGTAGTTTTATGAGCCTTTCTAAAAGCTGATTCCCCATATTAAATAAGTATAACATAGATTTTAATATCTCTATATGTCGTTACATCGACATTATTTACATAAAATGACAATAAAAGTCAAAATATATGTCTGTAGTTAGTTGTATTTAGAATTTTTATATGCTTTAATAGTTTTGTATACAAGAGAAATAAAGGCTAGCCACTTACAAACGAAAATTCACAAAAGATTTAACAAATCCAAAATCAAAGGAGTATTTTCACATGAAAAACAATGCAAGAACTAGCAAGAAAAAAGATACACAAGAACTAATCAATCAAATCAAACAAGCCAAACTTTTATCAATATTCGACAGTACAGGAATGAACCAAACACAAGTCATGGTTTACTTACTGGAGCAATCCCATAAAATTATAAAGAACAAAGGGTTTGATATTGATTTCAAAGATTTTGTTGACCACATAAAAAGCAACGTTAAATACAGATCCCCATTTAACATGATTAAAGCAATCATGCCATTCGTTTTGTGGGGTGACAATGCTGGCACGTATGATTACACAACCCTATTTTATAAAACTTTCCACTTAACAGTTCAAGAGTTAGTGGAGCAATTAAAAGAGTGTGATCCAAATGCTATTATTGTGTTAGGAGATAATTTTCTCACTGCAACTCCATATAAATGTGAACCGACAGAAATGTTTATGCTCAAAGACCAATCAAACAATAAACTTGTATATGCGTGTGATTTCCACGAAAACATAAAAGACAAAATGCAACCAGTTGTAGTTTTTGACGTACCCTCAGAAATACAACAAGCGAATAAGCGAACAGTACCATATGCAAAATTTTTCTCAAGAACACAAGACACCGAAAGTAATGTAATCAAATGGCTCTTTGAAACTACACAAGCAGACATTAAAAATTGTTGCGACCTAGACACAAAAATTGACATAATGCCTTTGATGAGTAAAGCAACAAATATAGAAAGTGCATTAGAAATTTTAGACCAGTATATAGAGTGGATTGACATTGACAACAATGTTAAACGTGCTTAAATGTGCTTCAAGTCAATTTGCCAAGATATTCAAAGGCTATGTCTAATTATGGCGAGTTAATTTTTTGTATATCTTGAAAAGATAAATATTACAGTTAAAAGTATATTTTCACAAACAAAAAAGACCTGTTTGCAACTGGGTCTTTTTATAAAACGACAAAATTATTTTTCGGTCAAATTTTCGGTCAATTCGCAGAATTAGTGTTTTTTTGTGTTGTCTAGTCATTTTTATACAATATATTGTAGTTGCTGTGCCTTAACTCTGACAAGGACTTAGACTGAAAATCCCTGTGTCGGTGGTTCGATTCCGCCCGAAGGCACCATAAAGACCCCCGAAATTGTCTTATAACAAAGTAAGGCTATTCGGGGGTTTTTTGCTGCAAATATAGGGATAATAGGCATAATAAACGCAAAAAACGCACAAATAAGTCTTTTGACAAAAGTGGATGCACAACAAAAAGTCGAATTTGACCCTTTTCAAAACGAGCGCAAAAAGCGTAATGATTTTATAGGCAAGCGCAAAAAGCGCAACGGAAGGCGCAAAAAGTGCAATTCCAAAATCAAAGGCAGGGATTGCGCATATTGTATTTATTGCGCAAGGAACTTGTGCGATTTCCAAAAACGCGCTACAATAGGCACATGAGCGAAAATGTAATTTACATACTGACAAACCCTTCATTCAAGGACTACGTTAAGATCGGGCGCACGACGGACATTAAGACTCGGGTGCGTGCTTTGAATAACGCGGACTGCTTGCCGTTTTCATTCCGAGTCTACGCAACATACAAGGTCGACAAAGACCTCGATATTGTGGAGCGCGCAATTCATAACCTCATAGACAAAATTCACTACGACTTGAGGGCGCGCGAGGAGGTCGACAGCAAGCGACTGCGCACGCGTGAATTCTTCGCATTGGACGCAGAGCAAGCATTCGAGGTTTTCAAAGAGATAGCGACCCTCCGCGGCGACATCCACAACTTGGTAAAATCGAAGCCGACGAAACAAGAAAAAGACGAGGAGCAAACCGCAAAAGCAATTGAGGTACAATCCGACATTAAGCGGGCGGCGACATTTTCATTCACGAAAAAAGGAATCGCGCCCGGCACAATCCTCGAGTTCGATAAAGACCGAAACATCAAAGTCAAGGTGCTCAACGACCGCCAAGTCGAATATAACGGCAAGGCATACTTCACGAGTGCAATCGCCCTGCAACTTCTCAAGGGCATGGGTTATAACTGGGTCTCGGCACAGGGTGCGCGGCACTTCATGCTTAACGGAAAACTTGTCGCGGATTATCCCGATATAGGCGAATAGATCGCAAAAGCTGATAAATACGGCCGCCCGACGAGGCGGTTTTTTCTGCTAGACTTCCTTTAAAAGTTCGGGCATGGTGTGTCATACCAAAGCGGGCGCGCATGCTTTGAGATTTGAAAAAAAGGAGGAATGATGGGCAAAGACAAAACCCCGCCAGAGTTCGCGGAGCTGATAATTGCACTATACCTTGTTTTTTATAAGCATATATAAAAAGTTAGATTATTACATTCTCATTATGCTTTTTCTAGGGGTTGACTACGCCATAATGATTTGTTGCAAGTAGGATATAATAAAACAGGAGGGAAGACGACATGAGCAAGAAAAGAGAAGTGGGTGGTATTGATATTGAGAGATTATATGAGATGGCGGCAAGACAGCGTGGTGTTTCTGTTGAAGAAATCAAGAAAGAATTGGATGATGTATTGGACGGATCATGGGATGATGAGAAAGGTGTATATAAAAAGGCGCCTGATTTAGATGCCTTTGCCGACGTTATTGCTGCATATGTTTTTTTGAAGAAACAGGAAAAGTCTTGAATGGAGTATGACATAACTTATTTTTTTACTAAAATAAGTTGGAGGAGATATGAGTAATAAACGGAATAAATTTTTAGATACTGAATTACAAACAAAAGATGAAAGACGCTTTCAGATAATTGCCAGAATCATACAAAGATTAGAAGAGGAGGATTTGGAAAAACTTTCAAACACTGTGGCTATATTTAAAGCTTTGTATGTGTCAGGTGACGGTCTGAGCCACGATAAGATAATTGAAAAATTTTATATACCAAGGTCTACACTTAAAAGATTTATATTAAGGGTGAATGCATTAACAAAAAATTATTTAAAATGTCAAGCAAAATCATCTACTTCAAGGGTCCATTTTTTGGACCCTTGAAAGATTAGAATTTCTGTTATTGTGAATATCAAGGAGGGTATTTATAACAACCGAAACACGAAAGAAAATCGAACATCATTTTTACAATTACGATAAGCTGCAAAAGCAAAGTTTGGAAAAACAAAATGACATTCTTTTAGAAAACATCACATCAGATGAAACTAAATCCCGTGGTGGAATTGGCAAACAAGGCAGTGCAGTAGAGAATAAAGCATTGAGACTTTTGGACATATTCCTTAATGGATCGTGGCTTAAGGTTGTTGAGAATACTTTTACTGCGTTTAGATGGGAATTTGAATATGAAATAATGAAAGACCTCTATATTAATAAAAAGAACAGGCATCAAATTTTTGTTGAAAGAGGTGTGGGCACAAGTAGTCTTTATCTTATGAAAAAAAGATGGCTTGAAACCGCATATAATTGGGCGAAAGAATTTAAATTGCTTGTTTTGTAAAAATTCCATAAACTATGGAATTTTTTGATAATTTGGCAAGTTATGATATAACATGGCAATTCGCGTCGAAAGATGACGAGTGGCAAAAAAACAAAGAGGAGAAAATTATGGCAATCAGTACTTACAAAGTTTTTCTTATGCAGAAAAACACAAGCACAAACCAATTCGAAAAATTGGTAAACATCAAGGCAACCCCAGACTTGATTGGACAACCTGAGCAAATAGAGGTAACAACAATGAGTGATCGTTCACAAAAATTTATTCCAGGTGTCGAGCAAATGGAAGCCCTTGTATTTACTTGTAACTATACAAAAGAGGCTTTCAAAAAACTTTGGGATATGCGCAATAAAGAAGGAGAATTTGCAGTGTTTTTTGGTGGAGAAGATTATAATGGCGAAGCAAAGCCAACCGGTCAAGACGGTGTTGTCACATTCAAAGGAACGCTCAGCCCAAGCATTCCAGGTGGTGCAGTAAACGAAGTGGTTGAAATGACAGTAAACTTTTTTGTATCAAGTGAACTTGTTTGGTATGAAAATGCAAGTGTTTTGCCAATGTCGACTGGCTCATTAGGTTATATTCCAAGTGGATATTAAGGGGTGATAAATGAAAATTGAATTTGAGATTGAAAACAGAAAATGGGTATTGGAATATTCACGTGATAGTATTCGCCGAGTTGAGGACATGGGGTATAATTTTCATGAACTTGAAAATAAACCAGTAACTATGATGTCAGTATTGTTTCTTGGTGCCTTGCTTAAAAATCATCATGATATGTCGCTTGAGCAAAGTGACGAACTTTTCAAACATGTGGCAAGTGACGCACTTTTGAAAGAACTTGATTCAATGTTTGCGGAGTGTATTAATATTGGGATGGCAAAAAACCCAAACGTAGCGTGGAAGAAGGTGAGTTAAGGCAACTAAAATTGCTTTCTTCCATGACTCAATATTTTAAGGACTTGTGTCCTTTTTTAATGTCTATCGGGCAATCTCGTGACGAGTTTTGGTTTGGTGATCCGTCGATATCAAATGATTATATAAAAGCACAAGAACTGTGCCAAGATAGAGAAAATCATTCTGCGTGGATTCAAGGACATTATATGAATCAGGCTATGGAAATTGCCTTGCTTAACTGTGCCGGGAAAAAGGCAAAATCCCAATTGAGTTATCTGGGTGAAATCCAAATTTTACCGCGCACAGAAGAACAACTTGATGCATTTAAACAGAAGCAAGAAAAAGAAAACTACCAGAAGATTAAAGGAAAAATACAAGCAAAAATAAAAGGAGGTCGATGATGAGTGACCAATCAATTGCACAGATAAATTTGATAAATAATTCTGCATTGCAAACAACGCGTTCGGTTAATCAATTAGCAACATCATTGTCTCGATTGAACCAAGTACGAAATATTGGACTTGAACGAACAATTTTTTCAATGCGAGCAATTTCGAATATGGAATTTTCCAATTTAAAAACAGCAAAAGAATTATTGAAAGATATTAATGAAACTTTCAAAGCGGCAAGCGAAACCAAGCAACTTGGCCTGCAAAAGTCTATGGAAGGGATGGAAAAGTTGATATACAAAGCCAAAGAAACAGTTTGTGCAATTAAAGGTATACAACTTGAAAGTTCTAACATGGGTAAAGAGACAACTAGTTCTGCAAAGAAAGTTAAAAATTCTTTTGATATGATGTCATCGAGTATTAAACTTGTCGGCACAACGATTGACCTTATGGTTTCAATCGCAAAAGCACGGCTTGCGGCGAAAAAGATTGTACAAAGCAAAGCCAATGCAAAGATGTTTGTTGGGGCAAAAGCGGCAATGGCGAAAAAATCTGCTCTGACACTTGGTGCGGCGGTTCCTGCAATATTGGCGGCCACCGCGATAGGAACGGCGGCAATTTCGAGATTGGCCCAAACCACGGGAACACGAGTAAGTAATGCAAATATTGCAGGCACGATTGGGTCGAGTATAGCAAGTAGGTCTGTGGCTATGTCGCAGGGTGGGAATATTGAACAAGCAACGTACGCGGGTATGGTTAGGGCTTTGGAGGTGTATGGGATTAGGGACAAGCAAACAACGGTTGAATTAAATATAGACAGTCAAGAATTTGCACGTGCGACCGCCCAGAGCCTTATGGAAGAATACAAGAGACAAGGGGTATGGTGATGAGACTCAAAGTGCGAATTATTTATTCACAAAATATAATTAGGGATTATGCCGATGGTGCGATCATTGGCATTAATCGCGGAAATCAAATGCTAGGTGCTTTTGTTCCAGTCTAGGAATCATACATCCGTGGATATTAAGGAAGATGATTAATAGTTCGCCAGTCAGGAAAAAATAAGGAGGGAATGATATGCAAGTTGATGATATAAAAGTAATTTTAAATTTTGGTGACAATGATTACAAATTATACGATAAGGAATCATTAATAAGTGTCAAGACAATGAACAGTAATGGATTTAATGCGGGACGGCCAACGTGGGACGTGGTGTCAAACTATGCAACGATAAGGCTTCGTGATTTGAATGGGGAGCTTGGCGAGATGGCCAATCAAAGAACATTGAATTCAATTAGGTCAATTAAAATAATGTTTGGTGGCAAGCCGATTGGTCTGTTTGCAAGTAATAATATTAGTTATAACATGTCGGATAAAATGGTGACAATAAATTGTCTGGACTCGCTTTCTGGGTGGCAGGATATACTTTTTCGAGGCATGGGAAATGACAGACTTAATAATGCCTGGCATTTCTTTGATATGCTTGCCAGAACAACGCGGAATCTTACCGATGAAGATGTTGTAATTGGTAAAGAAGACGAGGATTTTCTTCGGTCGATTAAATTGCCACATGGTTTTATTCGTCCACAAAGTTTGCGTAATGCGTGGCAACAGTTATGCAGAATTGCACTTGCGGTTGTTTATAATAATATTGATGGCGAAATACATTTTGTATGCGGCGAGAGCAGAGCCCGAGGATTACACGATGAAAATAATCAAGAGGTTAAAAACATTTACAAAAGTGAGATTTTGAAACCTGTGAATGCCGATTTGGTTGTTACTAATCAAATCCAAGGTGTGTTTGGTGAGGAATTGCGGGTAACCAACGAAGATTATATCGAGGAACAAACAAAGACCGGAGCCGAAAGTTATATCCACAGATTTATTCGGCAGTCTTTAACCGGAAGCGCATCACAGGGCGAGGCAAGGGCGATGGAGGAATATGAATTTAATATATCCATTGCGGAAGAAGATAGAATGATTGAATTTACAAATCCTGTAAGAGATCCGACGGTGAAAGTTTGGTTGGTGTGTAATCGTTTTACATGGTCAAGGACATTATCACAATCACGGTCGGCTGCGGAAACATCGGTGGTTCGTGATTGGATTTCGCGGATGAGTGATTTTGAGGTGAGTAGTAATGTTAAAGAGAACTTGAATCGACCAAATGTGAACTTTGCAGAAGATAGTAGATTACGCATTGAATTAGGAGACATTGGTTTTATATTAGAGCCATGTGGAAGAAAAATCAAAATTGATACAACGTTTAATCACACATTGCAATGCAGTATTTTTGCAAATTTGAGACCGATTCATATAATGATTAATCATGGAGAAGGCTATGCCGAGTTTCTAGAACCACAAAGCATCGAAATCGTCGCATCGGGACAGTCATTCCAAACCAGAGCGGTACCGTTTAGGTTTGGTTCTGATATGCATTCTAAGGAGTTGGCAAGAAATACCTTTTTACACACAACGGCGGAAGTGAATCAAGAAGATGGGAACAAAAGTTTGCCCGAATTCATTCATAGGACGTTGCGGTCAAAATGGGGAAATGGTAAACAAGTTATAAGGATTGAAATTATTGCCCCAACCAGGAGAGGGTTATACAGGGTTGGTGACATTGTACTAGTGGATGGAATTAATTTGAAATTCAGGATAGTGTTATCGGAATTTGTATACGATGGAACCCGTAAACAAGTAATTGACATGCAAGAGATTTAAGGAGTATAATTATGTATGAAGAAAATAGGGTTAATAATGTTGATCGGGGTAATGGTTGTACCAATGGTATTTTTGGTTGGATGTGGAAACAACAACGGCAGAACACTCGTATTGACACCGGGTGAGCATGGTGAAATACACGGTTGGACAATGCGATTTAATAGTATAAGTATCACAAATAGAAATGCGAACATTCGAGACATAAATTTCAATGTAACTGTAACAAATGGGAGAAATCAGGCACGTCAGTTTAGTAATTGGACTCGTGCTTAATATAAATGGTCAACAACATGATAGAATACTAAGCGGTACAGGAAGCAACCAGTACATGCCATTTGAAACAAGGACTGGCTTATTTTTTACTGGTGTTCCTGTTGAAGACGCAACGTTTGAAAATGAGTTTATTTTTCAATTTCGGGTGAATGCACGTGATTCAGGCAGGCATGAGTATGTAAGGTTTGTTGCGGGTGGAAATGTATGAAAAAGATATTTATAATTGCGTTAGTTCTTATAATTCTAGGGATTCCTGCTCTAATGTTTACTGGATGCAGTAATAATGGAAGAACGTTTATTTTGACTCAAGGTGAACAAAGAGAAATAGGTGGGTGGTTTATAAGATTCAACAATATCAACTTTACTATACGAAATGCGACTATGCACGATGTAAATTTTAATATAACTGTAACAAATTTAAGAGCACATTCACGTAATTTCACTTATGGAAGCCGTGTCTACATTAATTACGAGAGACATAATATGGCTATTGGTGGAATGTCAAACCAATTCTTGCCATTTGAGTCAAGAACAGGAGTATTAAGTACAGCTGTGCCGATTGAAGACGCAACGTTTGAAAATGAGTTTATTTTTCAATTTCGGGTGAATGCACGTGATTCAGGTAGGCATGAGTATGTAAGATTTGTTGCGGGTGGCAATGTATGAAAAAGATATTTATAATTGCACTTATAGTTTTAACGATAATGATACCAGTTAGCATGGTTGCAACTGGATGCAGTAATAATAGAGAACGAACACTCGTATTGACACCGGGTGAGCATGGTGAAATACACGGTTGGACAATGCGATTTAATAGTATAAGTATCACAAATAGAAATGCAACTATGAGGTATATAAATTTTAATGTCACCATAACAAATGGGAGGAATCATGCACGTCAGTTTAGTAATGGAAGCCTTGTATACATTAATGGTGAGAGATACAATAGGTCAATTGGTGGTATGCCAAACCAATATATGCCATTTGAAACAAGGACTGGAGTGTTTATGGTCGATGTTCCGATTGAAGACGCAACATTTGAAAATGAATTTGTGCTTCAAGTTCGGGTAAGATGGCGAGAGGGTGCCCATGAGTATGTAAGGTTTGTTGCGGGTGGAAACGCGTAGTTCCTAGAATCACAAAGCATCGAAATCGTCGCATTGGGACAGTTGTTCCAAACCAGAGCGGTGCCGTTTAGGTTTGGTGCAGATATGTATTCTAAGGAGTTGGCTAGAAATACCTTTTTACACACAACGGCAAAGATAAATATAGAAAGTGAAATCAGGACATTGTCAAAATTAGTTAAAGCCATCTAACCGTGGCTTTTTTTGATGCTCTAGGAATTATCACTTCAATCATTTGTACTAGGATCTCGGCTTAAGTGCACCGTTAGGTGCTTTTGTTCTGAACTAGGAATTATACATGCGTGGACATTTCTATAAAAATTTAATAAAAAAGGAGAAGAATATGTCAAACAAAGGCTATGAAACGCAAGGTCAAATGGACTTTGATAACATTAAATGGTTCGTACAAAACAATGTGAGTAATGCCTATATGGTAAAATATTCGGGTAATATGGATTATAATGTTCATGTTATAGGGGCATCTCGATTAGGCGAACAAACCGTTTTTCGTGACAATTATCCAGGTGTAATGTCACAAGCGGTTGCAAGTATCGAAACAGAGCGAGGGGATTTTCGATTCCCAGAACCACAGCGAATTGAAATTCCTGTGAAAGAGGGTGGGCGAATTAAAACACTTGTAATTCGCTTTGGTTTGAATACAGGACAATTTGCAACTAGGTTAAAAATTGACGGTGTTGAACACATGAATAACAGTATTGAATTCAAATTGGCGGGTTTACAAGAAAAAAGCACGCATGTTATTGAGATTACGCATTGGAATGTGCAAAATTATCCGGTACGCATTATATATCTTGGAACGGATGACGCCTGTCATATAGATTATATCCGTGTTGGTGATCATCCAAGCAACTTGAAACAAATGCCGCATATGTTCAGCAATTGGGTAACCAATAATAAACTTGTTGATGTTGCCAAACCTCAAAGGACATTAGACATGACACTTCATCGAAATAATGACTTGGGTTACATCCCTGAAATCACGTTCACCTTCAATCATCTGACACCAGAACAATGGCGTGACGCATCAAAAGCATTCAATAGGCCTTTTTTCTTTATTGAATATTATGACCAAGAGTTGATGTTAAGGGTTATCCGCAAGATGTATATAAGTGAAATGAATACAGATCGCCCACTTGCTTTTGACTGGACATATAAAGGTATGATTGGTAACAAGTTCAGGGTGGTATCGTATCTAGGGTTTGACGCACGTAGTCCAGATGAATCTCTTGCAGATAATCCACATGCGAAACTTGTCCAGTATGCGACATATGATGCAAGATGGAATTTCGGTTATAACATCGAAAAATCGAATGAATTAGAAATACGAATAAGTGAGGAGGATGAAAATGGATAATAATTGGACAAAAGAATTTACGTCATCAAATGAGGTTAACGACGGAAAGCAATTTGCAAGCGGTGATGTGATAACAAAATCTGTGTTGAACAAAAATTTTAATAACAGTTTTCATGCACTTGAAACATCTAAAAGAGCAGAAGGGAAAGCAAGCAACGCAGTTGCAATGGCAGAGAGTGCCGTCGATAATGCAAAACTTTCTGCAGATAAAGCAAGTCTTGCACAACAATCTGCTTTGGAATCGGAAATAAAAGCAATTACAAGCTCTGATAATGCAAATCGGCAATCAAGTGCTGCGGTTGTTATTTCTGAAGATGCCAGAAATTTGGCAGAGCAAGCAATCCAACAAGCAAATGCAATGACAAATCTTGCACAAGAAATGCAGCGAAAGTCTGCGGAATTAATTGCGGCCATCGCCTTGGACAAGCCAATTGGTGGGGTCTTTGTGCCTGCGACAGGGGTTGTTGAATTAACCAGAACCGGACAAATCATCTTGGAGGCCCTAACCCAAACAATTACTCTAACAAATAATGATGACTTTAAAACCGGTTTTGGCGGCAAAAATCAACAACTTATATTTACCGCCGTAACTTCCGGTATATTTGCAGGACATCATTTTAATGCAGGCGATGAACTTCTTGCTATGCCTACAAGATGGATTATGATTCCAAACCCAAATGCCGTTGGTGGGGTGAAAGGAAATCAAGAAAATACATATCGCATGGGTTTGGTGAATTTGACAGATAAAGATATTTTTACACCTGAACAACTTGAACGTATTAATAGGGTGATTGTTGAAACCAATCATATTCAAGACGGAGCAATAACTCAAGTAAAACTTGCAATTAATTCGGCAACGGGCGATAGAGTAGGATTGGACATAGCACGTCTTAATGCCGTTGTAAGTTTAACAGGCGAACAAAATGATATACAAGATTCAAAAACATTTCGAGATTTGGCCGTTAGAAATGGTACAAATGTTGGGCGAACAAGATTGGTGAATACCAGAACTGGTGCAACAAATATAGATGTTACTTTGCCTACGGAGCCTGGTTTCTTGGCAATAACAGATATAATTAATGTTACTGGTGTTCCGCAAACCGTTAATGGACAATCAAGTTTAATGACGGTTATTAGATACAGAAGTGGCGGGCGAAGATGGCAACGATTATTTTTTAAGGGCAGGGTGCATGGGGGAACCGTGAATCTTAATTTCAGTACTCATTCATTTAGCAATGCGAATCAAATATATCTTACCACCGCAATTTCAACAGGTGTTTCGACGGCTGTAAACGTGACGCCTATTGGAATGTATCATGTTGCACCCACTGTAACAAGTGCGATTATAAGGTTTACTAGGGTAACAGCCGCGGGTAATACAAGTGCGGCAGATAATGGTGCAAACGTCGACATAATTCTAGAGGGGCCATTTTAAGGAGTAAGGATACGATATGAACAAAAGTAACCTATCCAACTCGACCTGCAAAACGCGCCGATTCGATCTCTTGATAATAATCTCTCTGATGTTCGACATAGCCCTTGGGCTTTTTTCTTTCATAA
>Ga0131853_10000989_pt1 | contig 51634 bp, 4 predicted proteins | sample TergutLab28metaG_FD_92764 | JGI IMG/M metagenome (GOLD analysis project Ga0131853, IMG submission 92764) | Labiotermes labralis P1 segment gut microbial communities from Petit-Saut dam, French Guiana - Lab288 P1 (version 2) (version 2) | ecosystem: Host-associated > Arthropoda: Insects >...
AAAAAATAATCAAATAAAAAATATAAGTAATTTAAGTTTTTTTAAAAAAAAAAAAACAAGTAAATGATTTTTAAAAACAATATCTCTTTTTTTTGAAAATATAAATATAATTGCTGATATTTATTTTACAGTAATAATATCAGACAATTATTGGAATAATAATAGTAGTATTGACTATTTAGATAAAATAAATATTTATAAAGATAATATATGAGGTGATAGTATTTCAAATACTATTATGGATAAAATAGAGTTGTTTAATATTAATGATATAAAAATGTATAAAAATAAATATAAATTTTATAAATTAAATAAAAAAAATTTATTAAATTATGAGTTAATTAATTCATATAATCTTAGCTATTTAAAATTATTCGTTGAAGAGTCTAATTTTATAAATAAATATAGGAAAAAAAAACTAATAAATTTACTACATACCTATAATAGCAATAGTATGTATATAAATAATCTTTTTAAAAAAAATCTATTTTCAAAAAAACTATATAATATAAATATTAATTATATTGATAGGTTTACTAATATAAAAAATACATATATTTTTTTATGAAAAAACATAAAAAATATTATTAAATTGAGTAAGGGGGATAAGCAACTAAGGTATGCTATAAATAATCATAAATTGTATAAATTTAATAATGGTATTTGAGATATTTACAATGAAAAAATTAATATTTGGAGTTATCTTTTTAATAATATACATATATTCTTAGATAATATCTGGTATAAATGAGATATACTTAATAGTAAATGGTTTGAGGATATTAATGGTATTTGAGTTTGTATAAATATCAATGATAGTGAATTATTTAGATATGATTGTATAAATAACTGTTTTTTTGAGTATAAAAAAAATAAAAAATGAAAAAAAATTCCATACTTTATTAAAAATTATGATTTTAATAAAAAATTTTATTATAATATTGATAATGGTTCTTGATATTTTTTTAATACTAATAGTATTTGAGAAGAAGTTAAGGATAGTAGTAATATAGCAAATAAAAATATAAGACTAGATTCTTATTCTGGAATTACTTATATTTTTGATGAAAAAACAGAGTTATGGTATGAGACAGAAACATTACCAAATGTTAAATTAAAAAAAATATATGTATTTGATAAAGATTTTAATGAGTGATTTATATATAATAATACTTGAGATAAATTAGTAAAATATAATTATTTTCCTAAAAACTATAAATACGATTCTGAGTTATTAGAAAATTCTAGATTTGACTCTATAAAAAAAAAACTATTTATATTTAACTCAGATTTAAAAATATGAGAATATTCCAATATAAAAGAAATACCAAATAGAAATAAGAATAGTTTAAATAAATTAACGTTTAATTTAATAGAAAATATATGGTATTCTTATAATAATTTGACACATAGTTGACAACCAATTAAATATTTTCCAGAATACTATGATATTGTTCATTTTGTAAAATATTATGAAAATAATGAAAATAATAGGTTTGATTCTAATACAAATGCATGGTATTCCTTTGATAAAGAAACAAATATGTGGGTATTGTCAAACATGTCTAAATTAGAATATAAACCTATAATACAAAATCTGATTTATGATGACTATTTTAAAATTTGATTTAGAAAAAACAAATTAATTTGAGAAACATTAGAAAATGTACCTAATAGTTTTGATAGGGTTTGATTAAATAATTGTAATGATCCATTAATTAGATTTGATTTAAATACTCAAAATTATTTTAAATTTAATTGTTATAATAATAAGTGGACGGTAGTGAATTCACAAGAGTATAAAAATAATCAATATGGTCAATTTATTTTTGATAAAGATACAAATACTTGATTTTCAGTAGATAGTGATTTTTATTTAAAAGAGAATAGTTATTTTTTGACTATTGCTACTAATTGAAATTATAGGTTTGATAGTTACTCTAAAAAAATGTATAAATATGATCCATATACAAATACTTGATTTAAAGTTAAAAATATTAAAAATATACCAAAACTAACAAATATGAATATTTATGCAAGAAATCCTAAAACAAAAATATGATTCTATAAACCACATGATATTGGCCTTTGATCAGAGGATTTTGACTTTAGATTACCTGAATTAAAAAATATAAATTTAATTTTTAATGGTTCCTTTAGATATGATAATTTAGCTAATAGATACTATAGGTATACAAGTTTTGGTAAAAAATCTTTTTGATACAAGACTAATATATTTAAAAAATTTAGCTGAGATTTAGAAGATTATTTTTATAGCATTAGTAAAAATAAATGATATAGTTTAAAATATTTGTTAAAATTTATAAAAAATTATAAAAGTTATTTAATACCTAATATTTCAAAAATAAATAATAATCTTGGTAGTAATAGTATTTATTTAAATAATTTTTTTAATTTTAAATTAAATTATGCAAATATTTTATATAAAATTACAGATATTAATCAAATTTTAAAATTATTTATAAAAATACTCAATAAATTGTATATGACTGAAGATATGCTATCTAACAATATAAAAAAAATACTAAATAAGTTCATTAATAACTCAAAACAAAACTTATATGCTGATACTAAAAATAATACTACTAATACAAAGATATCAGAAATAGTAAAACTTTTAGAAAATTTGATAATTAAACATAACTTAATTTATTTTAATAATTCGAATAATAATGACTCATTTATTTTTAATGAAATAGGCATTGATAAAAGTACTTATGATTTTTTTGAAGAATTAGATTTTAATAATAGAAAATCTCTACTAAAGGAAAATTTAATAATTACTAGTACAACTAAAAATATAAATATATTTATAGAAAATATAAATATATTCATAAATTACTTTAATAATTTTATAAAAAATAATAACAAGATTCTTTTAAATTTTGAGTATGCAGATTCTGTAGATTTTGAGGATAACTTAGAATTAGAAGTTAAAAATTTAGACGATGGGTATGATGATTATTTGTATCTACCTAATAGTGAAGTTAACTTACGAATTTTTAAATTTTTATTAGAATACCAATTAAATGATTTAGATGACTTTAAAACAAATTTAATTAATTTTCAATTCTTTAAAAATAAAAAATATAATATAATTTCAATTTTTTTAAATAACTATAGGCTTATTTCTGAAATAAGATCTAATATCTTTTATAATACAAATTCATTATTTTTAATAAAAAAAGTATATAATTTTTATTACAGAAAATATTTATCTAATTTAAGTATAAAAAAATATAAAAATATTAATTATTTAGAAAAAAGTAAAAATTATAAAGATTATTTATTAGGTTTAAATTTTGATAATTATTATAATAAAAATTATAAAAAATTAATTAAAATAATTAACTGAGGTGTTTTAGATAATACAATAACAAAATCATTTCATTTTTTATTAAAAAAAGAAATAAATCACTTGCTAGTTAATTATTTATATAACTATAAAAGATTAAGTAAAAGTAATATTTTTATAAAATATAATAAAAAGTTTATTTATGGTAGCTTAAATTGAATTATTTATTTTTTAAAAAAAAAAAATACCAATTATAACTATTTTAAATATAAACCTAATACCTTAAACAAAGTTGATCTTTATTTTTTTAAGAATAAAAATAATAATTTTAATAAAAGCAGTAGCGGTAGTATTACTAAAAGTATTAAAATTATAGATAATAGTAATAACAAAGATAGTATTACTAAAAATATAGATAATAAAAAAATTATTATAAATAAAATAGTTGAAAAAAAAAAAAAAACTCATATCTGAAAATTAGTTGAACAACAATTTAAATCTCAATATTTTCATGTATTTTTTAATTATACTTTAAATAGAAATAAATTTTATTTTTTTGATAGATTTAATTTTTATATTAGAGTTAGAAATTTACTTTTTGTTCAAAAAAAATTAAAAAATATAACCCACTCAAAAAAATATAAATATTTAACATATATTAATTTATTTGTAAATAACCATTTTAATCAAATACAGCCAAACTTTTGAAGAAAATTTATACATAAATTAAGTAGTACGAACAGTATTTTATTAGCTAATAATGAGAATTTGAATAATACTTATTCAAATTCATATAAATTAAACAATTACTATTTAAATACTTCTATAGAAAATAAAAGAATATCTAGATTAAAAAATACATTATTTTATTTTAATAGTTTTTTAAATTTTTTTATAAAAAATAAATTTATAGATGATTATATTCATTTAAATAAAAATATTAACAATTATTTAAAAATAAGATATCAAAATAAGTTATTAACAATTATTAATTTTTTAAATTTAAAAAATAATAATATAAAATATAAGTTAAATACTGATAATTATAAGTATAGTAGTAATTTAGAAAATTATAAAACTAATATTAATAAATTAAACCATTTTATTAAATCTACTTATTTTAAAAATTCTTTAATAGATTTTTCTATACGAAAAATCGAAGTTGATAAACTTATATTTAAATATTTTATACTTAATTTATTTGGATTAAAAAATTTTACTAATTTAAATAAAAAAATAAAAAAAATTAGATTTAGAAAAGGCTACGATATGATATCTAAAGAGTTTTTTAATAATATTTATATGGAATTAAAAAAAAATATATATATTAATTTTTATAAAAAAAAATATTTAAGTACAGATATGTATAAAATTTTAAACAATAATAAAATAAATTCTTTTTTTATTGAAAATAAAAATATTTTACAAGATTCGTTAACTTTAAAAAAAGATAAGTTAAAAAAAAATAATAATGTTAGTTTAAAGTTTAAAAAAATAAATCAGAATTTATACCTTACAAGTAAACTAATTTCTAAAAATATAGATAACAATTATTGTAATCCGTATGTAATATTTTCAAATCAATATAGTAATAAAAAAAAAAGTCTAATTTATGAGAAAAAAAAAGAACTTAATATTTCATATTCATTGTTTTTTAATATACTGAGAGTTATAGAATACGCTGAATTGTATAAAACATTATCAATTTTAATTAAAAAATTATTAAATAAAAATAATAATAATATAATGGTTAATTTAACAAAAAAATGAACATTTAATAAAAATATAAAAAAATTACATAAAATTAGTTTTTATAAACTTATACATATTTTAAATTTAAATAAAATTGGAAAATTTTTTTTTTTAAAAAAAAAAAAAAATAAATTAAGTAGTGCAATTAATTATAATTCTATATCAAAAATATATTTATTATATTTTTGAAAATTTGTTAAATACAATTTATTTTATAATTATAATTATATAGTTTTACCTAATTTATATAAAAAACATTTAATAACTTTTAGAACTTTTTATAGATATTTAATTAATATTTATAAAACTAATAATTCTAGTAAAAGTTATTTTTATAATTATAATACTATTTTTTTTAATAAAATTATATATACTTTTATGAATACATGTAAGACTGCAATAATAGACTATATTATTGCTAATTATGTAGATAGGAATGAAAAAATTAATATTGGTATATTAATTGATAATAAAAAAAATAATATAAGTAGTTTTATTGTAGATTTTAAAGATAGTAAAAATAGAGAATACTGTTATGAAGATTATTTTAATAAAAACTATAGGTATATTAATGAGTATAAATATAATGAATATATAAATGGTTTTTATGAATATGGTAAATATGGTGAAGATGTGGATTACTCTGATGAGTATGGTGATAATTCTTATGAAGATGGTGAATATAATGAATGTATGGATTATTATAGTGAAGATGTGGATTACTCTGATGAGTATGGTGATAATTCTTATGAAGATGGTGAATATAATGAATGTATGGATTATTATAGTGAAGATAAGGATTACTTTGAGGAGTATGGTGATAATTCTTATGAAGATGGTGAGTATAGTGAAGGCGAAGATTATTATGATGAATATAATAGGTATGAAGATACTTTTTATGAAGATGGTAGATATTACGAAGATAGAAATTATTTTGATAAAGATGGTGAGTTTGGGGATAATTCTTATAAAGATGGTGAATATAATGAAGGTAGGGATTATTATAGTGAAGATAGTAGATATGAAGATACTTCTTATGAAGATGGTGAATATAGTGAAGGCGAAGATTATTATGATGAATATAATAGGTATGAAGATACTTTTTATGAAGATGGTAGATATTATGAAGATAGAAATTATTTTGATAAAGATGGTGAGTTTGGAGATAATTCTTATGAAGATGGTGAATATAATGAAGGTAGGGATTATTATAGTGAAGATAAGGATTACTTTGATAAGTATGGTGATATTTTTTATAAATATTCTAAATATAATGAAGATAAGGATTACCATAATGAGTGTAGTGATAATTCTTATGAAGATGGTGAATATAGTGAAGATGAAGATTATTTTGATGAAAATGATGAGTATTGGGATAATATAAATTATAATAAATATATAATAGATACTATAGATAAAAATAAAAACTTATTATTAAAAAATATTATAAGTATTGTTAATAGTAAAATTAATAATAGGATAATTAAAAACTATAAAAGTTATTTTAAAAAAATATTTAATATATTAATACATAATAAAATATCTAAATTTAAACTTAATTTATTTAAAAGTAAAAATAAATTAAAATCTAAACAAAATTTAAATCATAGTGACATATTATCATTTTGAAATAGAACTTTTAGCATTTTATTTTATTGAATAATATCAGATAAGTATTATAATACTTCATATTTTTATAAAGATAGAAATTACTTATTACGAAATATACAGGATTTAGAATCTAATACATTAGATTTTAATAAATTTAATATTTTTTTAAAAGCTGTAGTAAATAATTTAAAAAAAAATACACTTCTAATAAAAAATAAACAATATAATAAAATTAAACATAGGAATATTAGTTTAAAAAAAATCTTTAAAGAAATTAATACTGATAATAGTATAAAAACACCCCTTAATTTTTTAAAAAATGAATTTATATTAAACAATACCGATTTATTAATACCAAAGATGCTATCAAATAATATTAACAATAGACTGTGATTACAAAAAAATAAAATTATTCCCAATACTTTTACATCCTGATTAATAAATAAAGATGTACAAAATATAATAAATCTCAGAGAAAGTATTTTTAATACACCAGAAATAGGTGATTTAGATGAGTATTCGGATTGATTTTTAGATAGTTTTTCTATATTTAAGGAACATACTTTAGTTAATAACGATGTTTTAAATGTAAGTAATAAATTATCACTATTTAATTATTCTGATCTATATACATTCTATAATAGTGATTTAAACCAAAATCGCTTATATAATGAGTTTGATATTAGTGATGACTATTGGCTTATAAAGTATTTTGATCAATTTTTAGATCCAAAATCAATAAAAATAAATGGACAAAAAAACTATAAAAATTCTGAACTTAATGAGTATGGGGGAGATTTTGATGATATATTTTTTGATAGGTTAGTTGCATTTGGAAATTTAAATGGAAATAGTGAGGATTTTGAAGATGAGTTTATTGAATTATCCTCTGAAGATAGTTATGTTTCAAAGCTAATACCAGAGTATTTTGATGACAGTTCGGACATTATGTATTCTGAATATATAGAAACCGCTATTGATGAACAACCAGAAATTTTTTTTAATTTTGAGGAGAATTTTTTAAATACAAATATTATTGATATTTTTGAATATAGTAGTTCTAAAGATATTAATTATTTTAACTATAATAATTTTAAGGATATATTAGGTAAGGTATTAGTTGGCAGTGTAGATAATTTTATACATAAATATCCTAAATTTTTAAAAAAATTAGAAAATATAATTAGTATAGAAGATAATAATTATTCTGAAAATGATAAGTTATTAACTAACCTAGATATCTTAGATTCAACATACTCAATTTTTGATTTATTTAATTTTTATATTATATATACAAAAACAGCATTTAACGAGCCATATGAATTTTCAGAGTATCAAATATTTCCAGAATCCGAAAATGAAGATGAGTATGAGCATATAGAAGATCATGATTTTGAAACTGTATCAATAGATAGTCCAGAAATAGTATATAATAGTTATACTAATAAAAAAAAAATACTTAAAGATTTAGAATTACCTCTTAGTTTAAATAAAAATTTTAATATAAATTTTTATAATTTATTTTTTTTTTATAAAAATTTTAATAAAAAAAATTATAAAAAAATATATAAATTAGATAAACAATTGTTAAGTTATCTTTTGGACTTATTAAATTATAATAAAATAATTAATTTAGATTTTAATGTATATTTAAAATATATAAAATTTATAGATAAAAGTATTAAAATAAATAAAAATTTATTTATTAATATTAACAATAATTTTATAAAAGATAAAATTATTTCATTTTTAAAAATAATAACTTTAAATACTAATACAAACGTTAGTAATATTACCAATATACTTAATAATTACTCTAAATCATATTCTAAATTTAAAAATACTCAAATATTATATAATTTTTCATTATTTTATTATTTTTTAAATAAAAAAATAAAATATAAAAAATTATATAATATTTTTAAAATTTTATTTTTAAAAGATTTTAAATCTTATATTATAAAATATATTTTATTATATAACTATTTAATCAAAAAAAATCAAAATATTAACTATTTAGAGGTTTATAATGATAAAAAACTATATAAATTTAAAAATAATAAATTAAAACTATTAAAGATTTTTATATTTTATAACTTAAATAATCTTACAGTAGGTGGTTATAATAAAATTTGTTTACAAAAACTAAAAGATGTTTTTAAATTTAATGATTTAAATTTAAAAATTACTAAATATGATTTTAAAAAAAATACTCAAAAATATAATAATATTTTATTAAAGAATATACATAAAAAAATCCCAATTTTTTTTTTAAAATTTTTACATGTATTTGAAAATGATACAACTCTTATAGAAAAACAAATTACTAAAAAATTTATTATTGGAAAATTAAAAAAAAATAGAAAAATTAAAGTAGAAAATAAATGGTTATTTTTAAAAAAAATTAAAACATTTAAAAAATTTTTTAAAATAATTGACTATATTAGTATTTCTTATAACAATAAAAAATCATTTATTAAATTTTATAATTATAATTTTAAAATACCTTTTTCAGATAATAAATTTAATAATTTTTATAAAAAAAAAAAAATGATTATTAAGTATTTATGTAATTTTGATAAAAATAACTTATTTTTTAAAATAAATAATATGGATAAGAAATTTAAAGATTTCGTAGTATTTTTATATAAAAATTATTCAACATTTATAGAATATGCTAATAATTTTTATAATAAAAAAATATTATATGATGTTCAATTAAAAAAAAAGAAAAATTTAAAAAATATATTTATTGATTTTTTTAATTTTAAATATTTTAATTTAAATAACATTGATATTTTTAAAAAATCAAACAATAACTTACTTATTGTGGATTATTTAAAAAAAGTAAGGTACGGTATATTTAAAAAAGTTAAAAAACCAATTAAAAATTATAATAGAATATATAATATACAATTAAAAAAAATAAATAAATTTATAAAAAAAACTAAAAATAAACATATAACTATTGTTAATGATCTAGATGAAATTATTTTAGATAAAGTATTTGAAATAAATAAAGTACCAAGTATAAATAAAAATGAAGGTATTTCTATAGATACAAATATATTACTTTTTGATGCTTTTAGGGATAAACTTGAAAATAGAAATCCAATAAACAATAAAAATGATTTATTTGGTTTGAGGTGGGGTGAGGATTCCCATCTTTGACATAAAAATATACATATGAGGATACCAACCATTGACCATATTTATGATTCTGAGAATCAAATATTTTATAGAAAATTTAACAATAAGTTATTTTTAGTAGATATGATAAATAATAAAAGCTCATCTAATATAAAAAAACTAAATTGAATAGATGTCAATAGATTAAAAATTTTAGGATTTTGAATTTTTAGAATAGAAAACTCAGATTTAAATACAAAGTTAATTAATTTTAAAATTTGAGATAGAAAATTTAAATTTGAAAATTTAAAATACCTTGATAAGGTTGAAAATACTTTTGGTAATAATATTATTGATAATTTAGAAAAATATACTTTATATAAAAATACAAAATACAAATATTTATTTAATTTTAATTCTAATAGTAGCATTAATATTCTAAATTCACAAAATAATATATGAAAATTAAATAAAATTTTAAAAATATCCAAAAATGATATAAAAAGTAATAATATACTTTTAAATAGTAGTTATTTTAGTGGTTATTATAAAAAAAAATGATTAAATAGTTTTTTACGAATAAATAATTCTAAAGATACTAAAATTATACATGGTAATTTTGATATCAGTTGGAGGAGCTTAAAAAATCAAGAGCAAAGCTTCGATTCTGGCCTAATTCCAAATAGTTTTTCAAACTATAATTTAGATAATATTGACGTACCTGAACAAGGTATTAGTATTCTTTATAAGAACCTAAGTATATATTTAAAAAATAATAAAAAAATATTACGTAATAATACGACTAAGTTAGTGTATGATAATAACCTTAATACAGAAAATGATGAATTTAATAATACTAATTTATTAGATTTTAGTGATTTGACATATTTAACAAATAGGAGTTTAAATTATTTTAAAAATACAACAATATTTAATAATAAAAAATCAAAAAAATTAAACTTTTTTGAAAATCCATATTTAAAACTAAAAAACCCAACAATATTAACAAATAATAATAATATAAATTATCAAAATCTAGATGGTATGAGATCACAAATTTTAAATAATAAGTATTATTCTAAATATTTAAAAAGAAAATTTTCAAAAAGATTTTTTTTAATTTTAAATTGACTCTTCTTTAATATTAGCGATACTCGATTAAATACTATAGTTTTGAATAAGCTAATATTATCTTTAAAAATATCAGAAAAAAAAAGCTATAATTTAAATCCATTTGGACTACTATCTGAAAACTATTTAAATATCTTAAATATTTCAGATATGTTTAAAATACCATCTTTAAAACTTTATAATAATTTAGTAACTAGACTTTTATTAAATAAGCAAATAGAATTTAAATATGTTTTATATAAAAAATTACTTATTGATATTTTATTATCTAAAAAAAGTATATATAAGTTTTCAATAAAAAGATTAGTTGATTTATATAGTAATTTAGAAACAAAGTACCTTACTGATATTTATAGAATATTGTCATTTTGAAAATTAATAAAAAGAATACCTATAGACTCGATTAGGCTTAAATTTAAGTATACGGTAAAAACTAAAATAAATAATTATTCAGATTTTGAATATACTGAAACTAAATTATTGGCAAAACAAATAGATGAGTTATTAAAAATAACTAGATATAGAAAAAATATAAAAGTAATTAATGATATTTTAAGTAAAAAATATAGATATTTAAAGTTAATTTATAATGTAAGTTATTTAAAAAATTGAGATGAAAAAAAAAAAATATTATTTTATATTTATAGGTTAAATGAAAATTCAAATATAATAAATATAAAAATAATAAATCAATATATTAAATTTTTTATATTATTTTTAAAGTTAGGTTATTCAACAACTTTAATAAATAGTATTATTTTTAATTATTTTAATACGTTATTTAAAGAAAATGATAGTTATTTTTCAAATAAAAATAATAATATGTTAACAATCAGTTTAAATAAATACTCTAGTTTATCTAATATTTATAATAAATTACTTTTTTATAATTATAAAAACACATCTATTAAAAAAAAAATATTATTTAAAAATTATAAATTTTTTAATTTATTTGAAAATTCTATTATTTATAAATATTCTGGTAATAGCTTATTAAACAAAGAAAGATTTATATATAATCATTTATTGTTTGATATAAACGACTCTTTTATAAAAAAAATAAATAATAATAATAGTTTAAATAGAAAATATATAGTAAAAAGTCAAACTATTATAAATTACTTAGAGTTATTAAAAATAAAAAAAGAAATAAACAATAGTTTTTATAAAATTAAACTATATAATATATATAATTTTATTCCTATTAGAATTAGTAAATTTTCAAATATTTGAATATATAAAAATAATTGAAATAATACTAATTTATATGTTTATGGTTATAATAATAAGCAATTAAATATTTTAACTAATCGTATGTATCTAACTATATATAATTTTTATTTTAAAACTAAAAGTAATAAGTATGGATTTTTATTAAAAATTTCTCCTTCTTCTTCAATTTTACCAATTATTGGTAAAATTTATTATTTTTTTATTAAAAATAATTATAAAATTAAATATTTTATAAAACCTAAAACTTACATATCTATTTTAAAATATTTAAATTTATCTATAATTATTAATAACAAAAATATTAAAAGTACGCAATATTTTTATTATTATCCAATAGTTCAATCCATTTTAAATAAAAATACTATATTTTATAAGCAAATAAATATTTATCATTATTTTGTGCATGAGTACATAAATAATTATTTAAAAAATTTTTATTTTTTAACTTACCCAATAAATATAAAATATTTATATATTTTTAGATTTATAAATAATTTTTATATAAATATAAAAAAAAAAACAACTAACCAACATAATAATTTTAAAAAATCATTGTATCTTATAGATATTATTTTTGATAGAAATTTTTTAATTAATTTATTTTCTAATAATTTATTTTTATTTAGAGATTTATTAGATGCTGATATAACACATTATAATTTTTCAAAATATATAAATATATTAAATTATATCTATATAAGAAAATATAAAACTAATTTAAATAGTTTAACTAAAAAATATTCTAAATTAATTATTTCAGAAATAGTATATTGAAATCAAATATACAATAATTATAATTTTATAAACATATCTATTAATAAAATACTGCTTAAAGATGTTTTATATTCTAAATTTTTATTTAAAAATATGTATAATATAGATAAACAGACTAGTTTAGTATTAAAAAGTTTATTTTTTTATAAAAATAAAATAAGTTTTATTAAAAATTATTGTCATTTTACTAATTTAATGAAAAATAATAATGATTGATTTTTATTTATAAAAAAAAAAATAATTAATAATTTTTGAAAAACATGAATTTTTTATTCTAACCATAAAACAAATATTATTATTAAATGTATACAAAAAAATAAAAATATATTAAATAGTACCATATATTTTAGTGTAATTAAATATCATATGTTTAATAATTATAAAAAAACAAATCACTCTTATTCTATTTATGATTTTATTATAAAAAGATATATATGATTTTTAATTTTTAATAAAAAATACTTTATATTTAATAATAATAACTATTTATCGCATGGATATTTAAGTAGAAGTAAATTTATTTTACCAAAAAAGAATATATTTATATTTTTAAATAGATATATAATTAAAAAATATTTAGAGAATGTATATTTTAAAAACATATTATATAGTTTTAATAAATTTTCAAAAGTAAATTTTAATACTTTTATTATTAAAAAATATTTATATATGTATTACTATTATACTATTAATTTTTTACAAAAAATTTATATAAAAAAATATAAAAATATGGATATAAGTTATTTAAATTCTATGAATTTTTCAAAAAGAATAACAAAATTATTAAATTTAATAGTAATTTTTAAAAATAAAAATAAAGGTAATTTTTTTATATTAAAAAATTTACAAAAATATATATATTATAGAAAAAATATACTTATTTTAAATATTTATCAAAATATGTGAAAATGTATAAAAAATAATTACTTAGAAACTATAACATTTAAAGGTAATTTAATGGGTAAAGTAAAGCATATAATTAAAATTTCTAATATAATTAAAGATAATAGTTTTTTTAAATTTTTAGTAAAAAGTTTAGTTTTAAAAAATAAAAAATTAAAAGTTTTTTATAATTTCAATAAAATAAAAAATAGATTTTTTGAAATACAAAGTATTGACTTAAATAGTGATTTATTTAAAAATAAAAAACTGTATTTATATTCTAGTGAAGTTGTAAAATTAAAACAAATATTTTATAATATTTGAACGTTGGGTGAAGTTTCAGAAATTTCTGAAGCAATGGTAGATGATGATGGTGTTGAGGCCTCTGATGATACTGATTCTGAAAGAACTTATAATTTATTTTCTTTTGATGATATTGATGATGATGGTGAAGATCATTTAATGGATTTTGACTATCAGGAGGATTCAGAAAATTGAGATATGTACTTTAATAAAAGATCACAATCTAGTTTCTCTATATATGATTATAGTGTAGATTATTTAGATGAGTTTGAATTTTTTGAAGAAATACCACACAATACTACTATTAGTGGTATAAAAAGATTACGGTTAGATTTATTATTTAATTTTGTAGTAGAATATAATTTGGGGGTATCTTACATAGAAAAGATAGGTAAAGCTATTAATAAAAAAAATATAAAATATAATAATAATTTTTTATTTTTTGATTACAATAATAGTTATTTAGATTCAAAATTATTAGATACGTTTAATATATTTGATAATAAACTAATTACTAGTCCACAAGTAGAGAATATTTCACTTAATATGCATGAGGAGGATTTTACAAATACATATATTAATGATGGTTTGGATTCAGAATTTGATGAAAATTTGGATTATGAAAATGTATTATTACATTTGGATTTATTCAGTATTTTAAATATTGAAAAACAAGATGATTATTTTGATATTTTTACACAATATTTTGATTTAAAAAAGAGTAAAGTAATAAAAAATAATAATTACAATAAAATTTTAAATAATAATATTATTGTTAAAAAGAAATTAGTTAGTGGTTTTTTAGTTAAATACTTTAGTTTTTTAAAAAATTTAACTACTTTTAATATAATAGTAAATAAGATATTTAAATTGTATAATAGTTATTTAAGTTCAAAATTAAATAAAAATGATATTTCTTTTAATATAAAAAAAATAGTAAATAATATAAATACTGGTATATTATGTAAAACTTATAAAAATAATAGTATATCCTTTAAATGAGTTGATAAAACAAATAATAGGCCAATTTATTATGATGATGGTATTGGTATATTTTTATATGTAAATAGATTATTTTCTGATAAAATAGATAGTTTAGAACCAAGCAGTAATTCTTATTTTGTAGATTATAGTTTAAATCAAAAAATAATAAACACATATAATGATTACTGACATATTTTAAATTCAGAAAGTTATTATGTATTTGATACTGATTATTTAAAAATTAAAAATTTTTATTATAAAGTCTATGATTATTGCATTACAAATAAATTACAAAATAACTATATTCGAATAAAAATAAAACATGAAAGTAAAAATACTTATAATAATCTTATTAGTACTAAAATTAATAATATTGAAATTTTAGATAGTACATTATTAAATATTAAATATAGTTTAAATAATTTTATTAAAATTTTATATAAAAATAACTATTTAGATTTTATAAAATTTTTAAGTATTAAACAGTATTTTATGATTAACTATAAAAATAAGGTATATACAACTATAAGTAGTATTAAATTACCAGTAAATAATTATTTTGAGAAAAAACATATAGTTAATAGAGATTTTATAAATACTTATAGTTATTCAAAATATTTTTTTAAAAAATATAATACAAATATAAAATATAATTTAGTTTTATCAAAAATATTTTATAATACTTATAATAATAGTTATAGTTATATGTTTAATATTATTAGAATATTTTATTTACATTTACTTAGAAATAATATTAATATTTATAAACAATTGAGTACGGTTTCATTTTTACAAAAAAACTTATATTTTTTATTTTATTTTAATAAATATTTTAATTTTTTTAATTTTTTAAAAAAAAAACAAAATAAAAATAATCAGATTGTAAATTTTTTTAATTTTAAATTACAAAAAATTAAAAATATTATCAAATTGAATTTTTTATTTTTTAAAAAAGTAAAAATATTATTAATTTTTAATATTATAGATAATTATTTTAAATGGGTGGGCTTTGAAAATAAAAAAAAAAATTATAAAATTTTTTTTGATTATTGTTTATATAATTCATTAAATTTAAGTATTTCTTATTTTGATTTTAGAAATATATATGTTTCAACAATACTACTTGAAAAATATTATGATTTTCTTATTAGTAGCAAAATAAATTCAAAATTATTAGATTTTTATTTAAAAAAAAATAATATAGAAATTATTAAATTATTTTTTAATAAATTTAATAGTATACATAATAAAAAAAAAAATAGATATATTTTTTTAGATATTTTTATAAATAATTTAAAGTTAAATTATTTTTCAATTTTTAAAGTGTATATAAAATATAAGTTTAAGTATAGATCAAATATCAATTATAATAAATATATAGGCTATTTATTAAAAAAAAATATCAATATTGTATTTACATTAATTAATTATATACAAAATAAATATAATACTAATAATAGTTTTATAGAAAATATATATATACCTAAAATAAGATTTTATATTAAATTACGTACAAAAACAGTTTTATTAAGTCATTATTTATTTAATTATTTTTCTTTATGTAAATATGATATATTTAGTATTTTTATATGATGGGTTTATAATATATGGTTAAAAAATAATAAATATAATATATCGTTATTTTTATTTAACGATAAACAATATTATTTATTTACTAAAAGTATTATTTCAGCTTTTATTAATAAAGGTAAGACTGCAATAATAAAATACTTTATTAATAATTATGTATATGGGAATAAAAAAGTTAATATTAGCGTAGTAGCTAATAATAAAAAAAATAATATAGGTGATGTTATTGAAGATTTTAAAGATAGTAAAAATGGAGAATATTACTATGAAAATTATTTTAATAAAAACTATAAGTATAGTAATGAGTATAAATATAATGAGTATATAGATGGTTTTTATGAATATGGTAAATATAGTGAAGATAAGGATTACTCTGATGAGTATGGTGATAATTCTTGTGAGGATAGTGAATATAGTGAAGGTGGGGATTGTTATGGTGAAGATAGTAGATATAAATATACTTTTTATGAAGATGGTGAATATATTAAAGGTGAAGATTGTTGTGATGAAGATACTTTTTATGAAGATGGTGAATATATTAAAGGTGAAGATTGTTGTGATGAAGATACTGAGTATGAAGATATTTTTTATGAATATGGTGAATATATTAAAGGTGAGGATTGTTATGATGAAGATACTGAGTATGAAGATATTTTTTATGAAGATAGTAAATGTAATGAAGATAAAGATTATTCTTATGGGAGTGATAAGTATGAAGATACTTTTTATGAAGATGGTGAACGTAATGAAGGTAAAGATTATTATGATAAAGATGCTGAGTATAAAGATACTTTTTATGAAGATAGTGAATATAATGAAGGTAAAGATTATTCTTATGAAGATGCTGAGTATGACGATACTTTTTATGAAGATAGTGAATGTAATGCTGATAAGTATTATTATGATGAATATGATATGTATGAAGATACTTTTTATGAAGGTGGTGAATATAGTGAATATAAGAATTATTTTAATGAGGGTGATGAGTATGGGAATTATTCTAATGAATTTGATGAGTATAATGAAGATAAGAATTATTATAACAATAACAATAATAAAAATCATGGTAAATATAATGATGATATTAATAAGTATACTTCTAACAGTAAATATAATTATGATGAAAATTGTAATTATTCTAGTGAATATAATAATGAGTATAAGTATAATTTTTATAAATATAGTAATGAATGTATTTATGGTAAAGATAGGGGAGGTAAGTATATCTGTGATAGTTTTGGAATAGATAGTTGTAAAGAGAATAGCAATGTTAATATAAATAATTTTATACCTATAGCTAAAAATCAAATAATTGAAGTAAATAATATGAATTATGTATTAAATAATTTTAAAAAGCATATTAAAGTATTTTTATATTTTTTTATTAAATTTTTTTATTTTAAAAGTAAATACAATAACTTTGAAAATAATTTAGAATATATTCTTAGTATATTAATTAGGTTTAATAAAATTAGAAATAAAAATATAGTAAAATTTAATAAACTAAAAAATTATAAATATTTTAATTTTTATTTTTATAATATTTTTTATTTAAAAAATAATATAAAAGTTAATATATATAAAAATTTTTCTATAAAAATGAATATGTGTGATAATTTAACAACTAGTATATACTTAAAATTTATAAATAATTATCCAATTATCTTAAATACTATAATTTTATTTTCAAATTTTAACATAAAAATTAACAATGATATTAATAAATATGTGGGGTATTTAAATATATTTAAATATTATATAAAAAAAAATAATAAAGAGTTTAGAATTGTAAATTGGTCTAAAAAATTATTTATATTAAAAAATAAAAATTTTATAACATTAACAAATATAGTTGATAATGATAAATTAGATAACTATGCACACGACGGTATTGCTTATTTTGATGACTCATTTATTGATTTTTATAATATACATGAAGTAAGTGATTTTATAGACAGTAATGTACTTTTAGATAATTTTAGTTTAGATAATATTAAAAAAAATAAAATTAAATTATTATGACTTCAAAATAGACATTTTAGAATAGCAGTAGATTTATTTTTTGAAAAAAAAATAAAAAATAAAATTAATCTTGATAGAAATTTACGAGAAAATAAAATATTTGATTTTGATTATTTAAATTTTAATATGAATAATAGACTTTTATTGGATAGTTTAGTAAAAAGTAATAGGATTTCGAGTAAAAAATTTTTTAAGTACTTATTTTCAGATTTAGATTTTATATTTACAAAACAACGTTTTAGATTACTTTTTTTAAAAAGAAAATTAAAAATATTTGAATATAATCAAAAAAATAATCAACTTTTTTATAAAAATACAGATTATATTAAAAAATACTTTGATAATAATTTAGTATTTGAAAATTTAAATTTAGGTAATCCGATAACTCTTATTTCAGATAGTTATGGAAACTTAAGTAATTATAGATCTAATATTAAAAAAAATAAAGATGACGTAATTTCATATAGTGCACAAAATAAATTAATAAATTATTCAAATTATTTTGAAAAGCTATACTACAATAAGTTAATTTATAGTATACAAAATTCAATAGAATCTGATATAGCATATTTTGATAATAATATAGGATCTTCTATAAAAAATATAAAATATATTGATAATAATTGAGTTTTGAATAATAAACGAATTAATTATTTTGATAGTTCCACTAATAATAGTATTGTCGATATGTTTAAGAAAAAATTAAAGTTAAATTTTTGAGATAATTTTGGTAATTTTGGGATAACTGATTTTAATAGTTTAGGTTTTAATAATAATTTTTTATATTCTACAAAAAGTAATCTTTTAAGTCAAATAAATAGTTTAAAAATAAATACAATACCTATTAATAATTTAACAACTACTGGTATTAGATTTTCAAATACAAACAATAATATAATTAATAGTAGAATGCAAAATTTAAGTTTATTTTCAAAACATAAATATAAAATATTAGACAAATCACTATTTTATAGTAACGATGCTATTTTAAATAATAATTTAAGTACCTTTGAAGAATTTACATTTAATAATAGTAATACTGGGATTATAGCAAACAGAGGCCATTTTGTATTATCTGATATTACTATAAATAACAATACTACGAATACTTTAGAAACAAATAATAAATACTTTTCTAATTATTTTTTAGAAAATTTTAGTATAGATGATGATTCAGTATCACCAAATCTATATTTTAATATAGACAGTATTCCATTAGATTATTTAGATTATAAAGATGCTATTGATTTAGATGATGGTGGTATATTTATTAATATACAAGATACTATCGAAGATTCAGAATCTGATATTACTAATTTAGATGATAATTTTATATTATTAGATCAAGATTTTTATAAAAATATAGATTTCCCATATGATTTAAACTATAATTTTAATGAAATATATAATTATGGGACAGAATTTTCAGATACTGTTGAAATTAGTGGTGTATCTGGTATAAATTCTTTTGGATATCCTAATAATTCAAATCCATCATTTGAAAATATAAATTTTAGTACTCCAAAATTATCTAATGCGTTTGGGCATTATATGTTAGAGATTATAAAAAGAAATAAGGCCCCATTTTCATATACTGATAATAATTCATTATCAAAAATACAAACTAATAGTATAAGTAATAAGATTATATATAAGAATAATATTATATCAAACTACCCAAATAATATTTATCAAAAAATAAATATTCAAAAGATAGCTGGAAGATTAAATTTTTTACCACCAAAAATATGAGGTAGGTACTTTTTAAAGTTAGAAAAAATAAATAATTTTTCATCTAAATTTATAGATTCATTAGATAGAAAAAGATATATTTCATTATTTAATACTAACATAAATATATTAAAAAATAAATATGATTTTGATAATTATATATATTTAAAAAATAAATATATTAATGAATATAAGAAAATACTTATATTAAGAATTAGTAGACAGGTATTTAAAAAAACCATATTAGGTCATTTAAATTATTTAAAGTTAAAAATTAATAAAATAGAAAGTATTCTATTATTGAAGATAAAACACATGTATGAAATTTTATATTTTATTAAAGATAGGAGTCTTATAAATAAATATTTAAATGAGGTTTTAAGAAAACAAAATATTTTATTTAAGTTAAAATACAAATACTCATGATTATTAGCTAAAATAGATAATATGTTACCTAATTATATTAATTATAAAAATAGACACAATATAGCTAAATATTTTATATTTAAAAAAATAATTTTAGAAAATAGTTTTATAAAAAAATCAATTGGTAATACATTTAAACTTTTTATAAAAAATAATAAAATATCTAATATTTTAAATTATAAAGTAACTCTTTTAGGTAAAAAATTAAAAAATTTAACATTTATAAATAACAATAGGAGTGTATTTGAGTATAATAAATTAAAAATAAACTCTACTTTATTTAATTTTTTTAAATTTATGTATATCAAAAAAATTCATTTAAGTTTTCTTAGTTTAGGTAAATTTAATAGAAATGTTCAAAATATTTTAAATTTAAATTGAATACAGTACTTAAATAATAATAATATTTTTTTTATGACATTAAAAAATAAAATAAAATCAAATACATTGTTAATTAATAAATATAGTAAAGCTAAACAAAATCAAAATAAATTTTTTTTTAATTTAAACTTTAATGATATATCTAAGTTTATTGAAATAGGTAATAGTGTTAGTGTATTAAAACCAATAACAAATAAAGAAATTATTATTTTTATAAAAATAATATCTAATTACTTTAATTATATTGTTTTAAAAAATAACAATACTAATAATTCACTATTACCAATTATATATAAAAATATAAACATAAAAAAAAAATTAGAATTTATGTTTATGTATTTAAAATATACGGATAGGAATAAAATACAAAGTAGTAATAATATTCCAAAAATAGGTTATTTTCTATATAAAAGTTTAAAGTTTATTGTTAATTTAGAATCTATAAGCGAATATTATTGGGTTAATAGGTTTAGCTTAAATAATAACTTTGATTTAAAAAAAGAATTTAAAAATAAAATTATCCTTTTATTTATACAGAATATTAGATTAATTCTAAATTACAATATGTATTTAAAAAATATACTAAATGTTTTTAAAAGTTTAGATATACTTAAAAATACAAATACTAAAGAAAATGTATATTTATCATGAATTTTATATTTTAATAGGGAGTTTGGTAGAAATTTATTAAAAATTAGAATAATGTTTTGAGATTTAATAAATATTAGTAATTTTGATAAAAATACATTTATTAGTAATTTTGATTTATTTAAAAAAATTAAAGTATCTGGACAATATTTCTTTAATAAAAAAAATATAAAAATAAAATATAATTTAAATTTAAAAATAATAAGTTTATATAAAAATAATATATTTTTTAAAAATAAAAACACCAGTAATGACTTTAATTTATTAGATTACTATAATTTTATTATAAAAAAAAATAAACGTAATTTGTTAATTTGACCAATATCTATTCTATTAGAAAATACTTTAGGTAGTATAGAAAATAATAATTTTTTAATAACAAAAATAAATAATTATTCATTTTTAAAATTTTTAAAAGATATTAAAGAATCAAAAAATAAAATAGACTACGCTAAATTCTATATCTTTTTAGATCTAATAAATGAATTGATTTTAAGAGATAAAATAACAGCAATTTATACAAAAGAAGCAAATATTTATAGAGACAATATTGAATCTGCAAAATATAGAATACTAGCATTAATGTTTAGAAAAAAATCTAAAATAGAAAATCTAATTGAGTTAAAAAAAACATATACAAAAATAGGATTTTTAATAGATCAAAAATCCCACACTTCTGATAAATTTAATACAGTTATATTAGTAAAAAATAGTTATATGAAAATACTTTTAAGAAAAAAATTTATAAATATACTTAAAAAAGTTAATTATGTCGATAAAGAAATATTAAAAAGATTACACGTATTAAAACTTTTACGTATAGATTTTCTTAAATTAAAAATAAATTATATATCAATATATCTATATTCTACAATAAAAGTTAATTTTAATTTAAAAAAAAAATATTTAAAAAAATTAGTAGTATTATTATATTTAAAACTTTTATATTTAAAATATCTATATTCAGTAGAAATAAATAACCATACATTTAATTTAATTACAAATAAAGTACAATTATTTAATAATATAGAAATAAAAAGAAGAATTTTAAGAAAATTTTATACAACTATAAATTCATATAGCAATGTAAACATAAATATACAAAATATTTTAGATATTATAATAAAATCTGAAAAAAATATAAATAATGTCAGCTTTTTTTTAAAAAAAAAATTAAATACTAAAAATAATGATTTTAATATTTTTTTAAAATTCAAAGATATATTTAGTTATAGGGAAAATTTAGAGTTTAAATATAAATTATTAAAAAGATATAAAAAAATTAATATAAAGTTAAACTCTATGTCTTCAAAATTCTGATATTTAACTCAGAAAAAGGCAAAAAAAATAATAAACTCTTTAAATTCTAATGTATTAGTTTATAATAAAAAATTAAAAAAAAAATTAATAATTTTATCTACTTTACAGTATGATTTTATAAAAAAAAATAAAAAATTAAGTAATATGCAGTTTGTTAATAGTTTTTTTAATAAAACAAATAATTATTTTTTTTTAAAAAAAATTTTAAAAAATTATAATTTTAATTGGGGAAGTTTATTTAATAAGTTTATACAAAATACTATTAATTTTGATATTTTAAAAATAAATAAATGAGCTTATGTCGAAAATTATACCCATCATAGTAATAAGTTTTATAAAAATAAAAACAAAAATATAAATATATTTTTACAATTATTTGGAAATACTAGATTTTTACAAAAAGTAAAATCAGGTTCAAGTACCTATAATGATATTTCACATTTTTGAAATATTGGAACACTACTGCGTGATAATTTAATACTAAAAAAGTATTTTAAGGGTAGTATAAATAATTTTGATGATAAAACATATAGTGTTAATTATTCAAATTATTTAAATATAAAAAATAACTCATTATTACTTAGTAGTATAGAAAATAGTAATTCAAATAATAATAATTATTTTATAATTGATAGGTATGTAAAGTTTAATTTAATAAATAAAAATTTTAAAAATAAAAATATATTTATAAAGTATGACATAATAAATAAAAATGTACTTTTATCTAAAAAAAACAATTATAATAGTATTGTTTGATTCTATAATTTAAATTATTTATTAAAAAATATTGAAAGTAGGCTAAAAAAAATAATAAATAAGCTTAATTTTGTATCTTTAAAAAAAATAAAAATAAATAGTAGTATATTTAAAAAAGAGCAGGTTAGGTATAATAAAAAAAAATTTACATATTGATTTAAAGTTAATAATTTATGAATGTCTGGTTCAAAAATAAGATATTTAAATAGAATGGTACATAAAAATTATAGTATTCGTTATTTTTTAAATTTTTATAATATATGTAAATTTAGTATAAAAAATATAATTAAAAAAAACAATAAATTAATACAAAAATACTATGATTTACCATATATTTATAGAAATGAAATATCTTTAAAAAAAATTTATAAAAATAGATTAAAAAAACCACTATTATTTTTATATTATAAAAAACATGCAATACCTCTTTTACATGCAATGTTATTTAGAATTACACATGATTATTATTTTTATACTAATGAAACTACTGTTGATTTTTTTAAAAATAAATTAAACTACTTTTCATACAGTTTAGGTATATTTGACTATTATGAGAATAAATTTAATAAAAAAAAAAATAATATAATTTTTATTTATAATATTTTTAATACAATAGTTTTATCAGTAAATGATAAAGATATTTATTATACTAAAAAAAATTTAAAATATGAATTTGATGTAAAGCTTATAGATTATTATATTATATATAATTGATATTTACAAATATGAAAAAAAGCTAATAATTCTTTTTTTAAACAATGTATAGGAACTGAGGTTATAGATTATTATCAAAATATAATAAATAATAAACTTTGACAATTTCATATCTTTTCAGATAAAGAGTATAATTCAAAAAACTATAGTTATTTAGAAGTATATCCAAATATATTTAGAGAGTTATATAAAAATGATTATCAATTTTTAATTTTTGGATTTTTTAAAGATACTTATAAAAACGTAATAATTATCTTAAAATATATATTAAAAATTTTAAAATATGATTTTATAAATACTTTTTATTTAGAAATATTAAATATAAAGGTTTTAAAATTGAAAAAAGTATCGAATTTACAAATTAATTATTTTAATTTAAAAATATTAGAATTATTTGAATACTATATTACATTTATTTTTTTTTTAATAAAAAAAGTATTTATAGATTTAGTTGATAGTTTTATATTTTTTTTTATAAAAAAATTAATAAATTTTTATCAAAACTCATATTTTAAATTTGACTTTTTTTTACGTATAGGATTTTTACAGTATATTAATACAAAATATCATTTATTAGGTAAGCAGATGCAAAAGGATAGTATTTTTAGAATTTTATATAAAATAGGAGTAAATAATTATTATTATAATTATAAAGATACATTTATTAATAAAAAAGTATATTTTAGTAAGTTTATTAAATTATTATTTTATAAAAATATTTTAATTAATTCATATAGTATAAAAAATAATAATAAATTAGAGTTTAATGTAATAACAAATATAACGTTTATGCATAAAAAAATAAAACAAGGTTTACATTTTTTAAATATATCAAATCCCAATTGACTACTTAACATAAAAAAATATTTATTTTTATTAAAAAATAAATATTGATATAGTTTTTATACTTATAAATTACCAATAAGAAAATATTTAAATATTTTAGTTAAATTAAAAACGATAGTAATTAAAAATAAAGAAAAAAATATTAAGTTTAAATATTATACTATAATAAAAAATTTAAATAAGTTAACTAATAATATTTATTTAAAAAATAAAAAAAATAATGGAGTGTTTCTATGTCGAATTTTAAGTTTATTTAATATTTTAAATTCTAAAAATTCTAAAAAATTTAAATTATCCATATATTTAAATTTAATTGGATTTTTAAATAATATATTCTTAAAAAAAAAAATAATATTTTTTAAAAATACCAATAGTTATAAACAAATAAAAATAATAGAAAATAACTATAGTAGTATTTATAAAATAAAAAATTTTTATATTAAATATAATTTATTTTTTAAATATATTTATAAATATATGTATTTTAGTAATACTGGCAATTTAAATTTAGTATATAAATTAATAACTACTAATTTATATTTTTTTTATTATTTAAAAAATTTAAAAAATCTACCAATATTAAATACTTATATTACTATTTTAAATTTTATTACTACAAGTAATAAAAATATTTCTTACCTTTTAAAATCACAAAATAATACGATTTCAAAAAAAATACAGTATGCTTTTTTTAATTATAGAAATGCATTAACTATACAAAATATAGGATACTTAAAATGCTATATCCATAAATTAAAAATAAAAATTAATAAACAAGTTAACTATTTAAATATTAATGGCATTTGTAATTTATATTTTAACAAAGCGATAGTTAACAGTATTATAAAAAATCTATATATACTATTTAAATTAAAACAATTATTATATTTAAATATAAATTATTGTATAAAATCTATTAATTATATACATATCTTAAAAAAAGAAAAAAGATCTACATCCAATAATAAATTATTAGTAAATATTTTAATAAAAAATAATTTAATTTGTATTTTACATATGATTAATGCATATAGATCTGGTAAGTTAGAGAATTTTGATATATTTTTTAAATTATTTTTATTAAAAAAAAATATAAAAATAAAAGATTTTAAACTAAATAGTATATTTTTAATGAGTAATAGGATAATATTTGCATTAATTTATTATTATAACTTAAAATTTAAAAAAATAAATGAATTAGTACGTTATTGTAGTATTATAGATTTTAATAAAATAAATAAAAAACTAATACAGTTTATATTGGTATATTTTAAAAATAAAAAATATAATTATATAATTGATCGTGAAATAATAAAATTATTGTATTTAAGAAAAAAAATAATATATAATTTATTTTTACAAAATAGTATATTTTCTTATAAAAATATAAAAAAATTAGTTAATTTTGATTTTAATTTAAAATTAGCAATTTTAGTATACTTACAATTTAAACATAAGCAAAATTTAATTATTTTTTGTAATTTAATTAAAAAATATATGTATAGTAATTCTTTAACTTTATCTTTAAAAATTAATAATAAAAATATTTTACCATTCATAATTTATAATATTATAACTGAATATACTATATTTAAAAAAATAACTATACGAATAAAAGAATTATTATATTATACATTAAATAAAAATACTAATTATTTAAAAAAAAGTAATATTAAGTATAATATAGTCTTTATTCATATATTTAAAAATATAATACTAAAGTTAAGAATATATTTTTTTTTTAAAAAAATATTATTATCTAATAATAGTTTAAATTTAAAAGTAAATGTTAACGCTTTACTAAAAATAATAGAGTCATCAAATATATATTTTTTAAAAAATAAATATACACATATGGCAATTAATCATTTATTTGAATTATATTTTAAAGGTTTAAGATCTAAAAATAGCTTTTTAATTTTAAAAGTTAATATTATAAATTTAATAAAATATTATTTATTAACTAATTTAAAAATAAATAAAATATATATAATAAAACTTGTACATACATTAATAAATAACAATAACTATTATAATTCTTTTACAAACTATACTATAAACTACCCACAAACATATAATTATAAATTAAATATAGATAGTAAAAATAAAATTAATAATTATTTATTAAATTTGGAGTATAATAAATTCTATTATTTTTTTAAAAAAAATAATAATACAGAAAGTAGTCTTAAATATATTAGGAATAGCTTAAAAAAAAGTACAATTGATATGATTTTTGAAATTCATAAAATTAAAAATAAAATATTTAGTATAAAACCATACTTGATGGATAGTAAAGTACAAATTCTTTATTTAAAAAAAAAAATAAAACAATGACCTTATTTTTTAAAAAAATTTATATGATCTGGAAAATTATCAAATTTAAAAAGAAAAAATAGATGATCTTCCGAGTTTTTAAAGTATCAAATTCAAGAAAATTATAGAAATAATTTTTTTTATGAGTACAACAAAACAGTAAAATTAACCTATTTATTAAATTTACTTAAAAAAAATATTTTAAAATTATCAATATTAAACATATTAACTTATAATGAAAATATTAGAAAATATGTAGAAATACTTATTGGTAATAAAAGAACCTCTACAAATATTAAGTTAAATACAACAATATTAAATTTATATTTAAAACTAAATTCAAATATGTTAAATTTAATAAAATTACATTTACAGTTATTTTTTATAAATAATAAAAAAACTATAAGGACTAATAAAGATATTATTAAGTTATTTAATCTATTAACTGATTTTAAATACTATTTTAAAAAAAAAATATATATAGTGAGTAAACTAAACTTTATTTTTAATATGTATAATAAATATATTACAACTTTTACTAATATTTACTTAAAAAAACTTAAAAAATATTCAAACGGCCTATATATAAATAGAGATAGAACTAAATTGGTTATTTATTTTTTAGATTTAACATTATTTTTATTAAAAAAAAAATATATAAATATTTTAAATTTTTATTATAATAAAAATGAAATTTTAAATATATTTAGAAAAATTAAATATATCACATTTTATCGTAACATTTATATAGATTTTTTAATAAGAATATTTTTAGATATACATAAAAAAAATATAAAAACTAATACTAATTTTTTTATTGAGATTAATCCATTGTTTATATACATATTAAAATATTTAAATATTTTATTATTTTTTAATGAAAAAAAAAAATTTAATAATACTAAAAAAACATTAGTTATTATCTTTCAAATACTTAATTATTTAAATTATTTAAAAAAATTAAGTAAATATATAAATACTAGTGGTTTTATATTAAGTATCAATATGATTTTTAAAAATATAATAAGTATAGGTAAGTTAGAAGATTTTAAAATAAATCATAGATTACTAAAAAAATTATTAAATAAACTTTTTATTAATTTTTCAAATATAGGTAATATTTCAATATATTTTAAAAAAAAATATAATAATTATCAAGATATATTTGGTATACTAAATAAAAACTATAATGTAATATTTAATTTATTATTTTTAGATATAAAGAAAAATAATAATTTTTTTAATATTAGTAAAAATATTAAATTTAGGTATTTTTATAAAAAATTATTACAAAAAAATTATAATATTACTACATTAACATATAAACAAAAAATAAGTAAAAATAATCATTTTTGAAGTATTGAAAAAAAAAGATTATTTATAAAAAAACAAAAAGAAATTTCATTTTTAAAAAAAAATAATAATTTTAAATCTATGTGTAATATGTGTAATTTATTAATACGTTTAAGATTAAATAGATTTTCTTCTTTATCATTTTTACTTTATTTAAAAAATAATAAAAATAATATAGATTATAAACTTTATACTTACTTATTAAACTTATCAGAACAATCACACATATTTAACACTGAATTATCTATTTTTTATAAAACATTTAACTTTATAACAAAAAAATTAAATAATTTTAATATATCAAATAGTATTGTCAGTAGTAATTATTATTATTTTTTAGATAATAATTATTTTAAAAATCACCGTAGAGGTTTTCCTAAATTATTTTTAAATAGTTATATAGATAATATATTAAATTTAAAAACAAAGAAAAAAATAGAATCCTTATCTTTAAAAAAATCAAAAAACATGTTTAATTTTTTTTATAATGGGCTTACTACTAGTTTTAATGATATTTTTATTTTTGATCAAGTACACCTTTTAAATAATATACATAAGTTTAGGTATTATAATTTTATTGAAAATTTTAGCATTAACCAAAAATATTTATTATTGGATAATTTTTATTCAAATAATGGAATATCTAATAATAAACAAATAAATAAAACAATAAGCCAACTTATTTTATTAAAAAATATTATAGATAAATCTAATTATTCTATATTTACAATACATGATATTTTTAATAATACTTACCAAAATTTAGATACGATTACAAATAAACACCCATGAAGTCCAATCGAAAATCAAATATCTTCAAATATTATAAATAATATTAATATTAAAAATAAACATTTAGAACTTCAACTTATTAATTTAGATGATTATACATCTATTGGTATTTCTAGCTGAGATAAGGTTTGACGAATATTTTATGAGTGTGAAAGTACAATTACAGATGAACAAATACCACAACATTTAAAGTTAATAAAATGAATAAAAAAAAAACAACAATATAGTATAGTTGAAAAAATGTACCCTAAGGCACAGTCATATTTAGCTCTTATGCGTAATATATTAAATGAGAATGATACACAAATAAATACAATTTCAGAATTTATTAGTACTCCCATAACAATATTTGAAGATTTAAATACAAATTTACATAAATTAAAATTAAAAGATAATAAACTATCTATATTAAAAAAAAATAATTATAATTTTTCTGATAATATAGAGAGTTTAAATATTTTAGAAGATTTTTATGAATTTGGAGGATCTTTTGATAATCATGATTATAGCACATTAATAGAGAATAAAAATAGTTGATGGGGTAGTTCAGATGTATTTGATTTTGATAGTGATTCTACTGAAGATAATTTAGAAGAAGAGGCTAATACTGCAATACTTGAAAGTTCTGGAATAGAGTATGGTCAAAATATTTGATTACGTTTTTTAGACAATATAACACAAAATAGAAATAATATTAATCTGGGTATATCTAATGAAAAATATTCATTAAACAAATATACTTTAATGCAAAATGATAAATTATTGAATAATACTAGTAAAAAATTAAAATTTAAGCATATTAACTTTGGAACTAATACATTTAAATTATCTAATGATGATGATGGTTTTGATTTTGATGATGAAGAGGATGCTGTAGATATTTTATTCAGTGATTATGATGAAGAATTTTTACATACTTATAAAAAAATAGGTAAAAGATTACCAACAAATTTAAAATTAAGTAAAAAATTTATTGAAACAGATTTTGGTATTGATACTGTAAATGAGGATGAGGATGATGATTGATGGGATATGACCGATACTTGAAATCAAGAGTTAAGTAAAGAAACTGGAAATTTATTAAATACTTTAGAAAGCTATACTCCTAAATTTGAATTTATTGATTATTTAAGTACTGAGTGTATCAATGATGATGATTATTCTATAAATACTGATGATCTTGATGAAAATTTAAATGAGTACTTAAATAAAAAGACTAAAAATAAAAAAATTATATCTAAGTTTAGTCAAATAAAACTAAAAAAAAAAATGAATACTATTAAAATATTTAATACTATAGAATTAAATAAACTTATTAATAAAGTATTTATTAAAAATAAAATAGTAAATCAACATATTATTAAATATTTTAATGTTAAACATATAAATAAACATACTAATTTTAATATTAATATACTAAATAATTTATTAAAAAAAAAAAATAATAAATTTAAAAAACATACTTTAATATTATTATTAGATAATGTATATTTTAATAATTTTATTAAAAAAAAATATAAAAATGATATTTTAGTAAAAAAAAAAAACATTAAATTTAAAAATTTAAAAAAAAAAGATATTACTACTTTTTTTAAATATATTTTCAATATCAAAGGTATTAATTTAAAAAAACTAAATAAATTTAATTTTTTAAAAAAAATAATAAATCAAAAGTTAAAGAATAATTATATTTCTAGATTAGATAATAATATTGATTTGCATAGTACGCTATTTAATTTAAATAGTAGTATTTTAATAAATATTTATAGAAATATTAATTTACTTAATAAGAATAAAAATTATATAAAAAATTATAAGAAAAAAGATGGTACTACTATAAATACTAATTTATTAAATTATGATTTAGAAAAAAATTTAAAAATTAATGAAAAAATGGATTTTATTGAAACTAAGGATAGGGATTATACATATAATGATTTTAGTGAGGATATTGGAACTGATGAATATAGAGAAGAGATAGCACCGTTTGCTAAAATACCTCCTTTTATAAATTTTGATTTAAATTATTCTATTTTTAATTTATTGGGTTCATTAAAAAAAAATATAAATCTTGAAAATTCAATAAAAAAAGAAAACTATCAATATGATTATAATACTACTGAATTGGATATTTTTACAAATACAGCTTACACAACAAAAGAACAATTATTATTAAAAAAATATCAAAAAAATTATTTAAGTGGTGATAATATAACTACAAATGCATTGTATAATAAGGTTATATTTTCTGGAGATTCTGACAATGATTTTAATGGTTTTTTAGACCAAGTAAATAGTAAAAAAATTGATAATTCAATTATTATAGACTCTGATATAAAAGATTTTGATATTTATAATAGTAGAGGTTATGAAATGGCCGATAGTTCTAATTTTTATACAGATAGTTTTAAATTAAAACATAAAAAAAATATAAATAATAGTCCTTATATGATCTACTCATATTTAAATTACAATACTCCAAATAATAAACAGATTATGTTTTCTAACAATAGTATAATTAAAGATTATGACATACCATTTTTATTTTATGAAATTAACCAATTGCAGAAATATTTAAAGAAGGAAAATAAAATTTTTACTAGAAAACTATCAAAAAACTCTGATATAATAAAACGATTATTTTTTATTTATTTTGATGATTCTGTTAAAAATAATAGCATATCGGATGTTAACATGCCATTAAATATAGAAAATAAATTAATTTGATTTAGATCTTTAGATAAAAACGATACTTGAAATTTTTTAAAGTCTATAAAAACATACTATTATTTAAAAAATATAACTCCATTGAAAAATAAACCAAATAGAACATATTCTGATAGTATAGATAATAAATTAAATATACATAATAGTATATTTTCTAAATATAATAAAAATAATACAATTTTTTTTAAAAATGAATTTGAACACAGTAGTACAGATATAGATCTAATTAAAAATATAACAACTTTAAATATACCAATATCAATATCAACTAACTTAAATATAACTACAACAGATATGGATGCTTATTTAAGGCCAGTTTCAGAAAATTATGATATACAAATTAATGATCTACCAATAAGTTTTAAAAAAAGTATTTTTGCAAATATTCAAAACTCTATTTCAACTGGTATTACTAGAGATATGTTTTTAAAAAATACAAATAATTTAAATAGTAATTTATATAAAAATTTTAATTTAGTTAATAAACTTAATTCAAATATACTATTAAATCAAAATAATCCACTATTTACACTATCTACTGAAAATATAGATTTTGAAAATAATAGAGAAATTAGTACTAGTTTTGATAATTTTGGAATAAATTCTAAAAATAGTTTTGGATCATTAATACCAATAAGTAAATTTTTAGATTTAGATCGTATAGATAGGGATGGGTTTTCTTATTGAAGCCAATCTACTAATAAAAATAATTTAAATTTAAGAGAAACTATTAGATTAAATAGTTGGAGAAAAAATATTAATAATTCATGACCAATACTATTTAATTCCTATAGTACAATTAGTAGAGGTTCAAGGTTTGAAATAAAACCAAAATTTTGGTGAATTACAGATGATGTTATAAGTAATTGAATGTCTTCAATAAAAAATTTTAATAAGTATTCTAATAGTAGTGTTTATTTAGATAAAATTAATAATTTAGATACAGATATCTTTACTAATTCAATTGAAAATATAAAACCATATGATAGTTTTATAAATAAAAAAATAGGAAATAAAATTATTGGTAATTTAAAAAAAGAATTATTATCAAAATATAGTATAAATAAATTAATAGATAGTTATAATTTTAAAACATGACATCGGTTAATTAATAGAAAACCTTTACGAAGATTATTAAAAAAATATAATAATAGTACATTGCAAATAAATACTATTTCAAATAGGTTAACTATTTGAGATGAGTATTTAAAAAAAATTAATATAAATTTAATATTTAATAAAAATATGTATTTATTTAAAAACATAGAGTATTTTAGAAATAATAAAAATTGAAAATTTATAAAAAATATAACATATTTTGCTAAAAAAAAATACCAACTTCAAACAACTAGCTACAATTTAAATAAAATAAGAGATATGTTTACTATGCCTGTTAATTTTTTTTATAAAGATTTAATAATATGGTACAATCACTTATATTCAAAAAAAAATAAAAATAGAATACAATATTTAAATTTACGTGAAAATATAAATAAATTTAAAAAAATAAATAATAATTTTTTTTTAATAATTAATTCTGAAAATACAAATAATATTAGAATGTTAAAATGATTGGGGTATATAAATAGTTCTAGTATTAAGACATTATTTTGAGAAAATTATTTAGAAAATACAGTAATAGGGCAATTAAATTCTATAAATAAAATATATACTAATTTTATAGATAACTCTATACTCGACAGTCAATTGCAATATGGTAAACATTCAAAAATTTTAGAAAATAAAATAAATTCTATTAAAGAATTTAGATTGTTACGAGAATGTTCACCTATAATAGAAAATAATTCCTTTTTATTTTTTAATTCTTTTTATAAAAAAATATTAACCAATAATTTAATTTTTTTAAGAAATAAAAATAATCTTATAGCTACAATACCATATAACCTTTATAATTTAAAAAATACTCATGTAGACAATATTAACATTATAGATAACTTAGATTTATATGAGTGATTTATTTTATTTAGACAATTGTTAGTTTTTATTGAATTATTTTTAAATGCTATTAATTTTATTAAAAAGTTAAGTTATCAAGATTTTTATACAAATTATATAATAACTGAAATTATATTATTGTTAAAGTATTTTATATTTTGTTTGTGTACTTTTGATTTTAAATTTTTTTTAGTTAAATTAAGATTTTTAAGTGTTTGATTACTAAATATTGTTGATTTTTTTTTATTATTAAATTTTAAAAAAAATATAAATTTACTTAACTATTGTGATAGGTTTATTGAGTTATATTTATGTTTAAGTAATAATGGTGAATATTTAATAAAAAAAAATAATATCATCTTTATTTTTGAATATATTATTTATAGTTTAATAAAAAGTTTTATTACTTACTATATTAATCAAACTTTTTATAAAAATAAACAAGATATTTACCTTTATCTTTTTTTATGTATTAAGAATTACGGTATATTTATTATAGATAGTTCTTTAAGGTTTAATGTTTGTAAAATGCAGATTTCTGAAAATTTATATAAAAAAATAAAATTAAACAATACTGGCACTAATTTTATATTACAAAATATTAACTATAGCTTCAATATATATAGTAAAAATTACAAGAAATATATAAATACAGATAAAAGTTTAAAGGCAATACAAAATATTATTTTTTTTAAAAATATATTAAATTTTAAATCAGATTTTATAAATAAAAATTCTAATACCAATAACTTAGATATTTTTTTTGATATTATACCAAATTATAAAAAACTCGATAATTTAGATTATTCTTTATTTTTCAATAAAAAAATAAATAATAATAAAAACTTTACAAAATTACTTAATTCAACAGATCTAATTTTACCAGAATATGCATTTTCAAATAAAAAAAATGAATACTTTAATTTTATGGAAAAATATAATTCTATTATAAAAAAAAAAATAATAGATCTACAATCTATAAATTCAATAAATATTGATTGGTCATCTTTTTTAAATTTTAATAGCAGGCATATAGTTAATACAGCATTATTTAAAAAAAAAAAAAATATGTTTAAAGCTGAATTTTTTTCTATTTTTGAAAAAAATACTTATACATCAAATATTAAACTTATTGGATTAAAGGACAGCATATCTTTAAATAATACATTTAGAAGTAAAGTCTTAAATAATAAATCTATATTGGTATTAAAAAAATTACCAAAACTATATATAAAAGTTAAATATCTATCACTTTATTTTAATAATGACTTTATAGAAAATAAGTTTATTTTAGATTCAATAAACATTTATTTACTAAAAATTAATTTATACAATAAAAATAACTGATACTATAGTAAAAATACCCAGATACCAAAACTTCAAAAAATGTGATTTAAAAATATTACATTTTTACAAGTAAATAATAATTATCTTACTTTAACAAAATGTTTATTAAACTGAAAATATATCTGTATTGAGAATAGTAAGTATGGTTTATATGATTATAATTATTTTTTATCTAATTGATTTTATAGTGAACCGCAAATTAAAAAAACTACTGCCAATATAAATAAAAATATAAAGTATATTAATTTACCAATAGTTCAATTATTATTAAATAACTTACATACATATAGTAATTTGGTAAATATTTCATTTAATAAAAAAAATATAAAAGTACAACATACAAATAATGGCATATTTAATCTCGATAGTCAATTATATTTAGCACTTCTAAATACAAAAATTTTAAATATATATTACCAAAATAATAATACTAAAATTAAAAATTATTATAATTTTTTAGATTTAAATGATAATTTTTGAGATAATAGAGTTGTAAATGTAGAATCTCTATTAAATAGTTTAAAAAACGATTACACTTTTAATAGTACTATGACAATGTCAGAATTTGATGACATGTTGGATATTAATAATAGGTTGTATAATAATTTTGAAAACTATATAAGTTATTATAAAAATGCAATAAATTTATATAAGATTTCAAATTATGATAAACAATTTATTAAGAATAGGTTAAATGGGCTACATTTTCCAATTAAATCAAATTTTTATAATAAAATTAATTTATTTAAAAAAAGAAAACATACTGATTTTATATTTATAAACTATAATAATATTTGATCATTACTTCAAACAGCTTTAAACTATAGTCCAGAAAATTATATATATGTCATGTGAGGTTGTTTATTTTCTACTGATTTTATAAAAAATAATAGTATTTTTGAATTTTTTAAAGAGAAGACTTATCTTTTTATTTCTAGGCATATGCTTGAAAATATTTCTTTAAAAAAAAAATATAATTTTTTATTTAAAAATAAAAAACCAGTTTCTATTATTTATAGAAATATAAAAAAATATAATATAATTGAAAAGAAAAACTTACTAATAAATTCAAATTTAAATTTTAATTATCAAGATTGAGGTAATAATTTTAGTTTACTTGAAAGTAAATTTCAAAACAATAGTAATATAGATAATAACTTAAAGCTAACTACTTTAGGTACTAAAAATAAAAAAATAATTTATACAAATAATTCTAATATTGATTTAGAAAATACATTACAAAAAATTGAACTTTTATTCATAAATTATTTAGGAAATAATTATTTTAGAGAAATAATTTATTCCCATTACGGTACTTGATTGCCTAAGTATGGATTTTTTACTATAAGTTCTAATAATATTTTAAACCCCAATAAATTATCAACTTGAGAAGTTAACCATAAAGTTTCTATGGAAGTTCAAATAAATTCAGGTAATTGATTAAAGTATTTTGAATATAGGAATAGTATAAAAAACTTAGGTGAACTTAATTTTATTAAAAATTATATTTTCTCAAAATATACTTATATGCCAAAAGATGTTTATAATAATTTTATAGATTTTGAATATTGAAAATCAAAAAAAATGATATATAGACCATTCGATTCTTATGTTTCTATCCTTAATAAAAACTATTGTTTAGAGGATTATGTATATTCCAAAGTTTGGGGATGACTTTTAAGAGAAGATTGATCTTTACAATCGAATTATTTTAAATTGTGATATCTACACCAAGTTAGTGTGGAAGATTTGGATTTACGATTATTTGGAAAAATACTTAATAGTAATTTAGATAAAAGAAAAGATAATCCAGAAATTTTATTTATAAATCAAGTTCATGATTGCATTTTTGAATTATTTTCAGAAGATAATATAAGCATACTATCAAATTTAAATAAAAAAGGAAGTATAAATAGGGTATTAAAGGATAAAATAATATCATGCTTTTTTTTAAAAAAAATACATATAATATCTGATCCAAATATAGTTTATTTTGAAAAAAAAACTGAAAAATATATAAATAACGTTTTAACGCAATCAGATATAACTAGTATTTTAGCAGAACAAGAGTTATTAATAAATAAGTATAGAATAGTTAATTGAAAATCCCATTTTATAAAAAAAAATAAGCTTAAATAGCTCAATTGGTAGAGCAGAGGACTGAAAATCCTTTGGTTAGTGGTTCAAGTCCACTTTTAGGCGGAGCGTTTCAGTACAGGTATATTTATAGTTCTATACTATTCGTTTATTTATATAATTATATATTTACTATTGGTTTATGCATATATATATATATATATAGTTATTTTTATAATATAAAATTAAAAAAATGGCGGTGGGGAGGGGGGTTATTATAAATATAGTTAATAATAAAATATAATAAAAAAACGGTCGCTACATTTTGTATTTCTCAAACTATAACATGTAACATACATAACAACTTAGATTTTTTAAAATCACTTATAATTCACTAAATGTATTTTGGGCTGATCTTGAGTATATTAGTAAAATATAAAATAATTAGAGTATGTAATAAAAAATGCCCATAAATAGTCATTAATAAACTTCCCCCCCCCCTATCATTTTTTTATATTTAATTTAATACTATTACTTATTTATTTTTATTGTATTTTTTTTTATTTTAATATAAAGTTTAATTAGTTTATAAAATATATTAAATATTTTATTAGTTTTTTATAATTTTATTAGTATATAGTTTATTTATATTATATTATTATATATTTATATTTAAGTAATTATTTATTATTTTTAAATTATTTTTTATAAAGATTTTTAAATTCAATAAAAAAAAATGTATTCAAGTATATTATTATTTCCACTAAGTATTTTTATATTTTTAGTTATATCACATGAGAAAAGACCAAAAAATCTTTTAATATCTTGCGTTGTAGGTTATATGGTTACAATAAGTTTAGTATTTTTTTTATTTTTACAAAATTTTAATTTTGGTTATTCTGGAAAATATGTATATGTTTACCAGTTTTTTAATTGAGTTACTCTAGATAATGTAGATTTAGGTTTATATATTTGATTAGATTATGTTTCAGTAATAATGTCATTAACTGTTTTATTTATTGCTTTTATGGTTAATGTTTTTTCAATATATTATATGGCAAATGATCCATTTATTATTAGATTTTTTTCATATTTAAGTTTATTTACATTTTGTATGCTTCTTTTAGTAACTGCTATAGATCTTTTACAATTTTTTATAGGTTGAGAACTAGTAGGTATGTGTTCTTATTTACTAATAAATTTTTGATATACCAGAAAACAAGCAAATTTAGCATCATTAAAAGCTGTTCTTGTTAATAGAGTAGGTGATTTTTTTTTTATATGGGGTATGTCTATTATGTTTTCTAAGTTTAAAACTTTAAATTTATATGACCTTTCATGAATATTTATTACTAATACTTATAATTGTTGAGAGTTTAATAAGCTTTGCTTAATTATGTTTTTTGCTGTGATGTCTAAGTCTGCTCAAATAGGTTTACATACATGATTACCAGATGCTATGGAAGGACCAACACCAGTATCAGCTTTAATACATGCTGCTACTATGGTTACTGCTGGTATTTATCTATTACTTAGACTTTCATTATTATTTATGGTTTCAGAAAATACTTTAAAATTTGTAACTATAATAGGAAGTATTACAGCTTTATTTGGATCAACTACCGGTGCAGCACAAACAGATATTAAAAAAATTATAGCATTTTCAACATGTAGTCAATTAGGTTATATGGTTACTGCTTGTGGTTTAGCTCAATTTAATTTAGCTTTTTTTCATTTAATTACTCATGCATTTTTTAAATCCCTTTTATTTCTATCAGCTGGTATTATTATTCATACTTTAGGTGGGGAACAGGATATTAGAAAAATGGGTGGTTTAATAAATATATTACCAACTACTTTTGCAGCTATAACAACAGCATCATTAGCTTTATCGGGTATTCCATACTTAGCTGGATATTATTCTAAGGAATTAATAATAAGTTCAGCTTTATTAGAAAATACTTGAGTTGGTTTTTTAGCATTTTTATTATTAGTATTGTCTGCAGTATTTACATCCTTTTATAGTGCTAAATTAATTTATTATGTTTTTTTTTCTAAAGCTAGAGAAGAAATATTAAATATTAATTATATTCACTGTGAAAATTCTGAATATTTAAAAATATTTCAAATACTACCATTAGTTTTATTATCTATTTTAAGTATTTTTTCTGGATACTTATTTAAAGATATTATTGCTGGTATTGGATCAAATTCAACATTAAGTTTATTTAATGAGTATAGTTTAAAAAATTCAAAAAATTTATGACTTGAATATATACCGATAACTATTAAAATATTACTTAATTTTTGTAGTTTTAGTGGTTATTTTTTTTATTTTTTAGTTTATAAAAAATATACTTGATTAGAGGTTTTATTAAATAAAAATACATTTAGTAGCATTATTTATGATTTCTTTTATAATAGATGAAATATAGATATTATTTTTTCTTATTTTTTAAATTATATTTTTACCTTCCTTTGGGAAGATACAAATATTGACATAGTTCAAAAAAAAATAGTAGATGCTTGTTTTGTTACAATAACTATTGAAATAACTGATTCAATTATAGAAATACATATAGATTCTGGTATTAATACACCACAAAAATACGTTTCTATAGTATTTTTAGTAGTATTATTATTTTCATTTTTTACAGATCTTTCTTGAGATATTTTTACATATTATTATTAATTATTATAATTAATTATTTTTAAATAGTTATTTTTTAATAATTTACTATTAAAAATTTTATTAGTATATTTATATGTTTTATATTAGTATTTTTTTTATTAAGTTTAATAGTTTAATTTTTTTTTTAAAAAATGTTTGATTTTTATACTTTTTTGTTTTGTAAAGAAAAAAAAAAAGCAATATTAGAAATTCCATTTTTTTTTGATAAACATGTTCTAAGAACAGGCTTTGTAGGAGGTAGGTTTGATAACATTTTAGATTATACAATAAAGTGCTTTTTGTGGTTATTTATATACACAGTAGTACTAGTAATATGATTAATTGGTAGTGGTGATCATACAAGTTTAATTTTGAATCATCTCTTGAGTATACTAGAACAAAGTAAAGGTATTTTTTATTATCCAATTATAGCAATACTTACTATATTTAAATTTGATATTGCTGCACCATTTATATTATATTCTTATCAACATAGTATTTTAAAATTAATAATCTTTTATACTTTTGAATTAATAAATTTTAAATTTTTTTATATTACACATTATTTTAATACTGTCATGTTTAATTATATATTTTTATTTATTATTTTTTGTTTAGTAGTATCTAAAGTTGTGATTTTATATTTTAAAAGTATTTTATTTTATACTACTTTATGCTTAGTATTAAAAGTTATGCTAATTAATTTTAAGAGTTATTTTTTAGTATTAATATCTTATATATTATATATTATTAATTTTAAATTTTTTAATATTTATATATTATTTGATATTGAAAATACATATTGATTAGAACAAATACTTTTTAATTTATTTACTATAATATATGAATTTATATTTATACATAATGCTTTAAAAATTGCTTTGGTTTTACTAGCACTTTTTATAAACTATACTAAATTAATGAAAATGTTTAGTAAATTTTTAGCTCATGAAAAAAGTAAAAAGTTATTTTTTATGGTATATGTTATAGCTGTTTGATATATAATTCCACATAGTATATTAGTTATAAGTTCATTTTGTTATACTTCATCTGTAGAAGGTATAATATTACTTTATGTTTATATGACAGCTACATTAATGCTATTTTTGATATTTTTAGCATTAACAACATGTGAGTCTTATTTAAATAAGGATAGGGATACTAATACTAGTGATTCTGTTATAGGTTGGGGTAATTTTTTTTTAAAAAAAATAATATATGTATGTCCTATTATATATATTTATTTTATATTTATTTATGATATGACTACATCTTACATATTAAAATATAAAGTTATAAATACCCATAATAATGATAATGGTAATTTAGTTTTACAATTAAATTATAAGTCTACTAAAAATAGTAAAAATGATTTTTATATAAACCATATTATTAAACCCAATAAACAAAAGTACAGTTTTATTTATGATGTTACAAAGAATAAAAATATTTTAAATATTTTTGATTCATTAAAACATGAATTAAGAGATACTTATTTTGGATATTTTTTAAGTGCTATTTTACAAGCAAGTACACTTATACTTATTATAATAACTCTTATTGTATAATTTATACATAATTTTTAAAAATTGTTTACCAATAATAATACTAATAAAATACCAACCATCACTATGTATAGGCAAAATGTTATAAGAATAGTCAAACGTTTTGGGTTTGAGTATAAAATTATTCGAAGAATAAAAAAAAATTACCTAAGGGAAATTCCATATCCTGAGTATATGAGAAAAGCTATTAATAAAGAAATAATGGCAAGAAAACGCTACACCTTTATTCATTTTTCACATAGAAAAAAACAAAAACCATTATATAGAAGTTTAAAAATGTTTTATTATAGAGTACTTAAATTACGTAGAGACCAATCTACACCTGTAAAAATGAAAGAAAAGATAAAAAAACATTATTTAAAAAAAATAGGATATACTGTAGTTTGTATAGTTTTTATTTTAGAAGAAATACGACTTCATACAAAAAAATTTATAAAAAAAACGTATAAAGTTATAATGGTTATACATGCTTTACAAAAGTTTTTTACTAAATACTATGCTTTTTTAAAAAGACAACTTTGATTAGACGCTTTCACATTAACCTTAAATACAGCAAAATATAAAAAGCAAAAAAGAGTATTTAGTGAACTTAATGGTAATTATAAGTCATATGAGGTTGTAAGAATACTTAGATTTAAACCAGAAACTGTAATTTATTCAAAAAAATTGATAGGTAAAAGATTTTGAAGAAAAAGACACGTAGCTTCACTATCTTATATTAATATTTTAAAAATAAATTTAAAATTAATTACTAAATTTATTTGAAAAACATTAAAAAGAAAAGTTAGGGCATTTTGTAAATGATCATTTAAAAAAATAAAACATAAGAGATTACGTAGAAGATTTTTTTTAAAACTAAATAACTCTTGGGGAAATCCTGGTAAATTTCATTATTTAAGGTGTAAGGGGGAAAAGGTATTTTTAAAAAAAGATATGTTAATGTATACAGGTAAAAAGTATTTTAGTAGAAAAAAATTTAATATTTATAAAAATAAATTAAAATACGATTTCAATGTTTTTTTTCCATTACCTAATGTAAAAAAAAATAAGAGAACAAAGTTAAATTTTACTTATATTGAATGATTAAATGCTGGTTATATCATATTAGAAAAAGCTAAATTTTTAGATTTAAAATTAACTAAATATTGTGCATCATCAAATAATTCAAATATTTTTATAAAATCTAAATATTTTGGACACCCATTTCATTTAGTAAGTCCTAGTGTATTACCTTTAACATTTAGTTTTGTTCTTTTTGTTGTTATACAGGATATTTTAGGTTTTATTTGGTTAGAGTTTTGGTATTCTAATTTAATAGTTGCTTTAGGTCATGTATCGATGGTTGGTTTTTTTTTTTCTATACTATCTTCATGAATTTTAGAAATATACTCTGAAGAACAATCAGGTTCACATACTATTGAAGTTCAACGTGGTTTTAGATATGCTATTTTATTATTTATACTTTCTGAATTAATGCTTTTTGTATCCTTTTTTTGAGCATATTTTCATTTTAGCTTAAATTCAAATAGTTTTACTGGTGGTAGTTATACACCTATAGGACTTGTACCATTTTATTGATTTAGAATACCACTTCTAAATACTTTATTACTTTTAGCATCAGGTTTGTCATTAACAATATCACATATAATTCTTATAGAAAGTGATAAATTATTTAAGTTATTTTTATGACTTAATGTTTTAGGACATTTACGAAGCCTTAATTGGTTTGGATCGCTACATTTAAATATTTTTAGAAAAATTACTTTTAAAAAAAAAAAATACTTAGTTAGCTATAAGTGATTTGCAAAAAAATTACAGTATTTAGCTAGTAGATTTGGAATATCAAAAAAAAGATCAATATTCATTAAAAATAATGGTGGTAGGTCATATAATCATATACAAAGAGTTGGAAGACTATCCAATGATTTTCAAATAAATATACCAAAATCTTTTATTATAAAATTTAGAGCCTTACCTAAAGAAACTACATGACAAGCTAATTTTTGATTATTAGATACTGTTATAAAAGGTTTTGTATTTTTAATTTATCAAGCTTACGAATATACATCATGTATGTTTTCTATAAATGATGGTGTTTATGGTGCTGTATTTTTTTCATTAACTGGATTACATGGTTTACATGTTTATATTGGTGTTATGTTTTTATTTTTTGGATTATTTATTAATCTTAAAAAACATTATGGTAAATTTTTTAGAAGTTTTAGAACATGAAGAAGATACCTTTATGTCTATTTAGATAGGGGTGCTTTACCTAGAAATGCATATAGTGGTAGGTTATGAACAAATAGAGTTGCTTTTGACGGTTCTGCTTGGTATTGACATTTTGTTGATGTAGTTTGGTTTTTTGTTTTTGTTTTTGTTTATTGATGGGGTTTTTCTTTAGTTTAAGTATTTATTTAATTAATAATGCCACAATTAGATTTTACTACGTATAATATTATAGGAATTTTACTATTAGTATTATTTTGAACTTATTTTTCAGTACTTTATGTAGCTGTTAGCTACACTTCACAAAAATTAGCTGCTGCATTTTATTTTAAATTTTATATTATTTTAGTTTCATTATTATTAGTTTATGCTTTGGAGGTAGAAAATAATGATATTTTAAAAAATAGTAGCTGTAATGATTCTATAAATATAGGTAATAAGTTTATTTAATTTTTATGAAAAATTTAATATTAAGTAATATTTTTATAAAAATAAGATTTAACCTATCCTTAATTTGGACAATTGGTTCTGTACCTTGCCTATTATTGGATAAAAATAATTTTTTTATAAAAAATAGTAGTAGTTTTATTTTTGGTAGTTTTTATCAAAATACAGATTTTTCTTGAATAAGTTCCGAATCTACTATTAATGAAAATAAATATATTTTAATTTTATTTTTATTATTATGATTTTTATTATTATTTTTTATAGCATTTATAAATTTAGGCATCGTATCTTTATTATTCATATTAGAAGTTGGTATGTTTACACCTATAATTTCACTATCTTTATTAGGTATTGTACCACTAAGTTCTATTTTATTTTTAATAAATGCAATTACAATGGAGGCAGTTATAGGTGTTATAGTTGTTTTATATTTTATAAAAGATTGAAAATTTAAAGATTTTACTAAAAATGAAATTTTAGAAAGTAATTTTAATTTTTTTAATCTTATTTATTTTAGTATAAATAAAGTTTTAATAAAAATAAATTGTAAAAATAATGGCATAAAGCTTAACTCTTGGTCGACAAATATTATTGATAATTGTTATTATATAAAATCAATTGATATGTTATCATTTTTATTTACTATTTTTTATTTTTTTTGGTATTTACTTCTTAAAGGTTATAAATATTTAATTACTATTTTAATAGTCATTCTATATTTTACATACACATACTACAATTATAAATATTTATTAATATTTGATAATACTGCAGCAATTAATTATACTGGTATTAGTTTTTTACATAGTTATATTAGTATTATTACAAATAGTAGTAATCTTTACTATGAATACTCTAAAAAGTCACCAATTTTTAATAATTTTTCTGAGTTTTTTTATTTAAATAATTTAAGTTTACATGACATGATTATTGATACAACTACTTTAAAAATTAAACAAATACCAATAATTAAATTTATGTATTATGGTGAAAGTCTACCCAAAAATACATTTAGCACATACAATATTAGTATTTTTGATAATCGTATTATAGATACAAGCCAAAGATTTTTTTATAATAGTAATCCAAAGAATACAATAACAAATTTAAATATTTTATCTAAAATAAATAGTAATTTTAACTTAAGATATAAAAATAATATATCTCTTTCAGAAGTACATTATTTTAATGGAAATTGAGATTTTATAAAAATACATACTAGTAAGCCGACGAGCTTATTAAAAATTAATAATCAAAATCTTAAGAATATACATAATTTTACAAGTTATCATAATTTGTTAGATTATCAATCTATGCAAATAGAAATAGCTAAATTACTTAGTTTAGATATTGATTCTACAGATAGTATGTTAATGCAACATCAATCATTAAAAGAACTACAGGATTTATTTTTAGTAAATAGAAATTATAATATGTTTTTAAATTCAAAATATTCAAAAATAGGTAGTAGTGCATCATTAGATATTTATAGTAATATTTTTGAAAATATATTTAATAGTTCTATAAATACTACTATTAATTTATCAAACTATAATGATTTTTTACATATTATTACTAATGCTCTTGACTATAGTAATAATTTTGAAGTTATACAAAATCAAATAAACACTAATTATTTTTGACCTAATAATAGAAATATAGATTATAATCAGTTTAACTATAGTTTATTTTTAAAAAAAATAAATAAAACTGATAAATTTTCAAAAAATATATGTTTTAATTTGTACTATTATAAAAAAACTACTATTAATTTAAATTTTATTTTAAAAAATAAAATAAATAATATTGGTAGTGTATTTATTGTTAGATATCAAAATTTTTTAAAAAAAAAACCTATACAAAAATTACATATAAACCTAAATTGACTACTAAAAGTAAAGGAATTGTCAATAAATCTAACATCAAAAATAACTATATTTAGATCCAGTTTAACTAATCAATTAAATTGATCTGAAATTATACTATTAACAAAACCTAATAATATTTTAGATTGATCTGATAAGTGTTTTAATTTTATTTTTGATAATAGTACTAAAATTTTACCATGATTTGAGAATACTAACCATGAAGAAAAAATATATGATTTAAGTTTAAAGGGACTATTTAAAAATGATTTTGAATTCGATGAGTTTATTCTATCTGAGGTTACTAAAAATAACCAAAAGAAGTTAAAATTATTTGTTAATTCATCAAGTTCAGATATTGATTATACCAAAATATATAAAAAACAATCAGATATATTTTTAGAAGAAATACCAAACTCAATTTGATTTGAAATTCCAGACGATACTTATTTATATGCATTACAAAAAGTTACAAAAAATAAAAAAATACCAGAAGATCTTGAAGTACATGCAGAGGGTATATTTTCAGATTATGATAGTATGCCATCAGAGGTTAATTTTTTATCTGATGAAGATGGAGAAGAAGATGAGGAAAAACCAAGTACTTCATTAAGTATTGATGATTTAGATTATTATTTTATTGATAATATGGATAAGTATAATGGAGCTTATATTATATTAAAAAAAAATACTAATAATCGTAGTCAGTTTAGAAAAAAATATAAGATATGAAAAATCCCATTAAGTTGAGGTTTTAATATAGACTTAGAATCTATGGCTAAATTTAACTATAAAAATATATTAACATCTTTTTATGAAGATAAGATATATTTAAAAAGATTATCAAAAATAAATTCAAATTTTTCAAATTTAAATCAGAGAGCTTTAAATAAATATGAGAAAGCTACATTTAGTGATAATATACAATCACTTTATTCATCACAAAGTAGGGGATATGGCTTTTTATTTTTAGATTTTTTTAATAATAGTAGTAATATTAACCCTATTTATAATATAAATAATGGTGCTATTGAAACTAAATTAATAAAAAATAATAAAAAATTTTCATTTAAAAAATTACAAAATAGTTTTAGGTTAAAAAAAAAATATTTAAATTATATAGGAAATTTAAGTAATAATTTAAAATTATTTGATTTTTTTTTTAAAAAAAAAAATACAAAAATACCTAAAGAATTGTTAAATATTAATACTAGTATGCGAGAATTTAACAATGGTTATTCAAATATTGATATAACTAATGACAATTCTGAATTATTTTTATCAAAAAATTTACAATTATGTGATGAAAATTCAAAAATAAAATTTTTTTGATTACCTACTGATAACTATAATTATTTTAATAAAAATAACTTTAATGGTAAGAAAATAATAAATGATAGGTTTTTAAAAACATTTAAAAAATTAATAAATAATAGAAAAATTAATACCACATCTTTGCTGAATAGGTTGGATAATCATTTAATAATTAATAATAAAGTAATGCGATTTATTTCTAATACGTATAGAACATTTCAAACTAAAAATACAACAAAAAAAGAAAATATATTTTTTAATTCTGAAAACTACAATAAACTTAATTTTATAAAAAATAAAAAAATAACAGTATTAGAAGATACTGAAATATTTTCAAAATATACACGTTCAGGATTAAAAAAACCACACACAGTTTATGGTATTTTATGAGATGAGTATTTAAAACAAACTTATGGTTTTAATCTTAATTTTTTAAATTTTAATAATAAAATAAAAAGTAATTATGAGGTTATTAACCAATCATATATAAGTAGTACAAGTAATTATTTAGATAATTTTCAAAAAAAATTAGAAAATAGTCTTAATCAATACAATGATAAGTTAGGGTTAACAAAAGATTCTGAAATAGGAAATATTGTAACTGGTAATTTACTACCAAAAGTAGGTTTTATTAAGGAAGTTAGTTACTTAAGTAACTTAGATGAGGATTTTTTTAATAGATTGTCACAACCATCACCAAATATATTAAATAGATGAGATTCTGAGTTTAAAAAAAATAAAGATTTTAGAAAAGTCAATAATTTAGAATATGATTTTATAACTTTAAATGATAATTCTTTTTTAGTTAACAGTAAAGTTTTAAATTCATTTGATTTTAATAAAAAAAAAAAAGATGAATTTGATTATAGTTTTTTTTTTGATAATAACTTTGATGGCTTTCTATATGATTCACAAAATAATTTAGAAGTTATACCTAAAAGTTATATAAATTATAGTAGTTTGAATAATGACTATGATTTAGAATATGATGATTTTTTTTATAAAAATTATAAACCGCTGTACTTATTTAATTGGTCTGATTTTATAACTAATTATTTTGACAATACTTTAGATTCAAATTATACAAATAATACACATAATATAGAATATAACTCACAAAAAAATAAAAATTATAAAAAAAATAGAATATTAAATCAAAATAGTTTAAATGATACTAATTTTTTTTTAAATATTTCAAATATTTCTTTAGATAAGTATACCAATATTAATCAATTGGATTGGTTTTTTAATTTTTTAAATTATAATAATAATTCCTTTATGAATAAGGATAAAAAATTAGTAACTGATAACCTAAATAGTATAGATATGTTTAATTTTAAAAATAAAAAAAATAATAATTTTGGTCCATATATTAGTTTATCTGATGATTTATTAAATAGTGAAGTTTTTTTTAATAATAATTTTGATGTTTTAGACAGCAATTTTTTTAATTTTAAAGATTTTGTAGGATTTTCAAGTTTAGAATCATTAGAGGATTTATTGGATAGTAAAAATATAGTGGAGTCAGTTAGTAGTAGTTGAGATAAGTTATTATTAAACTCAGAAAGTTCAAATATTTTTAGAAATTATCCAATAAAAAATCTTTTATATGTTACAGATAAGATAGAAAAGTTAGGTAGTAAACGAAGAAAATTTTATTTAACTGAGTATCAAAATCCATTACAGTTTAAGTTTAATTTAAAAAAATATTATAAAGATGATATTTTAAAATCAACTATTTTAAAAAATAAATTATTAAAAAAAAGTATAAAGTTAAAAAAAAAATATTCAGAAATACCACCAAGTTTTAAATATAAACATACGGATGTTTCTATAAAAATTCCATATTTAAAAAGAAAATTTTGAATAAAAAATGAAGATTTTTATAGTAAATTTAATATTTTTAAAAGAAAAGGTTGGCTTAGTACTAAAAATGATAATAAAAATATATTAAATAGAGGCTATTTTTCTAATTTATGAAAAAAAAAAGAAGAAGAGGCTGAGTATTTTAAAAATAATAAACTATATAATTCAATTTTAAAAACTAAATATCTACAAATTAATTCATTTTTAGATTTTTCTACAAAAAAAATAAAAAAAAAATCTAAAAATTTAGGAATATTTAAAAAAATATTTAAAGATAGGGATGAAGATTTTTTTATACAAAATAATATTAAAAATAATGTAAAAAGAAATTTGAATAAAATAAAAACAAAAATACAAAAATTTGACATTTGTTTAAAAAAATATAAAAACATATCTATAGATATTTTTAAAAAAAATAGAACTAAAAAATTACGAAATTATAGATTATTTTCAAAATTAAATCTTTCAGAATTTTCAATTATAGGTGGTGGGTTACCTGTAAAATACAGTAACTCTAATAAAAATATTGAAAATATTGTTCAAATAGACTTATTTAAATTTAGAAAATTAAAAACACTCGGTAATTATTTTTTATTAAAAAACCCAATAATTCAACTATACCGTAATGGGGATTTTTTATATGATAGAATACTAACATCGTATAAAAATAAACAATATTTAAAAAATAAAAATATAAAAAAAAATATAAATAATTTTAAAACCTGAGGGTTATCAGAATTGTTAAAAAATAAAACTCCAGATAATGTTTTTTTTGAAAATAGTTTATCAAAAAAAACAAAAAAAGGTGATTTTTCAAAAGTATATAAATTGTCCAACTATAGCAATACTTTTATAAATTCTTTTGATATAAATACTATTAGTTTTTGAGAAAATACAAAGTTTAACTTACTTTTAGATCAGTATGCTAATGTTTCTAATAATAATTATTTTTATAATTTTTTAACAAAAATAGATAATAGTGACTCTATAGTTAATTTAATTATTGTTGGGTTAAAAAAAAATTCAATGTCAGGTTCTATAGACAATACAGTTAGTAATATTGACTTATATGAGAATATACTTAGTAGTAGAGTAGTAAATAATAAGTATACTGATAATTTTTTATTAAACAAACTATTGATACAAGTAGACTATAACTTTGATAAAAAAAAAAAAAAAAAATACAAAAAATATATCTTATATTTTAATAATAAAAAATATTTTTATAAAATAAATGGTTTTGGAATAAAAGTAAAACTTATTACTTACTTTATTAGATTTTTTATAAATAATTCTAAATACATAAATTTTTTTTTTTTAAAAAAATTAAATATAGTATATTGTAAAAATCATTATAGTATTTATAAACAAAAAATTACTATTTCAAAATTATTCACTTTTAAGAGTAATTACGAAATAAATGGTTTATATGTTTTATTGTTTTTTAAAAAAAATATAAAATATTATTTTTTTAAAAAATATTTATTTTATATTTATATTTTATATTTTTTTTTATTAAGTGTTTTATTTTTAATAAAAAAATATAATTTTTTTAAAAAAT
>Ga0131853_10000990_pt1 | contig 51589 bp, 48 predicted proteins | sample TergutLab28metaG_FD_92764 | JGI IMG/M metagenome (GOLD analysis project Ga0131853, IMG submission 92764) | Labiotermes labralis P1 segment gut microbial communities from Petit-Saut dam, French Guiana - Lab288 P1 (version 2) (version 2) | ecosystem: Host-associated > Arthropoda: Insects >...
CGAAAGGAGGTTTTGGGCTTTCGGGACTAGAAGAAATGGCGGAATAGTTTTTCAAATTGTTTTTCGGCCTCTTCTTTGGAGGAGGTGGAATGCCTAAGGTGTAGCTGGTACATGTGTGAGGTTCTGAGCAAAATTTCGTCTGCTTCTTTTGCGAGGTCGTAGAAGTTGTACTGTAAGGTATGTACGTGTTTGTATAGCTTCATATACATTTCTTGCAAGATTTCAGCTTCTTCCATGTGAATACCATCCTTTCTATCAGTTTTTAGAGGGCAAAGACCCCACCGCGAACCGATCAGAAAAAACACAGCATAGGCAAATACCCATACTGTGTAAAGACAGTTTTCATCACTCAAACGCCATACATGCCTTGTGGATAGCAGAAAGATATGCTATACTGGGACATGCGGTGGGGCCTTTGAGGTCATGTACGGGTAGGCTTGTACCTGTAACCGTAGGGAGTTCCCGCTCGCCTGCGGCTACCGCTCGAGTTTTTTCTCGGCTGTTAAGAGATATTATATCAGAAGAATATAGAAAATACAAGCCCTCAACGATAGATATGTTGAGGGTTTTCGCACGCCCTTTATGCTCTTTGTACGATGGTAAAACCATCCCACCCCGGCACTTCGTGCCACCCCTCCAAGGAGGGGAATTGAATGCACAGTAGCCCTAATTCCCCTCCTTGGAGGGGTGGCAAGCGAAGCTTGACGGGGTGGTCTCTATCGCCGCCAAAGGTCAAGGGCAAAACCTCAGTCAGCTTTGCTGACAGCTCCTTTACGAAAGGAGCTTAGGGGCAAGCGGGCGGCCTAACGCTGCCCCTACAAGTGTCGATGAACCATGGCTAATCGCCCTTACATTTTTGGTTGTATTTGACATCCAGGTCTGATATAATACTAGTCCCTGAATTGATCGGACTAGGAGGTGAGCCCCCTTGAATAAGATGTTTTCTCGCCTGGTGCAGCCGGGGATGCGGTTGTATTTTATTGTGATTGTCCTCTTCGCCCTCCTTGCGGCCTTGGTTGACTACCGTTTAGCCGCAACCTATGCCGGGGTAGGGGTGATCCTCTATGTCTATTCTAAAATCGTAATCCGGCGGCAGCAGTCCGCGCTCCTAGACTATGTGGCGGAGCTTACCGACGATATGGAATCTGCGCGGAAAGATAATATGATAAACTTCCCCATGCCCATGGTGATTTTCCGTCTGGACAATGAAGAGGTCGTCTGGTCAAACCAGCGCTTCTCAGACATGACGGGTGACAGAGAGCACGTGTTTGAAGTGAGCCTCTCCGATGTGATCCCGGGCTTTGACGTGAAGTGGCTCATGGAGGGGCAGACCCAGTGCCCGGAGCTTGTCACGGTGAGGGATCGGACGTATCAGGTGTTCGGCAACATCGTCCGTGTGGATGCGGGTGCGCAGGAATATCGCTTTTTAGGGAACGTTTATTGGATGGACGTGACCGGCTTTGCTGAAATTGATGCGAAATATTGGCGCACGCGCCCGGTTTGTGCCCTTATCGTGCTGGATAACTACGGGGAGCTTCTGGGTAATCTCACAGAAAAAGAAAAGAGCGCCATTTTGGCAAAGATTGACGACGAGATCAGCCAGTGGAGCTCCGTCTCCTCCGGCTTCCTCTGCCGTTTTGACCGTGACCGTTACGTACACATTGTGGAAGAGCAGGATATGGAGGCATACATCCAAGGGAAGTTCCCTATCCTTGACCGGGTGCGTGAAATTGTAAGCAGTGCGGGCATCGCGGCGACGCTTTCTATTGGCATCGGGAAAGACGGCGGCAGCTTTTTTGAAAACTATGAATATGCGAAACTGGGCATCGAGATGGCCCTCTCCCGGGGGGGCGATCAGGCGGTTTTGAAAGATCTATATAACTTCGAGTTCTACGGCGGTAAGACCATGGCGCAAGAACGCCGCACCAAAGTGCGTAGCCGCGTGACCGCCGGGTCTCTTGAGAAACTCATGCGTGATACCTCCCAGATTTTCATTATGGCGCATACATATGCCGACTATGACAGTTTGGGTGCGGCCTGCGGCGTGTGCTGTATTGCGCGGAAACTTGGGAAAGAGGCGAAAATTGTCTTAAATCCCGAGCACCACGCAGTCGGGCCAATGCTCACCCGCTTGAGCACCGTGCCGGAATATGCCGACACCTTTATCAGTCCCCAAGAGGCGCTGGAAACGGTGAATGAGGATAGTGTGCTCATCATTGTAGACACCAACCGCCCGGATCAAGTGGAAGTGCCGGCGCTCCTTGAGCAGGTGGAAAATATTGTAGTCATTGACCACCACAGGCGCGCGGCGGACTACATTCAGAATGCGACGATTAATTTCCACGAGCCCTACGCGTCTTCCGCTTGTGAGCTTGTGACAGAGCTCTTGCAGTACATCGTCGATCAGGCGGATATTTTACGGATAGAGGCCGAGGCGCTTTTGGCAGGGGTTGCGATGGATACGAAGAACTTCACCCTCCGCACCGGCAGCCGTACCTTCGAAGCGGCGGCGTTTTTACGTAGAGCGGGTGCGAATACAGCGGACGTAAAGCGCATGATGCAAAGTGACTTTGACGGCACAGTTGCACGGTATGATGTGGTACGTCAGGCAGAACTATACCGGGACGGCATCGTCATTTCCGCGCCGGATAAAACCGTTGACCGCGTCATCGGTGCAATCGCGGCGGATGAATTGCTCAACATTGCAGGGATACGCGCCTCCTTTGTGCTCTATCCGGTGGGAGAGGGCGTTGTGTTATCGGCACGGAGCATTGGGGACGTAAATGTGCAATTCATCCTAGAAAAGCTCGGCGGCGGCGGGAATCGGAACACGGCCGGGGCGCAGGTGAAGGGGAAAACCTTAGAGGATGTACTTATATTATTAAAAACAGCGGTTGACGCGTATTGTGAAGATGAGACGAGAGAGATAGACACAGCAAGTAATATGAAAGAGGGTATTTAATATGAAAGTAATCTTACTCGAAGATGTAAAAGGCCAAGGTAAAAAAGGGGATTTGGTCAATGTGTCAGACGGACACGCCAGAAACTTTCTCATCCCGCGCAAACTAGCAGTAGAGGCCAATGCGGGGAATTTGAAGACCCTCAAAGAGCAAGAACAGAAGAAAAAGAAGAAGCTTGAAAAAGAGATTGCCGACGCAAAAGCGATCCAAGGGAAACTGGAAGCCATCATTGTGAAGGTGACGGCAAAAGCGGGCACAGGCGGACGGTTATTCGGCGCGGTCACAGGACGAGAAATTGTGGATGCGCTCCGTGAGCAACATGGGATTGCTATTGAGAAGAATAAAGTGGTGCAAGATCAGCCGATTAAGGCATTTGGTTCGTACGAAGTAAAAGTCAAGCTGGGGCATGAGTTATCGGGTATCATCAATGTGATGGTGGTTGAGGGCTAGTTTTATTGCGTAATGGTATTTGTAGGGGACGCACACTGGGCGTCCCGTGTACCAAATTTGTAATGAAACCAAAAGGACGGGACGCCCGGTGTGCGTCCCCTACAATGTGCATAAGGCTGTGGGCGGATATGGAATCCGCCCCTACCAGCGCAACATATAAAGCAAAGGAGGGGATGGAATCATGGACGAGCTCTTACACCGGGTGATGCCGCATAGTTTGGAAGCGGAGCAGGCGGTTTTGGGTGCGATGCTGATTGATTCGCGCTGTGTGCCGGAAGTTATCACTATGTTGAAACCGGCGGATTTTTACCTGGAGACAAATCGCAATATCTTTGACACTGTCCTCGCCATGTTGAACTACTCACAGGCAATCGACCCGGTGACGGTACTGGAGCAAATGCGTAACTCCGGCGGCGCGACAGAGAGTACGGCGCGGTATTTGGTGGAGCTCATGAACATCACACCTACGGCGACGAATGTGAGAGAATATGCCTCCATCGTTGCCGACCGGGCGCTATTGCGCGCCGTGGCGGAGACATCCGGGGAGATCACCGACCTTGTCCATACCGGCGGCGGGACTGCGGATGAAGTGTTAGAAGTTGCGGAGCGGCGTATTTTCGCTCTTCGGGAAGACCGTACCGCAGGCGGCCTTGAACCTGTCAGCCGTGTGTTGGTACAAGCCTACGCAAAAATCCAAGAGGCCGCCAACCGGGATTCGCATATTCCGGGGACATCCACAGGACTTCCCGATGTTGACCGTGCGATTATGGGGCTTAATGATTCTGACTTGATCTTTATTGCGTCTCGCCCGGGTATGGGTAAGACGAGTATTGCGCTTAATATGGCGCTTTCCGCGGCGAAAAGTTCCGGGAAAGCGATAGCCATTTTTTCTCTGGAAATGGGGCGGGAGCAGCTTGCCATGCGTCTGCTCTCCAGTGAGAGCTATGTGGACAGTAAAAAACTCCTCACCGGGCGGCTTTCTCAGGAAGAGTGGCGAAAGCTCGGGGCGGCGGCGTCTTCTATCAGTAAGACGAACATTTACATTGACGATAATCCAACTTTGACGGTTTCCGATATGAACGCCCAGTGCCGGCGTATTTCCAATTTAGGGCTCATTGTGATCGACTACCTACAGCTCATGACCTCAGCCGGATCGAATATTGGCTCAGCCAACGCCAATCGGCAACAGGTGGTTTCTGAAATTTCACGCTTTTTAAAGATCATGGCGAAGGAGCTCAATGTGCCGGTGATCTGCCTGTCCCAACTCAACCGTGCATCCGCGGATCGTGCCAACAAGCGGCCGATGCTTTCAGACCTGCGTGAATCCGGCTCAATTGAGCAAGACGCGGACATTGTAATGGGGCTTTATCGGGACGGGTATTATAATCCAGAGACAGAAAACCCCAATGCGGCGGAGTGTATCATCATGAAAAACCGCCACGGCGAGGTGGGTACAGTTGATCTCCTGTGGTTGCCGGAATATACAACCTACACCTCCTTGGAACGGCGGCATGATGCGGAATATTGAGGCGAAAGTTCTTGACTGGACGCGGAGGCAAGCACTTCTTGCCCCCGGGTTTAGGGTTTTGGCCGCGCTATCCGGCGGGGCGGATTCTGTCTGTTTGCTTCGTGTGCTCTTGGCACTGCGGGATCAGTTAGGAATTTCAGTTGCGGCGGGGCATTATAACCATCAGCTCCGCGGGGCAGAATCTGACCGAGACGAGGTTTTTGTCCGCTCGTTTTGCGAGAGGATGGGTGTCCCACTTGTTGTAGATACAGGTGATGTAGCGGGTGCGGCTTCACGTAGCGGCCGATCTGTGGAAGCCACTGCGCGGGAGATGCGCTATGTTTTTTTAGAGCGTACAGCAGCAGAGCTGGGTGCAAATGCGATCGCCACGGGGCATCATGCGGATGACAATATAGAGACCGTCTTGCTTCATCTGGTACGCGGCGCAGGATTGCGTGGGCTTGCGGGGATTCCGCCACGGCGCGGGGCGATTGTGCGCCCTTTGCTTGCAGTTGCGCGACAAGAGATTTTGGATTATCTAGCGGATTTGGGACAGGATTTTGTGGAGGACGCGACAAATCAAGATACGGATTTTCGGCGTAATGCATTGCGGCATCAAGTGTTGCCCATATTATGCGAAATGAACCCGAGTTTGGCACAGACGGTGCTTAGGCAGAGTGAGGTTTTGCGGCGAGACGCGTATTTTTTAGATAGCCAAGCGCAGGGGATATTTGAGGGGTTGTGCTTGCAGGGAGAAGCGGGCGTACAATGTGCGCCCCTACAAGTGCCTGTGGGGGTGTTATCTGATTTGCCTGTTCCCCTTGCCTCGCGGGTTGTGCAATTTGCGATTCGTGAAGCGGGGGGCGAGGCGGAGGAAATACATGTTCGGCAGGTGCTGGATATAGCTGAGAGCGAAGACCCGTCCGCTTTGACGATGATACCTGGACTTGTGGTGCGGCGTGAATATGACCGCTTGGTTTTTACTTCGCAAACAGAGCAGACTACAGCCTTTGCACCCCAAACTTTACAGTTGGGAGAAGTAGTTTCAATCCCGGAAGCAGGCGTTCAGGTGACCTTGGTAGCGGAATTAGAGGAGAAACAGGCAAAACTTCACACTTTTCTCTTTCAAAAGGCTTCTCTTTGTGGTAAGATATCTGTTAGGCCGAGAAAAGAGGGGGATAAAATCCGATTATCTGCCTCGTCCGGCACAAAAACTGTGAAAAAGTACATGATCGAGCGGAAAATCCCGGCGCGCAAACGGGACACGTGGCCTGTCTTTGCCGATGAACACGGCGTGATTGCAGTCTATGGAATCGGGACAGACACACGGGTTGCCCCATGCGCAGGAGAGGAAACCCTCGGCATTGTTGTGGAGGAGTTAGAACATGCATAAAGATGTAGAACAGGTGTTGTTTGACGAACAAATGCTCAAGGAAAGAGTATTAGAACTGGGCAAATCCATCACAGCGGATTTTGCAGGGAAGAATCCCATGCTTATTGGCGTACTCAAAGGGTCTTTTATGTTCATGGCAGACCTTGTCCGCGCCATTGACCTGCCTTGCCAACTTGAGTTTTTGGGCGTATCATCCTATGGTAACAAAAGCGAAACCACAGGTGCAGTCCGTATTACGCGGGACTTAGAAGTGGACATTGAAGGCAGAGACATCATTGTTGTGGAAGACATTTTAGACAGTGGTCTCACTTTAAATTACCTAATCGGATATTTACAGGGCAGAAACCCTGCTTCCATCGAAATCTGTACCTTACTCGACAAGCCGGAGCGCCGGCGGGTGGAAGTCGCACCGCGCTATATTGGCTTCCAAATCCCGGATGCCTTTGTCGTTGGGTATGGACTGGATTTTGCGGAAAAATATCGCAACTTACCCTATATCGGGATTTTAAAGCCGGAAGTTTACCAATAAGTGCGGGGCACTTATTGGAAAGGAGTGTGAAGATTGAATACAAAGCCGAATCGACCGAATCGAGCAAGTAATTTAGGTTTATATGCTTTGGTGCTGCTCATTTTGTTGGGCACATTTTACACCCTGCGTTTAACGCAACGGGAAGAGCAGTTAATATATTCTGATGTACGTGCCTACTTTGAGCGGGAAGAGGTGCGTGAAGTCCGCGTCGTGGGGACGAATCTGATCCTCCAAATTCAGGACACAGATGCTGAGGAAGATGCAGAGCTTCGAGAAGTTAGATACGAGCTAGAGAGCTTTGACCTCTTTTTCCAAGACTTTAATGATCTGGTTGTTGAGCAGTTCCGTGCTGGTATCATCACAAAGTATGACTACAGCCGCGGTTTCCAAGCCCCTTGGTGGCTACAGATGCTACCGACCTTGCTCATTATCGTCTTATTCGTTGTAATTTGGTACGTCATGATGAACCGTGCCCAAGGCGGCGGCGGTGAGCGGGGCGGAATGCGCTACGGCAAGATCAAGCCCCGCCTCGGTACGGACGAGAAGAAGAAAGTCCTCTTCTCTGACGTAGCCGGCGCTGACGAGGAAAAAGCGGAACTGCAAGAAATCGTCGAATATCTGAAAGACCCGGGACGCTACACAGATTTGGGTGCGCGGATTCCAACAGGTGTGCTCTTAGTCGGCCCGCCCGGAACGGGTAAAACCTTGATCGCCAAAGCGGTTGCAGGGGAAGCGGGGGTACAGTTCCTCAGCATTTCAGGCTCTGATTTTGTAGAGCTTTATGTAGGTGTGGGTGCATCCCGTGTGCGGGATCTGTTTGAACAGGCGAAGAAAGCCGCCCCATGTATTATCTTCATTGACGAGATCGACGCAGTGGGTCGTCAACGCGGCGCCGGTATGGGCGGCGGACATGATGAGCGGGAGCAAACCCTTAACCAACTTCTAGTTGAGATGGACGGCTTTGGTACAAACGAGGGCGTCATCGTCATGGCGGCCACGAATCGGAAAGACATTCTGGATAACGCGCTCTTGCGTCCGGGTCGTTTTGACAGACAGGTATATGTGGGACTGCCCGATGTAAAAGGGCGGGAAGCGATCCTAAAAGTCCACGTTCGCGGCAAACCCCTTGGGGATGATGTTGACCTTGCCTCTATCGCACGGGGAACGCCCGGGTTTACAGGCGCTGACCTATCGAATTTGCTCAACGAGGCGGCGCTATTGGCAGCCCGTCGGCGGATGCGGTTTATTACCATGTCTGAGATGGAAGAGGCTGTCCTCAAAGTCATGGCAGGGCCGGAGAAGAAGAGCCGTGTGATGACAGAGAAAGAGCGGAAGCTCACAGCCTTCCATGAAGCGGGACACGCGGTGTCTGCGCGGTATTTGAAGAACGTAGACCCTGTCCATCAAATTACCATCATCCCCCGAGGCGGGGCTGGCGGCATGACGGTGTATCGTCCCCAAGAGGACAAGAGCTATCGTTCCCGCAGTGACATGTTTGAGCGGATTGTCACCTCCATGGGCGGACGTGTGGCGGAAAAACTGCACATGGATGATATCTCCACAGGTGCAGTGAGCGATATCCAGCAGGCTACCTCTATTGCGCGTGCCATGGTGACCCAATACGGTATGAGTGAAAAGCTTGGACCGATTTCCTTTGACTCATCCGGCTCATCTGTCTTTATCGGGCGTGACTTTGCCCAGACGAAGGCATACTCAGAAAAGGTTGCCGCTGAGATTGACGATGAGATCAAACGCATCTTCGATGAGGCAATGGCCTTATGTGAGCAGATTCTCACGGAACACGCAGACCTCTTGATCAAAACGGCAGAGTATCTGCTAGAGCATGAAGTGATGGACGGCAATGTATTTGCGTACCTCTGTGAGCACGGCGAACTTCCGGCCGGTGACATACAGTGTGCGAGCATGTTCTCCAATCATGAAGCGCCCGAAGAGAAAGAGGCAGAAAAAAGGCCGGAAGGCATTGATAACTTCTTAGACGAAGTGCATCGTGAGACGAGTACTTTTGAGCAGTTGTTGTACGGCAAAGAGGAAGAGCCGGAGACACCGCCGGAGCTTCCGGATGAGGAAAACGAAGACTTGTAGGGGCGGCTATAAGCCGCTTATACGATAAACAATTCATGCAAACGGGCGGCGGAATGCCGCCCCTACGCATGTTTAGAGGAGAGAATACGAGGAAATGAAACTAGGCATTGTGGGGCTTCCCAATGTGGGGAAGAGCACCTTATTTAACGCAATCACAGAAGCGGGACACGCGGAATCAGCCAACTACCCGTTTTGCACCATAGACCCCAATGTGGGTACGGTCTTAGTGCCGGACAAACGGCTTGATTTTTTGGCAAAGCTCTATAATCCAAAGAAAGTGACCCCGGCGGTCATTGAATTTGTAGACATCGCAGGACTGGTCAAGGGCGCGTCCAAGGGGGAGGGCTTGGGTAACCAATTCCTGTCACACATCCGGCAGACCCATGCGATTATCCATGTGGTGCGCTGTTTTGATGATGAGAATATCATCCACGTAGAGGGCAAACCAGACCCGATCCGGGACATTGGCATTATTGAGCTAGAACTCATCATGAGTGACTTAGAACAAGTCGGCCGGCGGATTGAAAAGGCAAAGAAGAACGCCAAAAGCGGCGACAAACAGGCTTTGCGTGAGGTGGAGGTGTTTACAGACCTTTACGCCCACCTAGATTCGGGACAATCGGCGCGGAGCTTCCATTTGCCGATAGACACAGATCAAGCCATCGTGGATCAGGCAGACTTGCTCAGCATGAAGCCCATGATCTATGCCGCCAATATGGACGAGACAAGCTCGGCGGAGAGTAACACTTACTACGAACAAGTAGCCGCTTATGCAGTGAAAGAGGGGGCGCAGGTGCTTCCCATTTCAGCGAAAGTAGAACAAGAAATATCGCAGCTTCCCCCGGAAGAGAGAGAAATGTTCCTTGCAGAGCTGGGTCTGGAGCAGTCCGGCTTGGATCGGATGATTCAATGCTCCTACACGCTCTTGGGACTAATTTCTTACCTTACCGCAGGCCCGGAAGAAGTCCGCGCATGGACGATCACAGCGGGTACACGCGCGCCCCAAGCGGCGGGAAAGATTCACTCTGATTTTGAGCGGGGCTTCATCCGTGCAGAAGTCATCGCTTTTGAGGACCTCCAAAGAGAGGGTGACATGACAGCGGCGCGGGCGAAAGGGCTTGTCCGATCTGAGGGTAAGGAATACGTTATGCAGGATGGAGACGTGGTGTTGTTCCGCTTTAACGTTTAGGGACAAGCCTTTTGTTTACAGAAAAGCCATAGTTGGAGATTTACAGGAACTATATTCAATGGTATAATACAAGATAACCCTAAAAAGGAAGGCGGGTGTAGGCCGGTTGATTAGACAACTGAAAGCGCAGGCGAGGAAAACTGTCTTCACGCCACGGCGGCCGCACTTTGTTTGGGTTACAACCCTGTATATCATCATCACTTGGGTTGCACTCAGACAACTTCAACTCAATTTGTCTGACATCTGGCGCTTTATGAGTGCGTGGAACCAAGAATCGCTGGCGGCACTAGATACGCTTAGACGTACAGGTGTTATGCCGACATTGCAGATTCCGGTGTTTGAGGTCACAGTATTTGGAACGCTTTTCTTTATTGTCCCGTGGATCTTCCGCTGGATGATGGGTCTTGGGTATCTCTATTATGCACGAGGTACAATTCGCGGAGAGACCCTGGGGTTTCGCTCGTTGTTTGAGGGCTTTAACTACTTCGTCCGTGCTATCTTAGTGCGATTGTTGCATCTTCTGTTCATGCTAATTGGACTGCCCCTCTTTGTCGTACCGGGCATTGTGTTTTTTTGCGGATTTTCCCAAGTGAATCTCCTGCTGTTAGACCACCCGGACAAAGCTGTCATCTGGCTGTTTAAAGAATCATGGCGGCTCATGCATGGACGTAAATGGGAATTTTTCGTGTTAAAGCTGAGCTTTATAGGCTGGTTCTTACTCACAGAAATCCCCATCATCAACCTAGCGGCACGATTATGGCTGATTCCTTATTCTACGACGACAGGGGTACACTACTACAACGGCATCACAGGGCAAGGCCCAATGCCAGAGCCTGTCTGGAAACGGCCGGGCATGTATTAAGCATAAGAAACGAAAAGAGGCAAGGCATGATTACGGTAAATAACCTAGGTTTACATTTTGGCTCGCAGAAGCTGTTTGATCGGGTTGATCTACAGTTTGTTGCGGGGAACTGTTACGGCATCATCGGCGCAAACGGTGCTGGGAAGTCTACATTTTTAAAGCTTATCTCCGGCGAGGTGGAATCCACCAGCGGCAGTGTCAGCATTCCGTCTGATGTACGGATGTCCGTTTTGCGGCAAGATCAGGAGATGTTTAACGAGTACTCTGTCATGGAAACAGTCATGATGGGGAATGCGCCCCTCTATCGGTGCGGGCAAGAGAAAGACGCGCTCTATCTCAAAGAAGATTTTTCCGATGAAGACGGTCTCCGTGCGGCAGAGTTGGAAGAGCAGTTTGCAGAGCTTGGCGGCTGGGAAGCAGAGAGCGAAATCGCCCAAATGCTGGTTGGGCTTGGAATCCCAATCGAGCTCCACGAAAAGCAAATGACGGAGCTCACAGCCCGCCAAAAGGTGAAGGTGTTGCTTGCACAAGCCCTATTCGGCAGACCTGACATCATCCTCTTGGACGAGCCGACTAATAACCTTGACATTGATTCAGTGGTCTGGCTGGAAGAATTTTTGCTGGACTATCCGGGGACAGTTCTGGTGGTCTCCCATGACCGTTACTTCCTCAACACCGTCTGTACACATACGGTGGATATCGACTTTGGAAAGATCAAACTTTATGTGGGTAACTACGACTTCTGGTATGAATCCAGCCAGTTGATGCAGAAATTGGTGCGGGATCAGAACAAGAAGAATGAAGATAAGATCAAAGACCTGCAAGACTTTATCCAGCGTTTCTCGGCCAACAAGTCAAAGAGCCGTCAGGCGACCAGCCGGAAGAAGCTCATTGAAAAACTTAGCGTGGAAGAACTCCCCGCATCGTCCCGCCGTTACCCTTGGGTCGGCTTTAAAGGGGAACGGGAAGTTGGGAAAGACATTCTCACGGTTTCAGAAGTTTCCAAGACCGTAGACGGCGTGAAACTGCTGGACAATGTGAGCTTTATGCTCGGAAAAGGCGATAAAGTCGCCTTTATCGGTGAAAATGAACTTGCAATCACTACTCTGTTCCAGATGTTAGCGGAAGAGCTTGAGCCGGACGCCGGCGAAGTGAAGTGGGGCGTGACCACCTCCCGGACGTATTTCCCGCGGGATCACTCGGCCTTTTTTGAAGAAGAGATCAACCTCATCGACTGGATGCGTCAGTTCTCGGAAGACAAGCGGGAGAGTTTTATCCGCCAGTTCTTTGGCAGAATGCTCTTTAGCGGAGACGATGTGTACAAACAGGCGGGGGTTTTGTCCGGGGGCGAAAAGGTGCGTTGTATGCTTAGTAAAATGATGCTGTCCGGCGCGAATGTACTGCTCTTAGATCAACCCACGAACCATCTGGATATGGAAAGCATATCCGCGCTCAACAACGGACTGGAATCCTTTGAGGGGAATGTGCTCTTTACCACCCATGACCATCAACTGATCCAAACCGTTGCAAACCGTATCATCGAACTCACGCCGGAGGGAACGATCGTTGACCGCCGGATGAGCTATGACGAATATGTAGAATCTCGCCGCTCTAGTGGGGCGTAAGACTGAAGAAAACTTAGGGGGAAAAGTTATGAAGCATCTGAGAAAAACAAAAATTGTATGTACTTTAGGACCAGCCATTGGGGATCGGGAAACCATGCGTGAGCTTATGCTTGCCGGCATGAACTGCGCGCGCCTTAATTTCTCACATGGTGACCATGCAGAGCACTTGGAGCGTGCAACGCGGGTAAAGGATTTACGTGCCGAGCTTGGCTTAAATGTGGCGTTGATGCTAGACACCAAAGGCCCGGAAATTCGCACAAAGGTCATTGCGGCGGGTAAAGTTGATCTTGAAAAAGGCAAAAAGTTTGTCCTGTACTGTGATGAGCGTGAGGGCAACGTAAACGGCGTGAGTATTACGTACACCAATCTTTGCAACGAGATTGCACCGGGTGCGCGTATTCTCATTGACGATGGTTTGATTGAGCTTTTGGTTGAGGAAATTGCGGGTCTTGAAATCCGCTGTGAGATCTTAAACGGTGGCACACTGGGTACGAAGAAAAGCGTGAACCTCCCCGGATGCTGCATTGATCTGCCTGCCCTCACCGAGCAGGACGAGCGGGACATTGCCTTTGCCGCCCAGCATGACTTTGACTTCATCGCGGCAAGTTTTGTGCGGAAAGCCAGCGATGTTGAGAGAATCCGCGAAGTTTTGAAAGCCAACGGCGGGGAAAATGTGCGTATTATCTCTAAAATTGAAAACCAAGAGGGCGTAGACAACGCCGAGGAAATTATCGCGGTATCTGACGGTATCATGGTTGCCCGCGGTGATCTGGGTGTTGAAATCCCGGCAGAAGATGTGCCTGTGGTACAGAAAATGCTGATTGAAAGTTGTGTAGAGGGCGGCAAGCCGGTTATCACTGCTACCCAAATGCTGGATTCTATGATCCGCAACCCGCGCCCAACCCGGGCGGAAGTAAACGACGTAGCCAACGCTGTATTTGACGGTACCAGCTGTGTCATGCTCTCCGGCGAAACGGCCAACGGGAAATATCCCATTGAAGCGGTTTCCACCATGGCACGTATCGTAGAGCGGGCGGAGAGTGCGAAAGCCTACACCTATACGCCCACATATGATCTTGTGGAACATGAAAATGTCCAAATTTCAGACGCCATGAGCTATGGCGCTTGCAGAACGGCGGCCATCCTCAAAGCGGAAGCCATTATCGCGGTTACCACCATTGGCGAGACCCCGCGCCTCATCTCTCGTTTCCGCCCCAACTGTCCCATCGTTGCGGTGACACCTGTTGAGAAAACCATGCGCCAGCTTGCCATCTCTTGGGGTGTAGTCGCTTGTATCGGTGATGCGGCGGATACGGCGGACAAACTCTTTGAAAACGGCATCCAAAGAGCAAAAGAAATCGGCATGGTAGAAGAGGGCGACACAGTTGTGATTACCTCCGGCGTGCCGGTTGGCGTTCGCGGTACGACAAACCTAATCAAAGCGCAAAAAGTTTAAACTTCCGCTTGCGCGATATGAGGTGACACCATGTTTGGTACAGAAGCCTTTTGGGTAAACGAGAGTGAACTGAAGAAAGAAGATCATCTCATCAAAATCTTAGCCCCCCCGCAGACAGACCTATTTTGCGCTTTAGATGGCACGATTGTAGACAATGCGCCACTGTACGGGGTGGAGATAGAGGGCGATTGCGTCATAGAAGCCAAGGTTTCTTTCACGAAATCAGGCCACTATGACGGTGCGGGACTGGTACTCTACGGAGACCGGAGGCACTGGGCGAAAACTTGCCTGGAAGCGACGGACTTTGGGAAAATCGCGGTGATTTCGGTCATCACGAACGAAGTGTCTGACGATGCAAACGGGCCGCATATTACACAAGATAGTATCTGGCTTCGGCTCGTCAGAAAAGGTAATGATTGTTCCATCCACTACTCATTGGACGGTACAAATTACGAGATGCATCGCATCTGCCGTGTAAATCTCCCTCACAAGATTATGGCCGCGCTCATTGCGCAAGCGCCAATCGGGTACGGCGGGTACTGCACTTTTGAAGAGATAAAAATTGAGCAAATAACGGTAGAAAACATCAGAAGTGGTGTATAGATCACAACATGTCCGGCAGCGGCGGCTTTTTGTTTCGCCGCTGCCGGTTTCTCTTTTACGGAGGGAGGCAGTATCTTTATGGGAAAAACAGCTTTAGTCACCGGCGGGGCGCGTGGAATCGGCGCTGCTATCTGCCGTGCCCTGGCCGCCGATGGCTGGCAGGTGGTTATCCACTACCATACATCTGTGGAGGAAGCCAAAGCACTTGCTGCGGAAATCGGCGGGCTATCCATCTGCGCGGATTTCCGCGATTCGGAACAGATTGCTACGATGTTTGAGGCGATCCACGATGTGACCCTCTTGGTGAATAACGCAGGGATTTGTGACTACGGGCTCTTTACGGAGATATCTCCCGCACGCTGGCGGGAGATATTCGCAGTCAATGTGGACGCTACGTTCCACTGTACACAGTATGCACTACGCCATATGTTACAGGTGAAACAGGGTGTGATCATCAATATTGCCTCTGTTTGGGGCATGGTCGGTGCATCCTGTGAGACGGCGTACTCCGCCTCAAAAGCGGCAGTGATTGGGCTGACAAAGTCTCTGGCAAAAGAGCTTGGGCCATCCGGCATTCGGGTCAACTGTGTTGCGCCGGGTGCGGTGGAGACGGACATGCTGGATACACTTTCAGCAGAAGACTTGGCAGCAGTTAAGGCCGAGACGCCCTTGGGCATAGTGGGTGTGCCAACGGATGTGTCCCATCTGGTGGCATTTTTGGCGTCTGACCGGGCGCGGTTTATGACGGGACAAGTGATTAGCCCAAACGGGGGCTTTGTGATTTAGGAGTGGAAGCAAGCTATGTGGGATACAATTGCAGCAATTGCAACAGGGGAAACCATCAGCGCCATTGGGATCATCCGTGTGAGCGGAGCGGAGACCGTCTCTGTGATAGAGCGCGTGTTTAAAGAGCGGTCAGCACGTGCGGTCGTCTCGTTTGAAAGCCGCAAGCTTTATTATGGCACACTGTCTGACGCATCGGGTGCTACGCTGGATCATTGCCTTTGCACAATTTCCCATGCGCCCTATAGTTACACGGGCGAGGACACGGCGGAGCTACAATGCCATGGCTCACCTGTGTTGCTTCAATCAGCCCTAGAGGCTCTGTTTGCAGCGGGTGCGCGACAGGCGACCGCGGGTGAATTTACAAAACGGGCGGTCTTAAACGGAAAGCTTGATCTGGTGCAAGCAGAGGCAGTCATTGACTTGATCCACGCAGAGACAGCCCAAGCCGCAAAAAACGCCGCCGGCCAGCTTGGAGGCGCGATATCCCGGAAGACGGACGACGTATATGACGGACTCCGCGACATCCTCGCCCATTTCCACGCAGAGCTGGACTACCCGGATGAGGACATCGAGCCCTTTTACCTGCCGGAATACCGCGCGGCTTTGGACGGTTATGCGAAAGCCTTAGAAGCCCTCCTTGCCACCTGCCGGCGGGGGCAGATCATGACTCGAGGCGTGAAGACGGCGATTTTGGGGCTTCCCAACACAGGGAAGAGCAGTCTCTTAAACGCACTGCTGGGCTATGAGCGGGCCATCGTGACCGACATCCCCGGTACAACGCGGGACACCTTGGAAGAGCGTGTCTTAGTAGGCGATACCCTACTCCGCCTCACAGACACAGCCGGTATGCGGGAGACGGCAGATGCCATCGAGCGTGAGGGGGTCGAGCGTGCAAAGAGGATTGCGTCTGAAGCGGAACTCGTGTTTGCCGTGTTTGACGGCACGCGTGCCTTGGAGACTGCGGACTTACAGGTGATAGAGACCGCAAACCAAGCACCCCATGCCATCGCGATTATCAGCAAGGCGGATTTACCGCAAGAGATGGATGAAACACCGATCAGAGAGCGGTTTGATCGAGTGATACACCTGAGTGCCAAGACAGGTGCTGGCTTGCCTGATTTAGAACAAGCCGTTGCAGACCTCTATGCCGAAGCACCGATTGAGGCAGGATATACGCTTACGAATCCGCGGCATATTGAAGCCTCACAGGTGGCACTTGCACACTTGAATGGGGCGATCTCCGCCGCGGATGCAGGTGTTACGCCGGACGCGGTACTCACGGAGCTAGAGGGCGCGATGCTGGCCTTGGGTGAGCTTACAGGCAGAAGCTTGCGGGAAGATGTGGTGTCCCGCATTTTCGAGCGCTTTTGTGTTGGGAAGTAGGAGATACCATGGAAATTACTCCAATTGCGCATATTCGTACAGAGTTTAAGGAAAAGTTCGGAATCCCTCGGCAGAGCGGGCTTGTGAAAGGTCTCAATGGGACAATCGTTTTTGAGCCTGCATTTCGGCAGGCAGAGGCTTTGCGGGGACTTGAAGATTACTCGCACCTGTGGTTGATTTGGGGTTTTTCCCAATCCCGCGGATGGTCACCCACGGTGCGTCCGCCGCGACTGGGCGGGAATGTGCGCTTGGGTGTATTTGCAACCCGTGCGCCGAACCGCCCCAATCCGCTGGGATTATCTGCTGTGGAAATCGAGGGGATAGCCGATGGTGTCATCCAAGTCCGCGGCGCGGACTTGCTAGACGGTACGCCGATTTATGACATTAAGCCATACCTCCCCTATGCGGACTGCATCCCGGACGCCCACGGCGGCTTTGCAAATGATGCGCCGGAGCAGGTGTTAGAGGTGCAGATAGCGGATGACCTACTCTCCCGCTTGCCGGAAGATCGGCGCGGGGCGCTGGTGCAGGTATTGGCGCTTGACCCGCGCCCAAGCTATCAGGATGACCCGGAGCGTGTGTATGGGTTTGTATTTGCGGGTTTTGAGGTGAAATTTCGGGTGGTGGGGAATGTGTTGACGGTGGTCAGTGTTGGGTAATTTATATTTCCTACCACAAAATCATTCCGCTTCCAAAATCCCCACCGCTATCTTCATCCCATCCACAGCGGCAGATACAATGCCCCCTGCATACCCCGCACCCTCACCGGCTGGATAGAGCCCTTTGTGGCTAATACTACTCCCATCCGATCCACGCAAGATACGTACAGGACTGGAACTGCGCGTTTCGGGCCCTGTGAGGATCGCGTCTGATGCATCAAATCCGCGCAGTTTCTTACCTAACGCGCCAATTCCCGCTTGTAGCGCTTCACAGACAAAGGGTGGCAGATAATCCCCCGGCAAAGCTTTGATCGTTCCTGCCGGATAGCTCGGACGTACAGAGGAGGATGCACCTTCCACACGCCCGGCATGAAACGCTCCCACACTTATAACAGGCGCACGATAGCTGCCGGATAGTGCATAGGCACGCTGCTCAATCTCTCGCTGGAAGGCTATCCCTGCAAGGGGGTGCTCTGAGCCAAAATCGCTGGGCTCAACGCCAACCAGTAGAGCGCTATTGGCATTCTCGCCGTCCCGCGCATGATAGCTCATGCCGTTTGTCACAACGGTCTGCGCTTCAGACGATGCCGCAACCACAAGCCCGCCGGGACACATGCAAAAGGTATACACCCCGCGCCCGGACGATAAACGATGGGCAAGTTTATAGTCAGCAGCAGGCAAAAGCCCGGAATCTGCCAAATCGCCATACATGGCACGGTTGATTGTCCCTTGCCGGTGCTCAATCCGCACACCTATCGAAAACGGCTTTTGTGCAAGGCTCACACCGCGCTCGTGTAGGTGTGTAAACACATCCCGCGCACTGTGCCCTGTAGCTAGGATGATGTGTTCGGTGGGGAATGTGATCGTCTCACCGGCATGTTCATATACTGCGTGAGTGATCCGGTCTTGTACTACACGAAAATCCACAAACTTGGCACGAAACAGCACCTGTCCGCCGAGGGCTTCGATATGCTGCCGCAGTCTGCGCACTACATCTACCAAGAGATCTGTGCCAATGTGAGGCTTTGCGTCAATCAGGATGTCCTCCGGCGCACCGTGTTCGTGGAATGTGCGGAGTATTTCCCCCACATAGGGGTCACGAATCCCGCTGTTCAGCTTGCCGTCAGAAAACGTGCCGGCGCCGCCCTCGCCGAATTGGACGTTGCATTCCGGGTCAAGCACACCATCCGTCCAAAACTTTTGCACTACCGCTTGGCGTGCGTCTACTGCATCACCTCGTTCTAGCACCAGCGGCTTCGCACCGGCACGGGCAAGTGTCAATGCCGCGAATAAGCCCGCAGGCCCGCTGCCCACCACAACAGGCGGATGTGTCCCAGTCCATGCAGGTAGTTCTGCTTGCGTTTGTTCTGGCTCACGCGTAATGTTGTTGTCACGGCAGTTTGCTAAAATACGCGCCTCATCCGCTGTTTCCACCCCGAGGGTAAGCACATAGTGGATATTCCCCCGCCGACGCGCATCGAGAGACTTGCGCAGTACGCGCACAGACTTCACATCTCCCATAGAGATATGAAGCCGGCGTGCAGTCTCTTCGCATAGCCACCGATGGGTAAATTCGAGAGGTGCTTTTACATTGGAAATCCGAATCATACGCCAAGCCCCCTTGCAGCCGCCTCACCCGCACGTAATCCACTTGCCCAGGCAAATCGGAGGTTAAATCCGCCGCAGTCTCCGTGGACATCTAATATCTCACCGGCAAAGTAGAGGCCGGGTAAAACTGTGGATTCCAAATCTGGTGAGACTTCCGTCACACCGCCCGCTGTCACCTGTGCCACCTCCCAGTTGTCGGGAAATCCCGCGGGGAATTGCCATGCTTTTAGGAATCTTGCAAGTTTTGTCAAGTCAGCAGGTGTAAGCGCCGATGCTTGAGCTGTCTGGGGTAAATCCGTACATGCTTTCAATAAAACCTGCCCAATCCGCTTTGGTAAAAGCCCTGTGAGCATGTCCTCTAGGGCAAAGTCTGCGCGGGCACTGCAAATCTCTGCCAAAAGTGCCGGCACATCATCACAATCCGGCAAGAGGTCAAGCTCTAGCATATCCGGGCAGTACGCTGATAGATTGAACACACAAATACCCGAAAGCGTACCCTCTGAAAACTGCACCTGCCCCGTTTCTGTGCGGAGAATCTTTCCATCGCGTAGGGCAGTTACACGAGCATGAACACGCAGGCCTTTGAGTGGACGCACAAGCTTTTGATCAACAGGTACAGGTGTCAAGGCCGGATGACAGGCGCTCACCTGATGCCCCAAATCCTGCGCCAGCTTTAACCCCTCGCCTGCACTGCCATATTGTGAACCTGCAAGACCGCCTGTCGCCAAGATCACACGGCGGGCGTGTACGGTTTTGCCGCTCGTAGATCGGAGCACAAACCCGCCCGGCACAGGCGTGATTTCGTCCACACAGAAGTTACACACTTCCTCTACGCCAAGCTTTACACAGGTGAGCCGCAGTGCATCGAGCACCGCAGTGGCTTGATTGCTCTGGGGGTAAAGCCGCCCCTCCTCATCCGCACGTACCCATAGACCGAGGGAACGGAAGAAAGATTCCTCGCCTGCAAACTGTTCCAGCACAGAGGCTACACCCACGCTACCGCCATAATGCGCCATGTCGGCTGACAGATTGCCCAGATTACAACGCCCATTCCCGGTAGCTAAAATCTTCTTACCCACCCGGGGCAATTTTTCCAATAACAAGACCGCCGCTCCACACCGAGCGGCGGCAAGAGCAGCGGCAAGCCCGGACGCCCCGCCGCCGATTATGGCGATATCTGTTTGGAATTCACGCATAAAATCACCCTCGTAGGGGACGATGGCAATCGTCCCGCATACTCCCTCCGGCACTTCGTGCCACCTCCCTCAACTTGAGGGAGGCTTTTGACCTTTGGCTCCCTCGTTTTGAGGGAGCTGTCAGCACAGCTGACTGAGGGAGCTTGCCCAAGTCACCCTCACAACACACATCACGGACGCGCAATGCGCGCCCCTACTTTTTCTTCTTCCGCTTCTCAAAAAAGCCCGACTTCCCCGCGGCAGTCTGCCCAACGCTCTCGCCGAACTTCTCAAGCAACTCTTTCTGCTCTGCGTTCAACCCGCCCGGGATATCAACCACTACCGTCACAAACTGATCTCCCCGTGTAGACGCATGCAACCGTGGCACACCGCGCCCGCGGAGACGGAACACAGTACCCGACTGCGTACCCTCCGGCATGGTGTATTTGACCTTGCCGTCCAATGTCTCCACCTCAAGCTCATCACCTAAAATCGCTTGGACGACTGACACATGGATCTCTGAACGGATATGGATTCCCTCCCGCTCAAACATCGGGTGAGGCCGCACTTGGACAGTTACCAGCAAATCCCCGGGAGGGCCGCCGTTTAGACCGGCATTCCCTTTGGAACGCAAGCTCACCGTCTGTCCATCATCAATCCCGGCGGGGATTTTAACGGAGATTTTCTGGCTTTTCCGCACCTTCCCCCGGCCTTTGCAGGTGGAACAAGGCGTAGTAATCCGCTTACCCGTCCCGTGACAGGTGTCACAGGTTGCGGTGGTATTCATCACGCCGAATGCTGTCCGTCTCTGCACTTGCCGCACGCCGCGGCCGCCGCAGTCCGGGCAAGTCTCCGGCGTTGTGCCCGGCGCTGCGCCTGTGCCTTTGCAGACTTCACAATCTATAATGGTTGGAACTTTCAGTTCCTTTTCACAACCAAATACAGCCTCTTCAAAGGTGAGGCTCACATTCATATGAATATCCTCACCCCGGCGCGGCCTATTGGGGGACGCAGATGCACCGCCGCCGAAACCGCCGCCAAAGAATGAGCCGAAAATATCGCCCAAATCAAAGTCCATCCCGCCGTGGAAACCGCCGCCGAAACCGCTAAAGGGGTCGCCCCCGCCTGCGCCATAGTTGGGATCAACCCCTGCATGACCGAACTGGTCATACTTGGCCTTTTTGTCCCCGTCGGAGAGGATCTCATAGGCCTCGTTGATTTCCTTGAACCGCGCCTCCGCCTCTTGGTTATCCGGGTTCACATCGGGATGGTTTTCCTTTGCAAGCCGCCGAAAGGCTTTCTTGATCTCCGCTTCAGATGCCCCTTTGGATAGACCCAGCACCTCATAATAATCACGCTTTTGTCCTGCCATAAACTGCTCCCCAAAAACAAATGTAGGGGGCGCACACCTGGGCGCCCCGCTCTTTCCATTTTGTACAACTTTAAAACTGCGGGACGCCCAGGTGTGCGTCCCCTACAGCTTATTCCTTGGGCTCTTCTTCGTCTACTACTTCGTAGTCTGCGTCTACGTAATCACCCTCAGGCGGCGCTTCGCCGTGGGCTTCTGCGCCCTCCGGGTTTTGCCCGGTTTGGGCATAGATTTTCTCACCCGCGGTTTGGAGCGCTTTCGTAAGAGCTTCCGTTGCAAGCTTGATCATCTCGATATCTTCACCTTTGAGCGCTTCTTGTACCTGAGACACGCCGGCTTGGATGGCTTCTTTATCTGCCGCCTCGATCTTGTCGCCCATGTCCTCAATCATTTTCTCAGACTGATAGACCATCTGGTCAGCTTGGTTGCGGATTTCGACGATTTCTTTCTGCTTGGCATCCTCTGCCGCATGGGCTTCCGCTTCTTTGACGGCTTTTTCGATATCCTCTTTGCTGAGGTTCGTGGAAGCCGTAATCGTAATCTTCTGCTCTTGACCTGTTCCAAGGTCTTTGGCAGAAACGTTTACAATGCCGTTTGCGTCAATGTCAAAGGTAACCTCAATTTGCGGCACGCCGCGCGGTGCCATTGGGATGCCGGTCAAATGGAACTTACCAAGGCTCTTGTTATACTGCGCCATTTCACGCTCGCCTTGCAGCACGTTGACTTCAACGCTGGTCTGGTTATTGGCAGCCGTGGAGAAGATTTGGCTCTTCTTGGACGGAATCGTCGTGTTCCGCTCGATGAGCTTTGTGCAGATACCGCCCTGGGTCTCAATACCGAGGGACAGCGGCGTAACGTCAAGGAGCAAAATCCCCTCTACATCGCCGCCAAGTACGCCGCCTTGGATGGCAGCACCATCCGCGACGCACTCGTCCGGGTTGATGCCCTTAAACGGCTCTTTGCCTGTGATTTTCTGTACTTCATCTTGTACCGCCGGAATCCGTGTAGAACCGCCGACTAGGAGTACTTTTGACAGATCGCTGGCCTTGAGGCCGGAATCTGCCAGCGCTTGGTTCACAGGCCCAACGGTACGCGCAACGAGTGCGTGGGTCAATTCATTAAACTTCGCACGGGTTAATGTGATATCCAAGTGCTTTGGCCCTGTGGCATCCGCTGTCACATATGGGAGATTCACATTGGTTGTCGCAACGCTGGATAGTTCTACTTTCGCTTTCTCCGCCGCCTCACGCAATCTCTGCATGGCGACTTTGTCAGCACGTAAGTCTATGCCGGAATCTTTCTTGAACTCATCCACCAGGTAGTTCATGACAGCCTCGTCAAAGTCGTCGCCGCCGAGGCGATTATCACCGGCAGTTGCCAGCACTTCGATGACACCGTCGCCGATTTCAAGTACGGATACGTCAAACGTACCGCCGCCTAGATCGTAGACCATGATCTTCTGGTCTTGCTCTTTGTCCAGACCATAGGCCAGTGCAGCCGCTGTCGGCTCGTTGATGATGCGTTTCACGTCAAGACCTGCAATCTTGCCCGCATCTTTGGTTGCTTGACGCTGGCTGTCTGTGAAGTAGGCCGGTACAGTGATGACAGCCCCTGAGACTGGTGCGCCTAAATACGCTTCCGCGTCTGCTTTCAGCTTTTGGAGTATCATCGCAGAAATCTCTTGGGGCGTGTATGCCTTGCCGTCAATTTCTACTTTGTACGCTGTGCCCATTTCACGCTTGATGGACGCAATGGTGCGATCCGGGTTTGTAATGGCTTGGCGTTTTGCCACTTGTCCCACCATGCGCTGTCCGTCCTTTGCAAATGCCACAACAGATGGCGTGGTACGGTTGCCCTCCGCGTTGGGGATTACGTTTGGCTCGCCGCCCTCGATGACGGCTACGCAAGAGTTGGTTGTACCTAAGTCAATTCCGATAATTTTTCCCATTTGGGTATACCTCCTATTATAAATGTCTCGTGTAGGGGCGAACTGTGTTCGCCCGTTTGATTTGCGGGCGAACGCAGTTCGCCCCTACGGCTAAAAAACGCCCTAGTTTGCCACTTTTACCATCGAGTGGCGGATTATTTTATCGCCGAGCATAAACCCGGTTAAAAACTGTTCTACGATCTCACCCGCACCATATTGCTCGTCTTCAATATGGGTCACCGCATTGTGAAGCTCCGGGTTAAAGGTCTCGCCCACGGCGGGGATTTTGCTGATGCCGAGGGATTCAAAAATCTCGCATAACTGTCCCATGGTCATCTCCACACCTTTGAAAAATGCCTCGTCTTCCGTCTCTTGCAAAATCGCGCGTTCCAAATTATCATAAACCGGCAGAAACTTTGTCGCCACATCGGCGCGGATATCTGTATATAAAGCTTCCCGCTCTTTTTGGCTGCGCTTGCGATAATTGTCGTACTCGGCCGCTAGGCGTAAATAACGCTCTTTTTCTTGTGCCAAGGCTTGTTCCAGTTCTGCCTCTAGGCTGTTCTCTTCCGAGACCTCTTCCACCACCGCATCGGTGGCTTGTTCCGCCTGTTCGTCTTCTTGCTTTCGCTTTTTTTCTCTCATTCCATCTCGTCTCCTTTCGGTAGCGCAAGGGGTATGCCCATGGCTAGGATTTTAGAAAGGCCGCCGGCTATATAGCTAAGCTGTGCCGCCACTTTCGCATAGTCCATCCGGGTTGGGCCGACCACGCCGATGATGCCTTGTAAATTATCCCCCGCGTCATATTTTGCAACTACAACACTGGAATCACGCAGGGCATCCGCCACATTTTCAGAACCAATTAAAATCTTTACACCGCTCTCTTCCGGGACAGGTAGCCGCAAGAGCGACTGTTCATCCGAGAGATAGCCCAGAACCCGCCGCGCCCGTTCCACATCTTGAAACTCCGGCTGACCAAGTAAACTGGAAGCGCCGGACACAACGGTGTGGGTGGATGCGGTCTGTAAGAGCACTTCCATCAAGAAACCCACGATGACAGCCGTCACCCCTGCGGTATCTCCTGCGGCACGTTCTGTGGCTGTGATTTGCTCTTGGGTGATTTGGCTCTCTGTTATGCCTGTAAAGCTTGCGTTAAAGAGGGCGGATAGCTTGGTGAGTAATTCCGGCTTTGTCACCGTGGGCAAGGAAACCAGCCGATTTTGCACATTTTTATTTGAGAGGAGTACCACAATAATAAAGTTGTGATCATCCACATGTACAAGCTCAAATCGCTGTGCCGTCACATCTCCCGGTGCTGCCTGCATGGCGTAACTGGGTAGTGCGGTGATAGCGCTTGTGAGCTTTGATACATCCGTCACCATCTTGTCAGAAGCTTTCGCCGATGGACGGAGGTTTTCCGCGATCACCTGCGCTTCTTCCTGTGACACCTTGTTTTCGCCCATGAGTTCATTGACGTAAATGCGGTATCCCAAAGAAGTGGGTATGCGCCCTGCCGAGGTGTGGGGCTGTTCTAACAACCCAAGCTCTGTGAGTTCGCTCATCTCATTGCGAATGGTCGCAGAGGACACACGCAAGTCTGCGCGTTCTAACAAGGCCTTTGAACTGACAGGTTCTGCCGATTGTACATAGTCTTCCACAACGGCTTTTAAGATCAGCTTCTTTCTCTCACTGAGCACCATTGTCGCTTCCTCCGTTTAGCACTCTCACTTATCGAGTGCTAATTCTAACTTTAACATTCTACCCACGTACTGTCAAGTGAATCTGTGGAAAATTCTGTGAATTGACTGTAAACAGTGATTAACCGCCTCGGGGGAGTGCAGAAACGCCGTGTAGGGCGCGACGACCTCGGCGCGCCGCGCGTCAAAGCTGCACCGCACACCCAACATTGTCCAAGATTGTAACAGCGGCGCGCCCGGTGGTCCCGCCCTACGGGGTACAGTACAGACTTGAGGCATGGATTACCCGTCACATAGGATTGGGCGAATGGCACTGTTTTGCACAGTAGGGGCGGATTCCATATCCGCCCTGCTTGCTTATCTGATACAGGGCGGATATGGAATCCGCCCCTACAGATATCAACGTCCTTATCCATTCCTCATCGCTCTCGTATTTTGCGTCTAATTATCATCTGTGGTATACTACTAAACAAGAAACGAACAAAGAAAGGATGCACTATGAAATACATTCTCCTCATCGGCGATGGGATGGCCGACAATCCCATCGAATCCCTGGGCGGCAAAACGCCCCTCCAGTACGCAAACACCCCGGAGATCGACAAACTTGCCGCCCTCGGCCGCGTTGGCACAGTCTCCACCATCCCGGATGGACAGGTCGCCGGCAGTGACACCGCCATGTTGTCCATCTTCGGCTGTGATCCTGTGAAATACAACAAAGGCCGCGCCCCGCTGGAAGCTGCCGCATCCGGCATAAAAGTAGAACCCGGCTCTGCCGCATATCGTTGTAATATGGTAGCTCTGGAAGATGGGGACATGCCCTTTGCGGAAAGGCGCATCCTCTCCCACTCCGGCGGCGATATTGAGCCGGAGGAATCCATCGCCTTGGTCGAGTTTCTATTTGCAGACCCGCGCTTTGCATACCTAGCCGAACGTGCGGGGCTGACAGTATATCCCGCGCCCAGTTTCCGGCATATCCTCGTCCAAAAAGGGGCTGATCTGACCGGTTTTGTAGCCCACCCGCCCCATGACCATCTGGGTGAGGTAATCGCACCCATCCTGCCCTCCGGCAGTGAATCTGCTTTGATCCTGCGGGATTTGATGGCAGTTGCCAATGAGGTTTTAGACGACCATCCCATCAACCAAGCGCGGCGGAAGGCGGGCAACCTCCCTGCAAATGGCATCTGGATTTGGGCAGAGGGCACAGCCGTCGCCCTGCCCCAGTTTACAGAGACCTACGGCAAGTCCGGCGGTGTGATTAGCGCAGTGGCGCTTTGTCACGGCATCGCGGCCCTCACGGGACTTGTCCCCATTCGTGTACCGGGTGCAACAGGAAAACTGCACACCAACTATGCGGGCAAGGTGGAAGCCGCCATCCAATCCCTCCAGACAAACGGCGACTTCGTCACCATCCACGTGGAAGCCCCGGACGAGTGTACGCATAACGGCGACTTGGAGGGTAAGCTCCAAGCCATCGAATGGATCGACAGCCGCGTCCTGCGCTATCTTTTAGACTGTCTCGAAAAAGCAGGCATGACCGAATACCGCATCCTCTTCATGTCTGACCACAAAACTCTCATGTCCACCCGCGGTCACGACGCAGAGCCTGTGCCGTATCTACTCTATGACAGCCGTGTACAGGGACAAAGCGGTCAAACCTATTGCGAAGCGGACGCAGAAAAAGGGGAGTTCCTAACCGACGGTACAAAACTGATGGATCTCCTCTTCGCGGATACTCTATGATGGAACTCACTGTAAAAGCATACGGCAAGATTAACCTCTCTCTGGATGTGATCCGCAAGCTCCCCTCCGGCTTCCATGACATGCGTATGGTGATGGAAACCGTAGAACTCCACGACAACATTCATATCACCATCTCCGAGGGTGAGGGGGTTACCATGGAATCAAACCTGCCTTTCTTGCCGTCAGATTCCAGAAACATCGCAGTCAAAGCAGTACATGTGTTTTTTGAGGAACTCTCACTCCCCAAAAAGCATGTGGCGATTAAGCTCCATAAGCGTATCCCTGTCGCCGCCGGGATGGCAGGCGGAAGCGCCAACGCTGCCGCTGTTTTGCGGGGGCTCAATACTCTGCTTGAGACCGGGCTCTCTAAAGAGGAACTCATGTGTCTCGGCGAAAAACTCGGCTCAGATGTCCCCTACTGCGTCATCGGCGGCACACAACTCGCCGAGGGTCGGGGCGAAGTATTAACTGCGCTCCCCCCGCTCCCGGATTGCCACATCGTCATCTGTAAGCCCAAGTTTTCCATCAGCACCCCGGAGCTTTTCTCCCGGATTGACTGCAATAAAATCCGCCATCGGCCGGACACAGGAGGCTTGCTCCACGGTTTAAGGACACGATCCCTCAGCCAAGTAGCCATGCGCCTATTCAACGTCTTTGAAGACGTCCTGGCAGACCGGGGACGCGAGATCGGGCAAATCAAGAGCACCCTCCTACACGCAGGCGCATCCGGCGCCGCCATGACAGGCACAGGCCCAACGGTTTTCGGTCTGTTTGACAACGAAGCGGATGCAAACTTGGCCTATGCACAACTAAAAGAGCACTATCGGGAGACTTTTCTTACCAAGAATTATTCCGAATCCTTGGTTTAATACACCGCCCCCCGTAGGGGCGACCGTCTCGGTCGCCCGCGCCCTTATGCCCTTATTGCCATATAACCAAAACCCACGGGCGATCGGGACGATCGCCCCTACATAGGTCTCATTACACACAGGCGGGCTAACCCCGCCCCTACAATTTCGGTTTAAAACCAAAACGCACCGGCTATACTATGGCTATTACATAGTAAGGCGGTGCGTTTTTACATGAAACTGAAAATTTGGGAACTATCTCTTCTGGCCGCGTTTATTGTCGCCATCCTTTGGGCTGCGCTTTTAGACCAGCAGCAGCAAAACTTATCTGACAATGTCATCCGATTACACGTCCTCGCGCATTCGGATGATGTGGTAGATCAAACACTCAAATACGAAGTCCGCGATGCCGTCCGTGAGGTGGTCAAGCCTTTACTCGAAACTGCTCAAAACCGCGAAGATGCCGCTTCCTACATCGCAGCACACCTAGACGAAATCACACAGGCCGCCGAAACAGTCCTGTACAATGCGGGTGAATCGCTCCCTATCCGCACGGTGCTCACACAGGAATCATCGCCCACCCGGGCATATGAGACCTTCACCTTGCCCGCCGGATTTTATCATGCACTCCGTGTGGAAATCGGAGAGGCTGAGGGGCAAAATTGGTGGTGTGTCGTGTTCCCGCCGCTCTGTCTGGAGGCTGTCACCAGTGATGGAACGTTTGAAGACCTGGGTTTAGACGATATGGAAGTGGCGCTTATCACGGAAACAGGCACAGACATTACTATGCGCTTTTGGGCATTGGAGCGCATAGAAGCCCTCCGCGCCCGCTTTCGTTAGCCCATTAACTCCTGTACCCGGCGATTTATCCCGGTGACCGCTGCCCGTGCAGACTGTTCGCCCAGATAAAATCGCTCCGCTTCAGAGGCAATAATTTCCCACACCAGCTCATCATGTTGCGCCACAGTATGAGTTGCGGCGATTAAATCTAACACGCGTTGGGTATCTTCCTCTGACACAGCGCCAATCTCTACGATTAGCCCGCCAATGCCCCAACTCTCCACCTCTTCACTGGTGCGTACATACGCCATCTCCGCTTCTAAATCCCGCCAAAGCACAGGGAATCCCCAAGATTGCCCCGGCTCTCGCTGCAAAAACTGATGAATAAACGCCCACGCACCCAGCGGCGCGTCACTTTCACTAGAGATACCAATACTACGTCCAAAGCCAAATCCGTGGGCATGTCCCGCATTACTGGGGAAACCGATAAAGTGTACGCCATCAAACATTGCGTCGTATAGCGGGATCTCTTGGAAACGCGTGATGTGTAATATCTCCAAGCCCTCCCGCTCCGTGTCGAGGGCTTCTTCTGTCATCCCAAATTGAGCAGTATATTCCAAAAACGAGACAAACCAGTCCGCATCAAAGTGCGCTTCGCCTCGGGTGAAATCCACCAGCTCTGACCAGTTGAGCATGGTAAAAATCTGTAACAGAGCGAACCTGTCCACTGTCGGCCAAATCGCAGACGTACCCGTCGGCAGGGATTCTGCATAGGCCAAAAACGCCTCCACATCCCAGCCTGCTAGCTCTTGTGCTTCCGCCCCGCCGCCAAGTGTCATCAGATAAAAGGATGCAGGCATGGCATACAGCGCACCATTCACCTCAAGCGCACCGCGCACATTGGGGTGAATATCTTCCCGCACCAAGGCACGTGTACCATCAATGATGGTATACAAATCCCGTAACAGTCCGTGTGTAGTCAGAGATTCTACGGACAAGCCGGATAGGTCAATGAGATCAAACACCTCACCCGCCAAAATATCCTCTCTAAGCCGCCGATGCCCTGCTGTCCAGTCGTCATGGGTGTTGTAGACGCTATAATCTACCAGCGTAATGCGATAGTCTTCATGCATCAGATTAAACCGGGCAATCTCTGCCTCCAAATCCGCGCCGGGACTTGCGCTTGCGAGGGTCAAATCCGTACGTGTCGGCGCTTCTTCCGGGGATATCTGTGTGAGGATTGCAATGCGATTGCCTGTAAGCAAAAGTACAATGTCGCCCTCCGCTGTCACCTCGAGCCACTGCACTTGCTCGGGTGAAATACCCACATCCATAAAGTTCAACTCTCGCTGCACAATGTTTGCCGTAAGATCTTGGCTGTATAGATGCAGGTCATCCGTGTAATAAAGCAGACCATCTGCACTGCTATGCGTCAAGCTATAAACATGCCGTTCTACAGGTTCTCCGATTTGCAGCGGCATAGCGCCCACCGGATAGATCACCTCTCCCCAGCCGCCCATGTATATCATACCGTCCACCGAGATCAAGGCATGTGCCCACCAATCAATGGACATTGCACCATAGGGCGTACCGTCTGCATCATAGACCAAAACCGTCGTCATCGCACCGTCCTGCCCCTCATCCAGACGGAGCAGATAGATCATGCCGTCCGCACCGACTTGCATATCCGAGAGCAGGACATCTCCGTCTATGTCCGCCAGCACCACGATATCTATTAGCGTGCCGCCGCCATCCATACGTACAAGGCTCGCCTGATACTCTGTCCGCACACCATTTGCATCCATACCGCTATAGGTCTGCGCCAAAAAAACCACTTCCCCTGTCTGACCGACACGCGGCCCAATCAAAAATCCGCGGGAATCGGGGAGTGGAATTTCAGTCTGCACCTGTACCGCACCAGCCATATCCACAGAGACAAGCTGTGCCGCAGAAGCTCCTTGTGCCATTGCCGCAACAAAAATTTGTCCGTCCGCTACAGCAAATTGTCGGACTTCTGCAAACCCTGCCGGCAAATCAAAGAGCGTAATCCGATGTATATTGTCAACCGCCGCCACATCCGGCAGTTCATTTCCCCCATCATATAGCTCTTCTATATCATGACGCCCTCTACACGCAGAAAACACCAAAAAAAGCGCAATTAAGCACAAAACCACTATTTTTTTCATATAATCCGTCCCTTTTCCGTCCTCTTATTCTTTTCCTTATTCTACACAATTTAAGCCGAAAATACAATGCCCTTGCTTTTCCGCATATAATCTCTCAGGATTATTGTAAACCAAATGAATATTTTTATTGAAAAATGTAGATTTTAGTTGACAAATTTAAAAAGAACCTTTATACTAGAAAGGAATTCACATAAAATCTATTTGTGGATAGTAGGAATTGGCTTTCTATCGAGCTAGGTAGACATAACATCATTGGGGTTCGCGTGCAATTCGATACAAGGCCTTTAGTTTTTAGAGAGAAGTTGGTGAAAACATGCAATTACAAATTTCAACAGACTACGCAGTACGCATCCTGCAATATCTTCACAAGCACAAGGAAGATCTCCCCACGGCAATGACCATTTCGCAATCCATTGGCATTACATATCCTTTCTTCATTAAGATTGCAAATCAGTTGAAGCAAAAGGGGCTACTCAGCGCCGTGCAAGGAAGAAACGGCGGCTATAGACTAGCACGCCCGGCACAGCAAATCAGCCTATACGACGTCTTCCTATCTATCGAGGGTGAGTTGCAGATCAACCGCTGTCTGCAAGGGGAGCAAAAGTGTACCAAAGGTGAGGTTCATGAATGCAAGCTTCACAGTTTCCTCCGCTCATTGCAAGACACAGTGATTGATGAAATGTCCGGTCAGTCTATCGCAGATTTCGCACACTAACTACATACAGATCCATTTTACCACCGCATGTATCTCATGTGGTGGTTTTTTATGCATATATGGCATGTTGTAGGGGCGGGGTTAGCCCGCCCGCGCTGTTTCTTAATGCGGTAGGTCAATTTCACGGGCGGCCTAAGGCCGTCCCTACGTGACGGATACACCTGTAGGGAACGGTTCTAAACCGTTCCGTGCAAACCGAAACCGAGGCGAAACGGTTTAGAACCGTTCCCTACAATGGCTAGGATGCACCCGTAGGGCGCGACGACCCGGCGCGCCGTTCTTTCCGGTCTTGCCTATATTGGAGGATGCGGCGCGCCGAGGTCGTCGCGCCCTACGGGGCGATACAAACCCCAAAAAAGCCCCCACAAATGTGGAGGCCTTTTCACTATTTCTACGCCTGACGCATCATCTTGAAAATCCGTTTGAGGCTTGGCTTGTTGCCGGTCATCATGACACCAACACGGTATATCTTCGCGCTCAGGAAGCCTAGAAGAAGCATATAGATAACACTCAACCCAAGACTGAGCAGCAATTCCCACATAGGCACATACTCCATGCCGATACGCGTTAGGAGCGTAAGGGGTGAGAAGAATGGAACGAAAGATAGGATGCGTATATGCACAGCCCCCGGTGCAAAGATGCCGGAAAAGGACACGTAGTATGCCACAACTAAAAGCAAAGAGATCAAAGTCTGTGTAGAACTCACGTCTTCTGCCCGGCTTGCGGTAGACGCAAAGGCTGCCGCCAGGAAGGAGAATGTGAAATATCCGAAAACAAAGATCAGCAGTGCAAGAGGCAGGATGTTTGAAGTCAGAACCATTTCAAGGATCATGGCAACCATGGGCGAAAACTCCATCCATGCGTCCAAGTTGAGATGCATTGCAACAATAGCAGGTACGAGGGCAATTACAACCTGTGTCAACCCCACAAGTCCGGCGCCGATTACTTTGCCGAACATAAGCGCATAGGGGCTTGCGGAAATGGTGAGCAGCTCAATGGCCTTGCTGGTTTTCTCTGTGGATACGGAATGAACCACAAAAGCGAGATACATCTGAATACACATAAACAGCAAGAGGCTGAGCACCAAAGTAACCCAATAGCCCTGACTTGCATCCCGGCCAACAGTAATGACTTCCATCTGAGGCTCTATCCCCAGGACAGCGCCAATCTCACCCACCTCGAGACCTGCCGCCTCCATCTGGTTTGCTTGTAGGATGGAACGTGCCATCTCCCAATAGCGTCCGGGATGTGCGCCGAAGAGGGCGTCACTACCTTGCATGTAAAGAACCAGGCCTGCTTGACTGAAATAAATCCCTAGGTCAAACTCCTCTGCCTCGACAGCGGCGGTTAAGGCTTCTCTGCTGGTGAATCGTACCCACGCATGTTCCGGCGCAAAGGCTGCCAGCACGTCTCCTGTGTAGAGGCCGGTGGTGTCATAAAAAGCCGCCGGCTGTCCGTCTACGTAGGCATATGCATCATCTGCATCGCCGCCTCTGAAGAAGCCAAAAATCATGGGCAAGCACGCTGTTGCCAGGAGCAAAACTGCAAAGATGATGGTGGTGATTTTAAAGCTTTTCGGCTTGGTCATGCCGCTGTATTCAAATTTCAGTACCGTTAGAAAGCTTCTCATTTTTCCGCCCCCACTTTCTCTACGAAGATATCCTCCAAGCTCGGCTCAAGCACGGAGATAGCATCGAGTAGAATCCGGCTCTCTGTAAGTGCTTGGAATAGCGCTGCTTTGTCACCCTCATTTTTCAGCGTCACCAACACACCATGCCCTTGGGGTTCGATGTTTGCCGCCAGACGCGCCACGCTATTGAGCTGTGTGAGTTGCTGACAAAGTTCAGAAGCACCAGCAACTTCCGGCGTGATGTGGATTTGATAGCGGGGATAGGTCCGCTTAATCTCCTTAATGCTGCCACCAAGGACAATTCTGCCTTGGTCGATAATACAGATATCATCACAAAACTCTTCTACGTAGCTCATCTCATGGCTGGAGAAGAGGACAAGCTTCCCCTCATCCACAAGCTCACCCACAACCCGCTTGAGTATCTGGGAGTTCACCGGGTCAAGCCCGGAAAAGGGTTCGTCTAGGATGATAATATCCGGGTCAGTCAGCAGGGTAATCGCAAGTTGGATCTTCTGCTGATTTCCCTTGGAGAGTGTATCGAGTTTTTTATCGTAATACTCCATGGCTTCAAGCCGTTCAAGCAAGTTCTTCGACCGCTCTTTTGCCACTTTCCCAGACAGTCCCCGGAGCTCACCGATGTATGCCATCTGCTCTGCAATTACACGCTTTGGATAAAGCCCCCGCTCTTCCGGCAGATAGCCGATGCGTTTTCGCATGGTCTGGGTTGGTACGCCGTCTATGGTAGATGTACCGCTGTCCACCGGGAAAATCCCCATAATGGAACGGATGGTGGTCGTCTTGCCTGAACCATTCCGGCCAAGTAACCCCATTGCCACACCGCTTCTGGCGGTGAAACTCAAATCTTTCAGCACGTGTTTTTCGCCAAAGGATTTGTTGAATTTGTCAACAACTAATTTCATGCTTCTTCTCCTTCTTAAAGTATGTCCTTTTTGATTCGCTCAATCTTCCGCCAAATCGCAATGTAACCCACGATTCCCCCAATTATGCCACCAATCAGCCCACCGATAGCAGTACCACCCCAGTCTTCGCCAAGCCAAATTCCAATGCCAGCGATGAGGGCGAGTACGATAGAGGCAAGGGCTATCACGTACCAATAGGCCTTTTTGATATGTCGAATACGTTCCAACTTGCTTTCCGCGTCTGTATAAAGTTCTAACATATCGTCATCAGACCGAGGCTTTCTGCAATATGCCCAAAGACCAAGTTCATCTCTGCGGGTATCTACAATCTCCCAGCCGGCATCTTCTAAGAGCTGTATATATTCCGCACGTCCCAGTTGTTTGCTGATGAAATCCATGCGGTATTGATAGTCTACAGATTCCCCTTTTCGGAAGGTATAGCACCAATAACTTGTCTTAAGCAAATGCCAGCCGTTTTGGCTCATTCCATTTAGAAAGGGCTCTTCTCGTTCTGCATCCGGAAACATGAAACTCGCATAGGGCCGAAACTTTTTCTTTGTCACACTCATTCCACCGCCACCCCCTCACTGCTGCGATAGAGCTCCCGAATCCGCGTGATTTCCGTCAGCAAAACCTCCTTGCCAAAGGAGGTGATCTGATAGATCTTCCGCTTGTCCGCCTCTGCCACAACCTCGATGAGACCGCCTTTTTCCATCTTGGAAAGCGTACCATACAACGTTCCCGCGCCCAATCGAATCCGGCTTTTTGTAAGCTCCTCCACATATTGCATAATGGCATACCCGTGCCGCTCAGCAAACAGAAGCGACAGCAGAATGTAATACGCCGTTTCCGACATGGGGATATAGGACTGTATGAGCTTTTCGTTTTTCACGTCTATCCCTCCCTCACACTGTGATATATCGTGCCGCGATGTATCTGACGTTAATATATCACGGCGCGATATATCGTGTCAAGAGGGTTTTTGAAATTTTGTAGGGGCGGCCGAAACCTCTTTTCGTAAAGGAGGCGGCAGGGGGCGTCTGAGGTCGGTTTTTTTGTAGGGGCGACTTGTAGTCGCCCGCGGGCGGCAAAATGCCGCCCCTGCACCAATCCTACAAAGGGCAAAACCTCAGTCAGCTTCGCTGACAGCTCCTTTACAAAAGGAGCTTTTACGGGCGTGACACATTCAATTTCCTGCATCTTGAACGCACCTTTGATTTATGGTAGAATACAGAAGAATTTTAACCATTTCCCTCTCCAATGAATACACTGGAGAAAGAAAAGGAGCGCACATAGTATGAACATAGTAGTCTTATGCGGCGGTCTATACCCGGAGCGTGACGTCTCCATCCGTTCCGGGCGGCAGATTGCAGGTGCTTTGATCGAGCGCGGACATCGCGTGCTGTTGATGGATCTGTTTTTTGGCTATACCAAGTCATATAGCGATCCCCTAGAGGTGTTTGATAACAATCTGGAAGCCGTGCCGGACACCCTCAGCACAACAGCGCCTGATCTGGCAGCAATCAGAGCCTCCCGCCCCGGTGCAGACACCGGCGACCTTGGGCAAAAGGTGTACGAGCTTTGCCGTGCAGCGGATATCGTCTTTATGGCACTCCATGGGGAGGACGGCGAAAATGGTAAATTACAGGCAGCATTTGACCTGCAAGGCATCCGTTACACAGGTACAGGTACGCTGGGAAGCGCCCTCGCCATGCACAAAGGCATTAGCCGGACTTTGTTTGAAAGTGTCAGCATAAATGTCCCCGCAGGGTTAGTCGTACGCGAGGGTAAGGCGTTCACATGGACGGACTTCCCCTGTGTGGTAAAGCCATGCAGCGGCGGGTCTAGTGTTGCAACCACTATCGTCCAGCGGGCAGAGGATATGGCAGACGCACTCGCCCAGGTGTTCCTTTGGGAAAGTGAAGCCTTGATTGAAACATTTATCCCTGGGCGCGAATTCTCCGTAGGCGCGCTGGGTGATGAAGCCCTCCCTGTAATTGAAATCTGTCCCAAAAGCGGGTTTTACAACTATGAGAACAAATACCAAAAAGGCCTCGCCGAAGAAGTCTGCCCGGCAGAGCTATCTGAGGCTGACACCCGCCGTATGCAGGAGGCCGCACTACTTGCACACCAAGTCCTCCGGCTGGACGTCTACTCCCGCACAGACTTTATTCTGACAGAAGCGGGCAAGCTCTATTGTCTTGAATCAAACACCCTCCCGGGCATGACGCCGACAAGCCTACTCCCGCAAGAGGCTTGTGCCGCCGGGCTTAGTTTTAAAGACTTATGCGAAAAAATCATTGCGGCATCCATGGAGAAGTACCTATGAGTAAAATGAAAGCAATCACCCTAGCCCAAGCGGCAGAATCCATGGGCGGCAAGCTCATTGGCGGAGGCGAAGAGACTGTCATCCAAAAAGTTGTCATGGACAGCCGTCTCGATGCAGAGGGCGCACTCTTTGTCGCCATCGCAGGTGCGCGTGCAGATGGGCATGATTTCGTGCCCGGCGTCCTTGCACGCGGCGCAATCTGCTGTCTGGTGGAGCGCGAGATCGCAGACGCACCCGGTGCGCAGATTCTGGTAGATTCCACCTTGGAAGCCGTTAAAGCGCTGGCGGGATATTACAGGCAACTCTTTGACATCCCCTTTATCGGCATCACCGGCAGTGTGGGAAAAACCAGCACAAAGGAAATGCTGGCTGCTACCCTTTCTGCCAAGTTCCACGTCCACAAGACGGAGGGGAACTTGAATAACGAACTGGGTGTCCCTATGACCCTCCTCGCCCTGCGGCCGGAGCATGAAGTCGCTGTCATCGAAATGGGCATCTCTGACTTCGGCGAAATGACCCGTCTCACCGATATGGTGCGCCCGGATATCGCCATCATTACCATCATCGGCTATGCCCACTTGGATAATCTGGGGGATCGCGCCGGGGTTTACAAAGCCAAGACTGAAATTTTCCATGGCCTCACCCCACATGGCACAGCACTTCTAAACGGTGACGATGATATGCTGAGAGACTGCAAAGTGACAGATATTTCTCCCGATAAAACAACGGTCAAACGCCTGCTCTACGGGCTGGACAGCACAAACGACTATCGGGCAGCAGACATCGTAAGTCACGGAGAATCCGGCACGAGTTGTACTTTTTCTTGGGACAATACCGCGCTCAATGTAAACATCCCCGCCTTTGGCACACCCTTTGTCTACGCCGCCCTTGCTTCTGCTGCCGTCGGCAGGTCACTTGGCATGACAGCAGAAGAGATCGCACAGGGCATTGCCTCCTTCCACACTGTGCAGGGGCGCGCTAACGTCATACAGACAGAAAAATTCACCATCATAGACGACTGCTATAACGCAAACCCAAGTTCTGTGCGCGCCTCCATCACATCCCTCACAGACCTACCCGGACGGCGTGTTGCCATTCTTGGCGATATGAAAGAATTGGGTCTGGACGCAGAGGCACTCCACCGCGACATGGGTACACACGCGGCGGATTGCGGCATTGACTGTCTCATCGCCATTGGTGAAATGAGCAAGTACACCTGTGAGAGTGCAAAAGCGGAGCGTTCCACGCTTGAAGTCCTCTATTTCACCGAAAAGGCAGATGCACTCGAAGTACTCCCCACCATTTTAAAGCCGGGCGATCAAATACTCGTAAAAGCCTCCCGCTCCGGGCGGTTTGAGGAAATCGTGGAAGCGCTGAAAACCCTCTAATTAGCAGACAAAAACACCTCCACAAAATGGAGGTGTTTTTTAATACATCCGCTGGGGCAATTATCCAATAATCCCATGCATGAATCGTCCAAACAGTCCAAAGATCATAAGTAAGCCCATCCCAATCAGCAGCACACCGCAAATCCGATTGATGGTCACGTAATGCCGCTTAATTACCCCAAACACGCCCTTGAGCTGATTGAGTAACAGTGCTGAGAGCAACAGCGGAAGCCCAAGCCCCAAGGCAAAGAGAGCAAGTAGTGCCACCCCCTCTAGTACTGTCGCCGCCATGGCGGCTTTCATCAGCGCCGCACCGAGCAGAGGGCCAACACAAGGTGTCCAACAAAGCGCAAATACCGCACCAAAGGCCACCGCCCACGGGAAGCGCAGCGTACGAAGCCGCGCCGGGGAAAGGGTTTTTCCATGATGGCGGGAAAGGATGGCAATCCGTAATGCGCCCACATAGTGGAGACCAAACAAGATGAGCATGACCCCTGCAACAAGCTCCACAGGCCGCGCCGGAATCCGTGCTCCGATCAGACCTGCAAGCGCGCCCAATGCGACAAATACGATAACGAGCCCTAGCAGAAAGCCAAAGGCATTCCGTCTTGTATGTTTATCATCCGGGTCTCCTGCCGCAAAATAGGCAACGTACATGGGCACAAGCGGCAACACACAGGGCGACAAAAATGCCAGCACACCCTCTAAAAAGGTAAGTAAGTAAGCCATGTATCCTCCAAAAAATGATCGTCCCCTATAGTATACCCAATTTTTGGAAGTCAAGCAATAAAAAGGTGCGCTATAAGAGAAAAGCCATCGGTTCAATCCGATGGCTTTTGCCTACCTGCAATTTGTTAGATATAATAAATATCCACGCCGCCGCACAGGACGTTTCCGGTAATCGTAAGCTGCGGTGAGCTTTCTGTCGCAGTGCACAGCTTGCGGTTATTGACATCCGCACCGCCAAGGATGCAGTTGATTTGTTCATTGATCTGCCAATGACGCGGTACATAGATATCAATTCCACCAAACTTGCAGTCCAAGTGCACTGTCGCACCGTTGGGGCTTAGCTCTACTTGATCGAAGTATAGATCTATTCCGCCGAAGTTACAGGATAAACTAACTGTTTCCAGACTATCCGCGTTTAAATATCGGCTGACACTGCCGAAATTTACATTGACAGACGGATTATTGTCAATCCCGCCCATTTTTCTTCGCGCACGTTCACGGCGGTGTTCACTTTCTGCCCTGTCGTCCTCATCCCATTCCTCATCGTCGTCATCGTCATCGCCGACAAAAGTGCCTACAACAAAATTAGCCCTTTGGGGATACTTTTGCGGAAACAGAAGCCCGATTCCGGCGCTCGTAAGCCCCGCCGCCAGCATGATCACCCAAGCTGCCACCCAGGGTACAAGCTCTTGATTACGCAACACAAAATATACCATCGCAAGCACAAATGGAAGCGTGGTGATGCTTCTATGCGTAATCGTACTGCCCAACAATATAACTGCAAGCACTGCCGCTACAATCGTCCAAAAATCAAGCGGACCAAACATACCAAGTTGATTTGCCACAAGCCCTCCCGCGGCAAGCAGGAAGAGAATGCCCCATATCCAATTTCTATTGCGTTTTGTTTTCATTTCTAATACCTCGCTCTTGCATTCTTTCTTTTAAAGTCTTGTAATAATGCCGTGATACATAAACATGCTTATGCGTCCCCACAAACTGAATCTGGCTTGCGGCTGTTAAATTACGGTGGATTGCGTAGATACGCGCCGTGTTGACTATCGTCCCTTTCGCAACCCGAACAAAGGGGCGGGAAAGCATGGTTTCCAACTCATACAACCTATGCCGCACCCGGAACGCATCATTTCCTGTGTGGGCGTATACCTGTTCGCCCTCTGTTTCAAAAAACAGGATTTCTTCTAAGGCCAGATAAAACTCTTGATTTCCTTTGTAAAACGTCAGCTTCGGAGCGGCGAGGCTTTGCACATATGCTTGCAGTTTCTGCACCGTCTCGTTTACGCTGCTGCATCGGATGATTACTTCGTCCTCTGTACAGTCATCAGATATTTCAATACGCAGCTTCACACACATCCCCCCTCCTGCGTCTAGCTTATTTGTATTATAGCAAGGGTAATCTATGCGCACAAGTGGTAAGCGGCAACTGGGGGGTTGGCGGCGGTAAGTGGTAGTAAATATGCGCTGAGGGGTTGGTGAATGGGCTGGTTTAGGTAATTTATATTGCGGGAAAACCCAAGCCTCCTTTTCCAAAGGAGGTGGCAGGCGAAGCCTGACGGAGGATTCAATACGCTACAAGCCTGCAAGAGCAATCCTCAGTCAGCTACGCTGACAGCTCCTTTGAAAAAGGAGCCTATGTGCTTATTAAACAAAAAACCAGCCGCCTGTCGAAGTTCCCTCGACAAACGGCTGTTCTTTATTCATTCTACTTCGCGTACTCAATCGCTTTCGTTTCCCGTAGGAGGTGCACCTTAATCTGTCCCGGATACTTGAGTTCTCCCTCGATCTTCCGTGCAATGTCACGGGCGAGGAGTATCATTTGATCCTCGTTCACTTCCTCCGGCTTCACCACAACACGAATCTCACGACCCGCTTGGATGGCGAATGAGCTTTCAACCCCTATAAAGGAGTTCGTGAGCTCTTCAAGCTTCTCTAAACGCTTGATATAGTTCTCAATGTTCTCACGTCTCGCACCCGGACGTGCAGCAGAGATGGTATCCGCCGCTTGGACGATGCAGGCGATGATGGTTCTCGCTTCCACATCTCCATGGTGCGCCTCAATGGCGTGAATCACATCGGGACTTTCTTTGTACTTCTTGGCTAGGTCAACACCAATGGTAACGTGGCTGCCCTCTACCTCATGGTCGATGCTCTTGCCCAGGTCATGGAGCAAACCGGCGCGTTTTGCCAGTGTAATGTCCGCACCCAGTTCTGCCGCAAGTAAGCCCGAGATATGCGACACTTCAATAGAGTGGTTGAGCACATTCTGTCCATAACTCGTCCGATATTTCTGACGGCCAAGTAGTTTGATGATCTCCGGATGCAAGCCATGGATGCCGGTCTCAAAGGTTGCCCGCTCACCCTCGCTCTTGATGGTAGCGTCTACCTCACGTCTTGCTTTGGCAATGGTCTCTTCAATCCGCGCCGGGTGGATTCTACCGTCTAGGATTAACTTCTCCAGGGCGATCCGTGCCACTTCACGGCGGACAGGGTCAAAGCTGGATAGTGTGATCGCCTCCGGCGTATCATCAATAATGAGATCAACGCCGGTGAGAGTTTCAATCGTACGAATGTTGCGCCCCTCACGGCCGATGATGCGGCCTTTCATCTCGTCACTGGGAAGCGGTACAACTGAGACCGCGGCCTCTGCCACATGGTCTGCTGCACAGCGTTGGATCGCTTGTGTGATATATTCTCTCGCTTTTTGATCCGCGTCTTCCTTAAACTGTGTCTCCAGATGCTTTAAGGTCGCCGCCAGTTCATGGGTCACTTCAGATTCCATGGTACTAATGAGATGCTGTTTCGCCTCCGTGGCGGTATAGTTTGAAATTTCTTCCAGTCTTTTGAGTTGATTTTCTTTGAGACGTGTCACTTCTTCCGCTTGTTCGTCAAGCTCTGAAAGCTTCTTTGTGAGGGTCTCGTTCTTGCGTTCAAAAGATTCTACTTTTTTCTCTAGGTTCTCTTCTTTTTGTTGCAAGCGTTCCGCCTGCTTGGATAGTTCGCCTCGCCGGTCTTTGACTTCGCGCTCATATTCAACGCGGTTTTTGTGGATTTCTTCTTTGGCTTCTAAAAGCGCTTCTCTTTTCTTGTTCTCAGCACCTTTAATGGCTTCGTTCATAATCCGCTTGGCTTCTTCTTCTGCACTGGAAATTTCTCGCTCTGATACGCGCTTTCTATATGCAATGCCAACCATTAAGCCGATAATGACAAATACCACAGCCACCACAAGTCCGACTATTACCGTCTGGATAGTCATGGTGTTTCCCGACACCTCCGTTTCTTCTGTTGTAATGAATAACACTTTTGATGCAAAGTGCCAAAATCTCACAGTATATTTTACCTGTTCAATGGGATTATGTCAAGTAAAATAAATGAAAACAGGCTTTTTTCTGTGGGAAGTGTGGTAGAGAACGAAAACCGTTTATGTACATTGCTTACAGCTAAGGACTATTACGCTTAAATGCTGCGACACAATTATCATGCCCGCTCACAGAGAACGATAATCTTTCGCAATTCAACCATGTGATATTTTCATTATCGCTAAAGTATGGGTGAAAATAATTCCAAAGTCTGCGCTTTTCTTCATCCAACCAATGTTCAGACCACCATTCTTCCCAAGCCTTATCATTTTCATCCAATCCAGAGAGGGTTTCTCCGTACAGATTCCAATCAGTTTCGCACCATTTAGCTATATTTTGAATCCCTGATTTACGCCATTGTTTTACATCAAATTTTCCAGTTACTAAGCCAACTTTCTCCCAAACAACAACGTTGTTATAAAAACGAACCTGAGCTACAACAACTGTACACCAAAAATCCATATCATCCGCACAAAGTAAAATCGGGAGATTACAGTTTCGTTTATTTTCTATTAGTGTCCAAATGTAATTGCCCTCTTGCTCCCAAGCATTCTGATTAACTTCCAGCAGCCAAGCGCACCACAGATTTTTGTACACGGAATCGCCCGTTATAGCACTTAAGAAATCACCAAGCATGCGTCCATCAATAAAGATGCTCAATACCTCTTGATTAAAAGATATAACTTTTCTTGCTTGTATATTGTTCATATTTCCACCAGTCTGTCCCAAATATAATTCGATACATCTCCGCCATTTTACCATACCACCTCTCGAAAATCCATCATCTCATACCCCAAACCAAAAAACCGCCCTCAAACAGAGAGCGGCCATACGTAGGGGGGCGAGGTTCTGCAATGTACAACACGTAGGGGCGGATGGCAATCCGCCCATGGTTCGGCGGCACGATTACCATCGTCCCCTACAAACACTCTAATGCGAAAACAACCTTGCACGATCAAAAGGCAAAACCACCGCCACAACTTGACCGATAATCTCCCGCTCGTCCACGGCCGCAATCTCTACATGCCGGCTATCTGTGGACGCGTTGCGGTTATCTCCCATGGTAAATACATGTCCCTCCGGAACTGTAAAGGGATATGATATCGTACCCGTAACACGCACAGGACCGCTGGTATATGGCTCATGCAAAGGGAAACCGTTCACATAGACCAGCCCGGATTCCGTGTCGATATCCACCACATCACCCGCAAGGGCAATCACCCGCTTCACCAAGGCAGCGCCGTCTTCAAAGTCATTGCGGGAAAAGACGATAATGTCCCCCGCACTCGGCGTATACAGAATACTACGCACAATCATGCGATCTCCATCGTGTAAGGTGGGAGACATGGACTGATACTGCACTCCCATTGTCCGCCCGACAAAGGTGAGCAAGACAAGCACTAAGAGAAAGACCATAACGATGCTCTGCATCCACTCATATAACCCTTGGAATGGTGCAGACTTATCGGCTTGGTTCATAGCCGTACCTCTTGGATATACTTGCGGAGAAATGCCCCCGTTTCAGGATAGTCAAGGGCAAAATCAAGGGTTGCTTCTAAGAAACCGCATAGATTCCCTGTATCATAGCGTCGGCCGGCAAAGTTCTTCGCCACCATGGGCTCAATTTGGGCGAGCTGCCGCAAGCCGTCTGTGAGCTGGATCTCTCCGCCTTTGCCTGGCGGGGTATTTTCTAAAATTGGGAAAATAGTCGGAGAAAGCACATAGCGGCCGAGGATGGCATAGTTGGAAAATTTCTCCGCCGGGGATGGCTTCTCATTCATATCCGTAACCCGATAGACCGTCTCCTCTAATGGCTCTATTTTGAGGGAAGAATACCGCCCCACTGCATCGTCTGCCACCGCTTGCGTCCCCACACAGCTCGCGCCGTATTTGACGGCGGCGTCAATGAGCTGCTTTGTCACAGGCTCTTCTGCCCGCATGATGTCGTCACCAAGGAGGACTGCAAAAGGCTCATCGCCGACAAAGTCTTTTGCCCGCCAGATGGCGTGGCCAAGTCCCTTTGTCTCTTTCTGGCGCACATAGAAAATATTCGCCATATCCGCTGTGCGCCGGATGGCTTCCAGCTCTTTGGTCTTGCCGTTTCTGGCGAGACGCTCTTCCAATTCGGGATGATAGTCAAAATAATCGTCCATGGCGCTTTTTGCGCGATTGGTGATAATCAGAATATCTTCAATGCCGGAGGCCACCGCTTCTTCAATGATATATTGGATCACGGGTTTGTCCAATAGCGGAAGCATCTCTTTCGGTATTGTCTTTGTCGCCGGTAACATTCTTGTCCCCAGGCCGGCTGCGGGTATGACCGCTTTTTTTACTCTCATGTTACTCTCCCTGTTCTGTCTCATAAATCCCCCTAAAGCACCCACACACTGTGAGCCTCTAGGGGGATTTCTTTGTCTATACGATACGCTTAAGCTACCCGCTTTTACAGATATTTACGCACGCCATCCCCCGCAAGGGTGGGGTCTGCACTGTAGGTAATGGTAAATTTCACATTTTCTTTCTCAGAGAAGCGCTCTAGCCAAGCGAGAAATTCTTCTAATTGCGGTTCGTTTCCTGTATCGACAATTTTTTGCAAACTGTCCAGAAACACATGAGACACATCATAGTTGCTGGCGTTTAGGCCGCTGATGAATCCTTTTAAAAAGTCATAACTGCCGAAATTGTACTGGGTAACAGATATCAATCGTGCTTTGTGGGGAATGTCATAGGTGAGTTTCGGGCCTTTTTCCAGACATACCACGTCACCGTGTTCTTCTTCAACCGCTCTTTTTACGAGTTCAATTAACTGCTTTGTCTTTCCTGATCCTTTTAGTCCCATGATGAGCTTCACCATTGGTTCCACGCTCCTTTTCAATGTAAGATTTTCTCACTGGTCATATTGTCCAAGCATACACTTTCTTACAGCGCAATCTTACCATGTTTTCACGAAAATGGCAAGCACCTTTCCTAATTTTTCACGCCGCTTCCCAAAAGCCGGGACATATTTTGTTTGTACACTTCCACACCTGCTTGATCCAAACGCTTCAAGTCCTGCAAATGCCCGGAAAGTCCGCAGGCGAACTGGAAGAAATAAATCAACCAACCGAACTGAGCCTCTCCCATCTCGGATAGCATGATCTCCACATACGGCACATCTCCCGCCATATGCGCCTCTTTGGCGGCGCGTTTTGCCGCGGCGTTGAGCCTTTGCACACTGCATCCCGCCAGATAGTTGAGCTCGTCTAAGTCTTCCTGCACCCTTGGCACTGCAATGTCACGCCGGAAATCCTTTACGCTGATTACAGTTTCCATCAAGTTCCGCGCACCCTCTTGCAAATACTGCCCAACGGCATGGAGGTCAGAGGTGTAGTCTAGGTTCACCGGGAACATCCCGCCGCCGTCTCTGCCCTCGCTCTCCGCGTAGAGATGTTTCCACCACGCGGTCAGATAGTGAAATGCCGGCTCATATGCTGCTAACACTTCAATGGCCTTGCCTTTGCGATATAGAGCCTGACGCACCGCGGCATACTGCCAAGCGGGGTTTTCAAAGCCATGTGTTGTCGTGAAAACCTGCATGGCATCAAACGCACCCGCCATGACACGGTCAATGTCAATGCCGGAAACCGCCATTGGGAGCAGTCCTGCTGCTGTGAGAATGCTATGTCTCCCTGTTATTTTGTCCGGGATAGTAAAGCTCTCAAAGCCCTCTCGCTCCGCGATCTGCCGCAAAGCGCCTTTGGCGCGGCCTGTTGTGACATACACACGCCCCCGCGCACCGATGTTGCCGTAGCGGTTGACCAGTAAGTCTTTAAAAATACGAAAGGCCACCATAGGCTCAAGGGTTTCCCCGGATTTAGAAACCACGTTGATGGAGAAGTTTTTGCCCCGCAAAAGATGTCCGATCTCGTTAATATGCTCCCCGGACAGGTTGTTGCCCACATAATAAATATGAGGCGTGTGCTTGGAGATGAGGTTATAGTTTGGCGAACGCAAGAGTTCAATCCCCGCGCGTGCGCCTAAGTAAGAACCGCCGATACCAATAACTAAAAGCACGTCCGAGTCAGATTTAATCCGCTCTGCCGCCGCTTTGATCCGCCGAAACTCCGCTCTGTCATAGGATTCCGGCAAATTGACCCAACTGGTATAGCCGCAGTCTTCCCCCAAGCCGGATAATAGCGCATCGTGGGCTGCGTGGACGCGGGACTCTCTTTGCCATTCGGTCTTTTCCATAAAGGGTTTCACGCCTGTGAGATCAAGCTTAATCATAACCTCATCACTCCCTTATTTTATGATTTTGCAATCGCTATGATTTTTTCGCTCGGCTTCCTGTCGTTTTCCGCTTATGTGGATATAGTTGATCACATATGGGTGGTATAGGGTCGCGTATCAGCAGGTTCGGGGGAGCGTACATTTTTAAGGAAAATACTGCGCCGCAGATATTCGTCAGAGCCGAAGTATGTGCGGACACGAACCGAATTGCTGAAATAGTTGAACCAAAGGAAAATCCCGATCACGCCCAAAATTAACGACCCTACTCTGCTCCCAACACCAAAATCGCGCAGGACAATTAACATCGCAACACTCATGCATACGCCGAATATCGCCTCAATTTCGAAATAACGGAAAAATCTTGCGTCTTTGTTTTTGATCATCAAAAAATATTTTATGGTTAAAAATGCGATGACCACAATATGGACGACACTCATTACCGTAGCGAATACAAATGATGTTGCCATAGAATTGTCAATCGAACGCAACAAAGGTATCAAAGATAATGACCGGGACAAGGAGGTAAGAATACTGATGCCTGCAAGCACAAGTGCAACCATCTGAGAATAGGCAAAAAAGGCGAGCCAACCGCCCAACATATGATAGGGATGCGGATACTTTTCATTCGTGCCCTCGCTTGTTGCTGGCTGGAAATCATGGCCGCATCCATCGCAATAAGGGGTGTCGCCGGGTAGCCACTTGCTACAGTTTGGACAAAGCATATCTTTTTCCTCCTATTTCCCATTTCCAGACTTTTGTTGCACCGAAATATTCTTTCTACTCATTTCGCGTAGAAAAAGGGAGCGGACACCCGCTCCCTCGTCCTTCTATGTAGTTTACCGCATATTTCCAAATTTTACAATCCACCTGTGAATAGTAATCGTAAAAAATTCACAAATACCTGCCCTGTTGATATTTTTCCCACCGCATCCCCCGCTACAATGGGGATCGTCTCGACCACTGTTTCCCCGTCATGAACGGTGAGTGTGCCCAGGGACTGCCCTGCCGTCACGGGAGCGGGGATATATTCCACCATCTCCACTGTTTGCGTCACGTTAGAAGCACGGCTTTTCTCCATTAAAATGCGATCATGCCCCTCCAAAACCGGCTGGACAAATGGAACTGCACCAAGTTCCACCCGCAAGGGAAGCAGTATCTCCTCCGGCTGGACGTCAACAAGGGTATAATTGGCAAAGCCATAGTTGAGCAGTGTTTTCGTCGCCTCAAACCGCTGGTCGCTGGTTTCCCCGTGGAGCACCACGGCAATAAACTCAATCCCATCCCGCTCTGCTGTGGCTGCAAGACAATACATGGCCTCTTGTGTGAACCCTGTCTTTAGTCCCGTTGCGCCATCGTAATAGAAAATCAGCCGATTGGTATTATTGAGCCCAAACTCACCATTGCGGATGGTGTCCATCCAGATGGTGGAGAATTCTTTCACCAGATCATGCAGAATCAAGGCACGGCTCATGAGGGCCACATCCCGGGCTGTTGTCTCATTGTCCCTGCCATCTACCGGAAGCCCTGTGCTATTGATAAATGTGGTGTTTGCCATCCCAAGCTCCGCTGCCCGCTGGTTCATCCGCTGGACAAAGGCTTCTTCCGTCCCTGCAATATGCTCTGCCATGGCTACAGACGAATCGTTGGCGGAGGAAATGATGATGGCCTTTAGCATATCCCGCACCGTCATCTGCTCGCCCTCTTCCAGATACACCTGTGACCCGCCCATACTGGCCGCATAAGCGCTGGTGGTAATCATGTCGTCTAGCCCCAACCGTCCGGCAGCGATTTCTTCCATGATAAGCAGGGTCGTCATGACCTTAGTCACACTGGCGGGGGCTGTGACTGTGTCGGCATCTTGTTCAAAAATGACCGTCCCCGTCTCTTTTTCCATCAAGATGGCAAAGGGTACATTAACCGTAATCTGCGCTGTTTGTGAAACCGGCTGCATTTCGGCTAATATCTCTTCCAGCAAAGCATCAAACGCACCCGGTGCGGCAGCCGCGGTGGTCACCCCGAGTAAGAGTAAGCAGACTAGAAAAACTGCAACTATACGCTTCATCCATATCATCCTCCCTTGGTGGATAACTATGTCCCACTGTGGACAAATATACTTGTTTTTCCCGTGGGACTACGATATACTGCTCCTAACCCAAAGACCTTGAACACGGAGGTGAGCAGATGGAAGAATCCTATAGAGGCCGATATGAACGAATGAAGCGTGTGCGCAAGCAGAAGCAACGGCGACGGCTTGCATTTTTCCTCCTTATAGTTATACTCATCGGCGGACTTGCCATTTGGCTGTTCAATCGGGATGAGGCAGAAGAGGAGTATCAGCCCTATGTGTCGGCACTCAATACATCCATTCAACTTGCTTCCGTTCCCGTGGCCGGACTTGTAGATACACATTTATTAGAACTTGTCAATTTCAGGCACGCCATCAGCCGTGAGCCGGATCGTTTTATCCTGGAAACTGCCTTTCCCGATATCCCCGCACAAAACGCCGACCTCCTGCTCCATGTGAGAGCGCGGGCGGCCGTATTGGACTGGTTTCGCGCTGCAAATGAGGAGGGCATCGCAGACTTCTTCATCGCCAGCGGATATCGCGACCTTGAGCGGCAAGGGGAGCTCTTCGATGCAGCGGAAGATGCCTCTCTCGTGAAACCGGCGGGGTATAGTGAGCACCACACAGGTTTAGCAATTGACATCGGCATCCCCGGCGTACCGCTTTTGGAGATGGAGGGTCTGCCCGAAGTCTTGTGGCTGGCTGAGACCGCATGGGAATATGGCTTCATCTTACGCTATCCCGAGGGACTGTACGCCATCACAGGAATCGCCTTTGAGCCGTGGCATTTCCGCTATGTGGGCAGATTACACGCGTTTTATATGCACAGAAACGGTCTGGTACTTGAGCAATATCTGGATCGCTTGACCGACCGGGGCATACTCGCCATCACCATGGAGGGACGCAGGTACGAAGTGTGGCATCAGATACCGTACAACGGCATGATATATGTGCCGGAGCACTTGCCCTTTAGCGTCTCCAGCGACAATATGGGCGGGTGGATTGTAACGGTGGAGATAGGGTAAGGAAGAGACGCGAGTGAGCAGTATTTATATTTTCACACAACACAAATCTCCCCTGAACGCAATTGCATTCAGGGGAGATTTGCTGTTCACACTTTATCTACATAGAGAAATACAACGACAGAAAATAGATTGTCTGTATGAGAAATTTTCATATGCCCATCATATTTCTCTATCGTCTGTTTGATATTCTGCAAACCATAGCCGTGGCTTTCTTCACCCTTTCGAGAAATTATTTGTTCCCCTCGGTAGTTCACCACGCCATCAAAAGAGTTGTCTATTTTTATAAAAAGACAGCCTTTGGAAAATTCAATATCCAGCTTTATTGTTTTGATTTTTATCTTTTCCACAGCCTCTAGGGCGTTGCTTAAGAGGTTGCTTAATATGGTAACAATATCTACCATGTCTACATTCAGAACAGGCGGAACGACTAAGGTTAAGTCCAGTTCAATCTGTTTAGTCTTTACATTTCTGAGTTCGTAATTAATGATGCTGTCAAAGGCAATGTTGCCTGTTTCGCTATGGATATCCACCTCTGAAATATCTTCCAGCAAAGCACCCAAATAGGCAACTGTTTCCTCTGTTTTTCCTCTTGTAGCGTAGTCTTTTGCTGTGGCAAAGTGGCTTTTCACGTCATGCCGGAATGCTTTCATCCGCTCTATGGATTCTTGCATGGTTTGACATTGGGCGAAATAATATTCTTTCTCTTGAGCGTCAAGCTTTTGTTTTTGCTTATCTTCATACACAGCCGAAAGATTTTCGTATACAAAAAAGATTAACAAATTCGCACCCATTAAGAAAATAAAACTGAGTAACGCAGCAACACTGTGAAAACCCAAATTTTCAATAACCAATACGATTATCACTGTACTCGGCATGCTCAATGTTAAAACCCAAAACAAGGGTGAAGAAACATGGTTTTTTCTTATTTTCTTGAATCGTTTCAAATTAAATGCTATAAAAAATGATAGTAAACTTCCGAGGCTATATTCAATTATATAGACATATTCGTTAGCAAATTGATAGGCAGGCATGAACACAAAAATTACAGCTACTGCAAACACAACATAATTTGATATTATTGCGGCAAGTCTTTTTAACATAGAGGATTCATAGTTGAGCGAAATGATGAATAAGAGCGGAAGAACAAACAGCATATGAAATATTGCGGTATTAAACAGCAAGCGCTCTACGCTGGCCAAAATAAAATACAGCAAATAGGAAAGCCGCAGGACAGTGGGAGATGTTCTGCTTTTCTCAAAGAACACGCCCATAAATTGTTGGATGGCAAACATAAAGAACAAGGTGGATGTCAGATATAATATAGCAATGTAGGGATTCACAACATCACGCCCTCCTTCGCTCCATAATAGCGCAATAGGTTTCCCGCACCTCTTTGCCCTTGTTTCGGCTGATGGGCAAAGAGATTTTGTGATCCGTCAAGGTGAGTTCGTTGAACCTTAGTGTTGCAATATAATCGTAGTTGACCACATATGCGGCGTGGATAAAAAGAAAATCAAGACCCTGTAACTGTTCCCGATATAACTCTTTCAACGTGCCGTAGAATTCCTCTGTTCTGCCGCCTGTCAGGTGAAGAATCAATTTCCGATCGGAGCTTTCTAAGTAGAGAATGTCACGGATCGGCACTTTAACTATGTCGAACCCGATCTTGTATGTGAAGTCGCCCCACTGCGACCCAGCGATTTTCAAGTATGTTTTTACCACCTGCTCAATTTTCTCGTATTCCAGAGGCTTAATCAAAAAATTGAGAGGACGGATATCAAATAGCTGCATGGAATATTTCTGTTCCCATGAAATGTAGACGATAGAAACCATATGGTTGTTTTGTGTTTCTCGAATTAGCCTACCAACTTCAACGCCGTTTACCTCATCTTTTGCAAACTCAATATCTAGAAAAATAAGGTCGTATTTAGTCCCAGTTTCCATATTTTTGCATAGCTCTACCCCGGCAAAGTAGACATCAATTTCAAATTTAACCTTTACCTTGCCACAGATTTCAGTCAAAGTACGCTCTAGTTCAGCGCCGATTCTTTTTTCATCATCACATATAGCTACACGCATCATAAGGGAATTTTCCTGTTCCGTTTTTGGATAAATTCTTTGGCTATCGTTATAGTTTATCATGTGTTTTCTGTAGATGCAATGTGGTTAGGTACTAATTACTGCAAATATTTGTAGGGATACAATAGATATTGGACAGTAGGAGGGAAAAAGAGAGCAGTGAGAGGACACATCGGTTAAAATAGAGTTCCCCAACTTTACGAAACCGAAAGGAAGCGTCCTTCACTGCATGAA
>Ga0131853_10000991_pt1 | contig 51553 bp, 35 predicted proteins | sample TergutLab28metaG_FD_92764 | JGI IMG/M metagenome (GOLD analysis project Ga0131853, IMG submission 92764) | Labiotermes labralis P1 segment gut microbial communities from Petit-Saut dam, French Guiana - Lab288 P1 (version 2) (version 2) | ecosystem: Host-associated > Arthropoda: Insects >...
AAATGAAATTATTTCATTCATCTAATTGTCATTGCGGCTTAACCCGCAATCTCACTCAACCAATTCAAAACAGTCCCACGATCTCCCCATTATCATCTACATCAATCAAAAACGCCGCCGGTTCCTTGGGCAGGCCGGGCATGGTCATAATTGTGCCGGTCAGGGCGACGACAAAGCCAGCCCCTGCTGAAACATAAGCTTCGCGTACATTGATGGTAAAATCCGCCGGACGGCCTAATAGTTCCGGGTTGTCCGACAATGAATATGGTGTTTTTGCCATACAAACCGGCAGTTTGCCATAACCTAAACCCTCAAGGCGGTCTAACTGCTTAGCGGCGCCGTCCGTAAAAGTAATACCGGAAGCACCATAAATTTTTACAGCAATTGTATTTATTTTTTCTTTGAGAGAAAGCTCGCTTTCATACAAAAGCGAAAAATCACTTTCCTTATTTTCAAGTATTTCCAAGACTTTTTCCGCTAATTCAACTCCCCCTTCACCGCCATGCTCCCAAACACGGGAAAGGGCAAATTCGCAGCCGTGTTTCCGGCAGTAATCGGCGATAAAATCTATTTCTGCTTTTGTATCAGTTACAAAACTATTTAATGTTACAATTACGGGGGTGCCATAAAGTTTGAGATTTTCGATATGTTTCGCTAGATTACTGATTCCCTTTTTAAGGGCCTCAAGATTTTCTTCTTTAAGATCAGTTTTCTTGACCCCGCCATTATACTTAAGCGCCCGGACTGTTGCTACTAAGACTACCGCAGCGGGGGAAAAACCGGCCTGACGGCATTTGATATCGAAAAACTTTTGGGCGCCAAGGTCGGCACCAAAACCGGCTTCGGTTATGCAATAATCGGCCATTTTCAGAGCAAGCTTTGTCGCCCGGACTGAATTGCAGCCATGGGCAATATTGGCAAACGGCCCGCCGTGAATCAAGGCCGGGGTATTCTCAAGGGTTTGAACCAAATTGGGCTTCATCGCATCTTTTAATAACGCCGCCATCGCCCCGACAGCCCTAAGGCCCTCCGCTGTCACCGGTTTGCCGGAGTAATCATAAGCAACAATCACTTGCCCCAAACGCTTCTTTAAATCAGTCATATCCTGCGCAAGGCACAAAACAGCCATAATCTCCGAAGCAACGGTAATGACGAAATGGTCTTCTCTGACAACACCGTCCATCTTGTTGCCAAGGCCTACAACTGTATTACGGAGGACCCGGTCATTCATATCAAGGCATCTTTTCCAGACAATCTGCCTTGTATCAATATTCAGTTCATTACCCTGCTGGATATGATTGTCAAGTAAAGCGGCAAGAAGATTGTTAGCAGCCGTAATTGCATGGAAATCACCGGTAAAATGAAGATTCAAATCTTCCATCGGTACAACTTGAGCCATCCCGCCGCCGGCGGCACCGCCCTTTACCCCAAAGCATGGCCCCAATGAAGGTTCGCGTAAAGCAATAATCGCTTTTTTTCCCAATTTGCCGAATGCTTGTCCCAAACCAACTGTCGTTGTTGTTTTTCCTTCACCGGCCGGGGTCGGGTTAATCGCAGTCACGAGAATAAGTTTGCCGTCTTTATTTTCTTCAATACGCTTAAAATAATCATCGGAAATTTTAGCCTTATATTTTCCGTAAAACTCCAAATCATCTTCGTTTAAATTAAGTTTTGCTGCAATATCCTTTATTGGAAGCATACTAGCTTCTTTGGCAATTTCTATGTCTGATTTATACATTTAATACTCCTTATGATTTAAGTCCGTAAGTCAGATAAAGTATATCTCTTCGTCTCTACGGCCTAATTGGCTTGTCCGTTCATTTACATCTCTGGAAGAAGGCGGCCTAAGGTTCCTGCGAGATATCTTTATCTTCCTTACTGCCTATTATATAAAGTGCCGCCTCTACAAACAATTCTCACAATATTTGGGCGACTCTTCCGTACCTACAGATAATCCTCACAATATCTCGCAAACTCTTCCGCACTCATCAAAATCTTGCGCGGTTTTGTCCCCTCTTCTTCACCAACAACCCCAGCTTCGCAAAGCTGATCCATAATACGGGCAGCGCGGTTAAAGCCAATCTTGAATTTCCGTTGTAAATTCCCAATCGAAGCCTTGTCCGCCTCAATAATAAACCAAGCGACATCAACAAATAATGAATCACGTTCGTCGCCGCTTTCTTTCGCAGAACCGCCTTTTGCGCTGCCGGTTGGCACAATATTTTTTATTTTTTCTTCGACTGAATTATCATAACCATCACCAAGAGATTGGTTTTTCAAGAAATCAACCACATCGGAAACTTCTTTGTCGGTAATAAAAGCCCCCTGAATCCGGGCCGGTTTTGAGTAGCCCTGCGGATAAAATAACATATCACCCTTACCAAGCAATTTTTCCGCGCCAATCATATCCAGAATCGTCCGCGAATCGACCCCGCTCGAAACACTAAAAGCAATCCGGCTTGGCATGTTTGCTTTAATCAGTCCGGTAATAACATCAACGGAAGGGCGCTGGGTAGCAATAATCAAATGAATACCGGCCGCCCGGGCTAATTGGGCAAGGCGGCAGATTGATTCCTCAACTTCACCCGGGGCAACCATCATCAAATCGGCTAACTCATCGACAATAATAATCACCTGCGGTAAAGGTTTTAAGCCATCAGGGTTATCCTCATTTTTCAGGCCGGCAATCTTTTTATTATAACCTTTCAAATCCCGGACATTGTAATCAGCAAATTTTTGATACCGGTCGGTCATCTCGGCAACCCCCCAATGCAAGGCCGAAGCCGCCTTTTTCGGGTCTGTTACCACCGGAATCAGCAAGTGGGGAATCCCATTATAAACACTTAACTCAACTACTTTCGGGTCAATCATAATCATCTTGACATCATCAGGATGAGCCTTATAAAGAACACTCATAATCAGAGTATTAATACACACCGACTTACCGGAACCGGTTGCCCCGGCAATAAGCATATGGGGCATCCTGGCAATATCCGAAACAATAATCTGGCCGCCGATATCCTTGCCAACGGCAAATGCGATATCGGAAGGAAAATCTTGAAACTCCGGTGATTCAACCAAATCGCGGAAAGCAACCATAGTATTTTCCTTGTTGGGGACTTCAATCCCAATTGCCGCTTTGCCGGGAATCGGTGCTTCAATCCGGATATCCGTTGCCGCAAGGTTAAGCTTGATGTCATCTTGAAGACTGACAATTTTGCTTACTTTGACCCCCTGTTCCGGTTGCATTTCATATCTAGTGACTGACGGGCCTTGGCTGATTTCAGTCATCGTAACTTTAACGCCAAAGTTAAGCAATGTCTGCTGCAATCTTTTTGCTGTTTCTTTCAATTCACGGGTCTGGTCGCCTTTATTTTTATTTTTTCCGGAGATAAGCTTGGAAATAGGCGGCTTTTTATATTCTTTTTGTACCCGGTTAACTTTACTAATTTCACGGGTTATTTCACTTTCCGGTTCCCGGTTTTTCACAATACTTTGTTCATTTACAACCCGCCGTACGGGAGCAGGGGCAATTTTTTTAACCGGTATATCGTTTTCCCCATCCGTATAAAGTTCTTCTCCTTTAATCCTTATTTCATTAGTTTCATCAGTTTCCCGAAAATTTCCATGAATCTTAATTTTATCAAAATCCGAATCAAAATCATTGAGGTTAATTTCGTGCATATCATCACGGGATTTGCCAACCGTTTCATTGACCGGTTCGGTCAATTTGGTATTCTCCATTATTCCGCTAACTTTTTTATCACGGCGCAAGATTTTTTCGTTTTCCATTTCTTCATGATAAAGCCTTCTTTCTTCCGCTATCTCTTCACGCCTTAATTTCCTTTGCTCCCGCCAACTAACAACTTCCTCACTATGGGAAAGATTATAGATTTTTTCACTGCTTGATTTTACCCCTGACACAAACGAACGGTTAGTAAGAATCACCAGCGAGATAATTATAAGGACAATTAATACAAGAACAGTGCCTACCGAACCAAGAGACTTATCACTTATGTATGTAAGCGAACCGCCGATTACCCCCCCGCCATTTCGCCCCTCCGCCGAACGGCTATAAATTCCCTGAATACTATACTCTGATAAAATATTATAGGAAGCCATTTCACAAATAACGCCGATAACTAAATATAGGATAATCCCGGCAAAAATCTTGCGGGCGGCGACAGTACTTCCGAAATTGGAAATACCAAAATAGATAATAAGAAAGAAAAAAATCGGGGTTATGTAAGCCGGTAAGCCAAAAACGCCAAACATAATCTTGCTGACAAACTCACCAACTGCACCCATGATTTGAAAATTGCATAAAAATAAAAATGCCACTATCGCAAGCAGACTAATGAAAATAATTTCATTTTTCAAATTCTTGTCCAGCGGTTCACTTACCGGCGGTTTTGCTACTGCCCTGCCGCTGCCCGTTGTCTTTCTCCGGCTGCCTGCTGCCCGGGACGTTGAACCGGTTTTGCGCGTATTACTTGATGCCATCCATTTCCCTACCTACTCACTAACGTGATATAATTAATCTTGAATATAAATAATTTAATATGGAGTTACTGTAACTTTGTCGCGAGTGACATTCTGACTTCGCAAGCAGTGCCTTGGAAAACGTCATTACTTAGATGGCGTACTTTGACATCTTAGTAAGGTAACGTTTTACATGTAGCGAAAGCGGCAACTGCGGTGAAGTGCGGAGGATGTCATACAATAACTCTAGACCTTCGGTCTATCGTTAATGAACCAGTTGAAAACAAATGTCCGCTCCGCGGCCGCTTGTTTTCCTGCTGGTTCATTATATCACGTCTTTTTTATTTCATCAATCATTTCATGCAATTTTGCTACCGCCTCCTTAATCCCCCCGGTTGCATCAATTAATTTTTCCGCTACTGCGGCATCACCAACCAAAATACTACCGACATCTTTCGTCAGAAAACCGGTTTCCATCATTAAACTCTCAAACCGGTCTTGTTCAATTCCGCAATGAGTACAAACAAATCCCGTAATCCGGTCTTGAATTTGCTTGAAATAATCAAAGGTCTGCGGCACCCCGATTACCATCCCGTTTAACCTAACCGGATGAATTACCATTGTTCCGGTTGGCACAACAAAGGAATAATCTGTTGATACCGCAATCGGTACCCCAATTGAGTGGCTTCCGCCAAGTACCAACGAAACTGTCGGCTTGGATAAAGAGGCAATCATTTCGGCAATTGCAAGCCCGGCTTCAACATCTCCCCCCATTGTATTAAGAAGAATCAAGACCCCGTCAATCTCACAAGAATCTTCAATCGCCGCCAGCTTCGGCAAAACATGCTCATATTTTGTCGTTTTGGAATTGCTGCCTAAGTTTTCATGCCCCTCAATTTCACCAATGATACTTAAGAGATGAATTTTATGATTTTGCGTATTTTTATCAAGCAACGACTGGCCCGTTTGCTCAATCCGTTCATCCTTGGCTTTCTCAATATTTACCTTTTTTTCCTCTTCATCGGTATTTCTTCCTCTATTTCTATTTTCTACGTTTTCCATCTTCACCTCATTTTATTTAGTCTTCAAACTAAGATTCGTCTTGCAAACCCACGCGCCGGGCGCGGCCGTATAGCGACAAATTCAAAACGCGCGAGTGTGCATCCAAAAAAGGAACCGCTAAGCAGTTCCTTTCTATTGTGTGTAGATTTTTTAATTTTATTATTATTCTTTTAAACGTATTAAGTTATCACAAATTTCAATTGCTTCATCTACCCATTTATCATAATAATCAGCGGATTTACGCATAGATGTTTTTATACCTGGCCTTAACTCCTCAGCATTATCCCTAAATATATTTATCGGAGTCTTTATCTGCTTCAGTTCCTTTAATAGCTTGCAAATGATATCGTGATTTATGTTATGAGACAATGACTTAACCATAGTTGGCAAACCTATTAAACGGTCGTTCGCATTAATTTGTTCTCCATTAATTAATGCTGCTTTGGCATGAATAATCTCGGTATGAATATTAATTGTATCCATACTTTCTTGGAATTGAGATAATGCTTCTTGGAAAGCTTTTTCCGCTTTCAAGGCACTTTTCTTGCTCTTTTTATTAAAGCAAATACATAACCCAACCAATGAAGCACTTAGTATACTAAGCAAAAATATCATTAAGTTTTGATTATCTTCACCAGCATCGTTAAATATGTATTGGTTATAAATAAAGAAATGTACACCCATTATTAACCAAACTATACATACAGTCCCGGCAACAATAAGAAAGAGCGTGAAAAAAAATTCTAATATACGTTTTAAGGAATTATTCATTGTTCCATTATCCAACCTTTCCAATAATAATAACCACTTTATGTAACTTACATAATCATTATTTTATTATCTTCAACTCTTTTAAAGCTTGTACTAATCCCTTATAGCCTTCATTATTATCAGCACCTTTAATTGCGCATTTAATATTACCCTTCTGTAATTCCGAAATTTTTCCTTCATGCTTAAGTTTATCTTCCAATACAGTAATAAACTTAGAGTATATCACTGTTGGGATATCTTCATTCTCTGGATAAACAAATTTCTGCAACCAAACCCAGCCGGATAATGTAGCACCTTCTGATTCATGTTGATTATAATCAAGCCATTCATCTGACATATTTAGATCTGTTATTATACAAATGATTTTCTCTTTGTTATTTTCAAAGTATAAATTTGCTTAATCAATGCGGGAAAAACCCTCCACATCAATCCTATAATCTTCTTTAAGCCAATCAATCGTTCTTTCCCTTAAACCAAATTCATCTTCTAAATATAATATTACACGTTTCATAGGTTTTTCCTTTCATTTTTGCTATATTTATTTTAATACCTTTTCATGCTTCTTGGCACACTAACGGTGAATGTAGTTAACCATGTGCCTTCGTTAATACGCTCTCTCAAATATTGAGGTGTCAGATTTCGTGCAGGTTCAATCTGAGTTTGCGGATTTTTATTAATAATATCAGCCAAATTAAAATCGCGTTTTTCCTTCATGTATTCACTGAGCTGTTTTTGCATTTTTTTGTCATCTGGAGAAGAAAAATTTTCGTTAATATAATAATCCATTAAAGGTAAATGATACTTTTCTTCAACTCTTTTACATGTATGTGAAATTTCTAGCTTGAGCAATTTTGCAATTTGCTTAACCACATACAAACCAATACCTTCTCCCATTGTAGAAGTAAATTCATTATTATTTTCCCGAATATATAATGCATATATCCTCTCATCTTCTGTTACTTCCGGCCCAAAACTTGAAACCTCAAGTTTATAATGTGAGCTTTCAAAAGGATAAGTCCAGCTTAAATAGATATTACTACCACGGTAGGCATATTTCACGGCATTATCCATTAGATTATAAACCAATAATTCAAATAAATGCGAATTTGTAAAAATAACTTCAGTATCCTCATTATAATTGTCCGAAAAAAAATACGGCTTAGTTTCGTATTTTGGGCCAACAAAATTTAGGTTTCTATCCTTTAAAGAATCTTTGAGCATAACCCGCCATTTGTGAAAAATTCCCCGCACAAAAACTTTTTCTATTTTCGACTTCACAAACGCATCACTAAATATTCCTGTAATAGCACCAATATTCGTTGCCATATTTGAGATTAGTTGGGTTGCACTTACCATATCACTCACAACCCGCTCCCGTCTATGAACTTCTAAATCTATGAAATTCACTCCATGCGGGACAAAGTAACGTTGCAAATTATCATTAATTATTGTGGAGATATGGGCACTCTCATGCCGGTTCATACGTAAAGAAAATACATGGTGCTCTTTCATATAATTTGCTGCACATAAAGCTACATATGAACGCATCCGCGAAATTTTTTTTCCAATAACACCAATCATTTCTTTATATAACTCTTGATGGATATCTAATTTTTGAACTTGAAGTAATAAGGCAATATCATGACAAACTAATAATATCACGTTTTCCCGCATTATTTCTGAAGAAAGCCCTTTTAGAATATTCTTGTGTTCCAGGCTATCGATAATATCATAAGCATTAGACGAATATCCCTTTATTTCTGAAAAATCATAGCACCATTTATGACGTACATTATTTTTTTTAGGTAATGGATATAATGACTTTAAAGATGATGCTTTAATTTCCAAACTAGTGCCATCTCCAAATATCAAAACATCATCAAGCTGCAACTGGCTTTTTAATGAATCTACTGATTTGGTAAGCAACCTCCAAGCATTTTCAAGCTCACTCCGTCGTTGTTCCCTTTTATCAAGGGTTCCGTTTTTTTCTTCCTCATCTATTTCAGCAAAAAAATTTTTTGTAATATTGCACATTGTTTTATCAAAATAACGCACTTTCTTTTTGCGGGCATCTTTCACAAGCTTTTTTTCTATATCATTAAGTTTTTCACAAGCATTATCAATAAAATTTTGATAATCATTTTCGCTGAAAAAAGTCATGTTTTCAGGACTAGGAGATTCATTATGCACTTCGTGATTTGGAAGCAATAAGTAACCGACTAATTCATGACTTTTACCATCTGCTTTTACTATCGCTTTCTTAATTTTTTCTGCTTCACTATCAGGAAAACCATGTGGTTTTAAGTATTTAGAAAATAATATTTTAGGCTCATTTTTCAAGAAAAAAGCTTCTGATATTTCCTTTACCCTTTTCTTATCTTCATCATTGTTAATCATTGCTTGCCCTAATGTCAGTACCGCGATAACTTTTTTATTAAAATAAATCGGAAAGGCTAACTCTCTATAACCTAAGATAGGGCAATAATATTCAATAACCGGCCTTTTATAGAGCGGTTTAGCAATAGGAAAATTCCTATCATAATTATCGTAGAAAAGTTTCGGTGCATTTTTTATTTTTGTTTTAATACTTAAATTGATATCATCAATTAATTTATCAATTTTATCGCATTCTATATTATCCTTTAAGATAGCAGCATGAAATCCATCACATTGATGACATATTTCTTCTCCGGCACAATGTCTTAATAACCGGCATGAACTTCGCATCGAAAAACGTGAGACATTTGATTCAATACGTATTTCACTCGAATCTTTTATATTGTTATAACGGTTGATGTCAATAATCGTACATGGATGATGGAGGGCATTGCAAATACTCTCTGCGATATTTTTGATATTCTCGCGATTTGTTAAAACTGAAAAATCATGTTCCGCTTTATCATCATTGACTGGTGCAAGATACTTCGGTTTTTCTAAATAATCAATCATTACTAATCTCCTGTCGAATGCCCATTAAACCTATAAATGTACTCAATCAAACAATATGCAGAGTTATATGATGAATCTGTCTCTCAAATATTTTAGCATATTATGTAAAAAAAGAACATATCGAGTTTGGAAAGAAATTTCATTCCAAGCTCAATATGCTCTTTTAAATTTCCATTATAGATTTGCAATAAGAATAATACCTTATCTAAACCTAAAGCAAAAATCATCACATATCATAATCATCAGCCCCATCAACTTCCACGTCATAATACATCTTGTCAGCACTGATTTCATAAGGATAATCCATTACCCGGCGAACCGGTTTGGCCGGCAAAGGCAGTGGGTTATCAAGATATTTGATACCGGTTGAAGTATCATAACGCGACTCTTGTTTCGGTTCACTTTTTATATTCTCATTTACTTCAATAGTTTCTTCCGCTTCTAACTCACTTGAACTTACTTCCTTAATTTCTTCCGCTTCTAACTCACTTGCACTTACATCCTTAACTTCCACCTTTACTTCGACACTTACAGCAAGCTTTATTTCTTCATCTGAATCTGAATCTATATTTTCATCCGGATCCAGTTCATCATCCGGATAAATATCCTCAACATCCTTAATATTTCCCGCTGCATAACTTACCAAACTTTGCAAACCAAGCCCGGCCATCGCCGCCCATGCCAAAGTAATCCACATATTAAGATTAACCGTCTTAAGGCCAAGCATTGGAAACACTACACATAGCATTAAAATATAGAAAGCAAAAACCGTTAAACTTTTATTCCCGTTTTGCAAGAAAAAAATAACCAGAATCATACACAACATTGATATTACTATCAATACCGGCAAACTTTCACGGGGAATATTTATATTAAGGCTAAATTCAAAAGTAAAACGGTTAAACCAATTAACAAAATTTTCCATTACAATATTGCTTCTTAATACCGATTCCCGGAACAGCATAACAAAAAATCCGATAATAAAGCCAATTAAATAAAAGAAATTTTTGAAAATATACTGACTTAAATCGTTACGGGTAATAAATAAGACATAAAATCCGGTAATAAACAATAGGAAGCCCACCAGGTCAAAATATAATGTCACCCCAACAAGAAAACCGATGATAATTAATCCAAAATACCGGGCTTTTTCATTTAACCCAATATCGCGGCATGAAAGCCGGTAATAAAAAGAAATCAGAAAAAAGACCAGGCTCCATAAAAACAAATATACAACTTCCGGCTGATAGAGCCTCACTGCTTCGCCAAAGCAAAAGGAAAGAGTTACAAGGGCAACTGTTACGTAAGCACTAATAACACCAATCAGAAAACGAATTGCAAAAAAGATTAAGATAATCGTCAAAATTTGTATAATAAACTGCAAATAATAAACCATTATTTCGTGATTGCCAAGAAATGCAAACATAACTGAAAGAACATCTGCATATAGGGAAGCCGCCCCTTCAAAAAATATTTTTTCATTATTCAAACTAATCATTGAGGATTTGACAAATACTAAATTATTATGATTTATTGCCGATGGAAATAAATAACGCAGAATAAAAGCTTCAACCAACAACAACCACATCACTACTTCGCTTAGAATTAAAAAAGCACGGTTTTTGATTACTCCAACCCGCCGGCTAACTAAATATATAACTGAAGCGATAAGGGCATATATAACTAGAGTCAGGAAAATAAAGCCGCCCTTGATAAACGGATTATCCGAACTATAAAATAAATCCTGGACTTTCTCACCAACACGAATAACAAGAAAAACTGTAAACACAGCAAAGATAAACCACCACTTATAATCAATCCACGATATCTTTACTTTATCTTTCATGTTACCTCAAATAATAATTATGTTTCATAGCCATGTTTTTCCGTGCAAGCACGGAACAGACCTTTTGACCCTTGTATCATCAAATTAGTGCTTGCCCCAAATCAGTAAGAATATCTTCTATATGTTCAATCCCGACGGAAAGTCTAATCATCGCCGGGTTAACCCCTGCTTCATTTAGCTGTTCGTCATTCATCTGGCGGTGGGTATGGCTTGCCGGATGAAGGATACACGTCCGGGCATCAGCAACATGAGTTAAGACGGCAACCATTTTTAACTTCTGCATCATCGTTTCCGCCGCTTCCCTGCCACCTTTCAAACCAAATGAAATCACACCGCAAGTTCCATTCGGCATATATTTTTGGGCCAGATGATAATATTTATTTTCCGGAAGGCCGGGATAATTAACCCAGTCAACCGCTTCATTCCCGTCAAGAAATTCGGCTACCGCCTGCGCATTCCGGCAATGCCGTTCCATCCTAAGGGGCAATGTTTCTAAACCAATATTCACATAAAAAGCGTTTTGCGGGGCCTGACAGGCACCAATATCACGCATTAATTGAACCGTCGCTTTGGTAATATAAGCCGCCTTGCCAAATTTTTCCATATAAATCAAACCATGATATGTCTCATCGGGAGTACAAAGGCCGGGGAATTTTTCCGGATAAAGGCTGAAATCAAAATTGCCCGAATCAACGATTGCCCCGCCGATACTCATTGCATGCCCGTCCATATATTTTGTTGTTGAATGGACAACAATATCCGCCCCCCATTCAATGGGGTTACAGTTAATCGGAGTCGGAAAAGTATTGTCAATTATCAGCGGTACATGATGGTCATGGGCTAACTTGGCAAATTTTTCGATATCAAGCACCACCATCGACGGGTTAGCAACTGACTCGGCAAGGACACATTTAGTATTAGGCCGGAAAGCCTTATGTAATTCTTCAATCGAAGCATCGGGGTCAACAATTGTACATTCAATACCCATTTTTTTCATTGTAATCGCTATCAAATTGAAAGTCCCGCCATAAATTTTGCCGGAAAGGATAACATGGCCGCCGGCTTCACAAATATTAAAAATCGCGTAATAAATGGCGGCTTGCCCCGATGATGTAAGCATTGCGGCAACCCCGCCTTCAAGTTCACAGATTTTAGCGGCAACAAGGTCATTGGTCGGGTTTTGGATTCGGGAATACAAATATCCGCCGGCTTCCAAGGCGAATAAACTCCCCATATGTTCCGGATCATCATATTTAAAAGTAGTACTTTGATAAATAGGCAAAATACGCGGCTCCCCGTTTTTTGGCTTCCAGCCGGACTGAATGCAGATTGTTTCTTTTTTCATGTTTTCCTTTCTTGCAAACTTTGCGCCGAAGGCGAAAAATTGCTGCTGAATCACTGATTCAGCTTTTAGTCACTAAAACGCTAGTTATCATATGATTTTCAACCGTTATAATCTCAAAAGTATAACTTCCTATCTCAATACTGAACTTTTCATTTTCATCAGGTATTTTATCCATCCGTGAAATAAGAAAACCATTTATAGTCTCAAATTCTTCTTCAGCAAATTTGATTTTTAAAAGTTCTTCAAGTTCTTCTAAAGGTGTTTTCCCTTCGATGATAAATTGGCTTTGTTTTTCGATTTCCTCAATATAGGCTTCTTCTTCATCATATTCATCTAAGATATTGCCGACAATTTCTTCGATTATATCTTCCATCGCAATAAGGCCCGCGGTCTGGCCATATTCATCAACCACAACGACCATTTGCGTTTTTTCATTTTTCATCGTGCTAAAGAGTTCTAGTATTTTTTTGTGTTCGGGGATAAAGACCGCTTCGCGGGTCATTCCGCTAATTTCACTAATTGGCCGGTCGCGCAAATCCTCATTCATATAAGCTTTCACAACATCACGCAAATGCAAAATACCGGTGATTACATCTATATTTTCTTCGTAAACCGGAAAACGGCTATTCCTTTCGTTAAGCATATAATCCAAAGTTTCTTTGAGGGACGTATGTTTTTCTATCGCCTGGATATTTTTTCGCGTACTCATAACATCCTTGGCAACTTTGTTACCAAAAGCAATAATATTTTGAATCATTTCCGCCTCGGTACCCAATAACTTTCCCTGCTCGAAACCTTCATTAACCATTGTTATAAATTTTTCTTCGGAATAATCGGAACTGTCTTGTCCCTTGAACTTACCAATGAACTCTTGGAATAACCGGCGCGATTTCATGCTTCTTACGTATTCTCCCATTTTTCATCAGTTTACCATTTAATCTTAAAAACGTCAAGAAAATCCACCAGCCGCCAACAGTCATTAAGTTGATGGGCTGGTGGATTAAGGAAAGTTTGCTTTATTATTTCAATCTAAACTCAGCAACCAAATCCTTTAGAATCAATGCTTGATTGCTCATTTCCTGAGTTGCGGCCGCACTTTCTTCCGCCGCCGCCGCACTTTCTTCCGCCGTTGCACTATTTTGGCGGATAACATCAGATACATGATTAATTTCTTCGTTAATTGCAGCTATTTTTTGCGCTTGCCCTTCGGAAGCATTAGTGATATTTTTTATCAGTTGATTGCTTTGTTCTACACCTTCGACGATTAAAGAAAAGCTTTTTGCTGTTTCACTGACAATTTGCGTACCTAACTCCGATTTTTCCATTGAGGTCTTGATAATCGAACTAATTTGTCTTGAAGCATCGGCACTCTGCGTGGCAAGGCTGTTTACCTCTTGAGCGACAACCGCAAAACCTTTACCCTGTTCGCCGGCCCGGGCTGCTTCAATTGCCGCATTTAAAGAAAGCATATTTGTTTGCGCGGCGATACTATCAATCGTATTGATTATTGTATGAATAACTTCATTTGCTTTGACAATCTCATTAACCGCATTAATCATATCCTCCATCTTGCGGCTTCCTTCATGGGCATTTTCAATAATCATATCGGCAAGCCGGGAAGCTTCATATGCCATATCAACATTTTCTTTCGTTTTTTCCTCAACCATGGAAATAGAAAGCGAAAGCTCCACCACTGCTTCCGATTGTTCTGTCGCACCGGAGGCAAGCGATTGGGCGCCTTCAGAAATATGGGTGGTATTTTCCGCAATTTGTGAAGCGCTTTCAGTTACTTGAAGAGTCAATATATTTAGTTTTTTAAACATCTGATTCAAGTTTTCGACCATCAGCTCAAGCGATTTCCCGGTTGCATCTTTTTCGGAAAGCACTGCGATTGAGGTTGTTAAGTCACCATTTGAGACAAGGGTTAAGGCTTGCTGCATTTCGCCAAGATGTTGGATTAGGCCGCCGAAAGCGCGGGCACACTTGCCTATTTCATCCTTCCAGTTCGCACATTCACCGGCACTTTCCATTATTTCCGGGGCAAAATTCAAGTCACCTTTCATTCCTAGCTGATCCAAAGCCGCCGCCATCATATTAAGCGGTTTGCTGATAATTCCGGAAATATAATAGGCTAAATATAGAGCCGCTGCTATCGCAACAACTAAAGCAAGAACTATGATAATCAATAAAATTAAATTTAAGCTGGTTGCATTGCGGTTGGCCAAAACAGCCGATTGTACATTTAAATCCATACATTTATCAAAACCATTAATGATATCATCGGAAAGAATCCGGCAGATTTCTAACAAGCCAAGAATACTATCCATATCATATTCAAGGGCGGCGGAATGAATTGCCAGCACAATCGGAACTAATTCATTTTCATAAGTGCTACGGGCAGACTCAAAAACCCTTTTAATATCTTCCTCGGCAATCGTATCACTGTAAGCATCCAAATAAGCCGCCATTTCAACTGTGTATTCTAATATTTCATTAAAGGAAGCTTCGATTTTTTTCATATCTTCCTCGATAACACCAAGAACCATTTCACGCACTGAAACCCTGGTACGCTGCAGTGTTTCACTGACCCGGGCCAAATTCGGCAACGGTTCAAGCTGTTGCTCATACATGTTGTTATTGGTTCTTTCCATTTGAATCATTCCGATAATCCCAACCAGACCAACAATAGCTGTTAAAGCTACAACGATTAAAAAGCTGGTTATTAATTTTTTAGATACTGGTAAATTTTTCATTTTGTCTCCTCTTTTTTAAAACGTATGTCCACTAACCTATAAACTATGTCTATACTGTTTCAACGTTATGAAATTTGCGATGCCATGTCAATGGGTTCCACATGAACGACACGTTTATGTCATTAACTACATGAAACAGCTTAAGTTTTGCCCATAAAACGGCCTAATTCATCATTGCATATTTTATGTTTCTTTTTTTCACAAAACTATTTTGAGATGGTATTCTTAATATTATCATGAAGAAAGCAACTAAAAAAAGTACCCATGGGGGGGTATCCTAAAAATATTTTTTATTATCAATTAATTGGACTTATTTAGTGAAAAATTAGTTGTTTGAGATTTAAGTTTATGTACCAAGCTCTAAGCTGATTAATAAACCTTTATTTACTTTTTCCATAATTCCCGGTTCCAAATGGCAAACTTTTTCCTTTAAGCGGCGTTTATCAATTGTCCGCAACTGTTCAAGCAAAATGACCGAATCTTTTACCATATCATTATAACGGGCACTCAATTCAATATGGGTTGGAAGCTTGGCTTTATTCATTTTTGAAGTAATAGCGGCACAGATGACCGTCGGGCTATGTTTGTTGCCGATATCGTTTTGAATTATCAGAACCGGCCTGATACCGCCTTGTTCCGAACCAATAACCGGCCGCAAATCAGCATAATAAATATCACCGCGTTTCATTTCCATTTTTAAACCATCCTTTATTCAGCGCCAAACCGCATATACGATTTGGGTGCAAATCATGCTATAAATAGCATTTGAATTTAGTATTTCCAATTGACAGAATGGTATACAATTTTTTTTAATGTACTAATTAAATATATAATCGCGGGACCCGCTTGTTTAACCCACAGACCAGCTCATAGTGAAAAAGCCCGGCTAAATCACATAAGTCTTCAACCGTTATTGAATATTCACCGTCAGTACCTATCAACGTTACTTTATCCCCCTCTGCTATATCAGGGGCATCCGTTAAGTCAACCATGAAAAAATCCATGCAAACCCGGCCGATGATTGGTGCTTTTTTACCCCGGATTAACACATATCCAATATTTGACAAAGCGCGGGGATAACCATCGCCATAACCGATGGGTACCGTCGCAACCTTGGTCGGGCGGGCGGCGACAAAGGTACCGCCATAACTCACCGCTTCACCGGCCTTTATTTCTTTCACCATAATGATTTGGCTATAAAATGATAAAGCCGGAATTAATTCTATCTTGGGTAAAAATTCTCTTGTTTCGTTTGATGGCCAGATGCCGTATATTGCAATACCGGGACGGCAGATAGTCATCGGGGAGAATTGGGTTTGCCGGGGTAAACCTTCGCGCGGCTGCATTTCATACAAACCAAGCATTCCGGCGCTGTTTGAACAATGTTTATAGTTAAATACTAAACCGAGTTCATTTTCGAGCTGGTGGATAAAGGCATAAAACTCTTCCAGTTGATGATATGTACTTTCATCCTCTGCTTCGTCAGCTTTAGCGAAATGAGTATAAATGCCCTCGATATTTATTTCCGGATAATCAACTATCTTTCTTGCCAGCAAAAAACCCTGCTCATCCGGTTTTATCCCTATCCTGTTCATTCCGGTATCCACTTCCAGATGGACTGATACCGTTTTCCCAAGGCGGGCGGCACACTTAGCAAGGGGTTCAATACTCTCCTCACGGTAAAGAATAATTGAGATTTCATTTTGAATTATACTTTCATAAGTATTTGGAAAAATAGGCCCCATTACCAGCAAAGGTTTATTAACTCCATTATTACGAAGTTCAAAAGCTTCCTCGCAGGTCGCAACGGCAAAACCATAAAGAAAATCAATATCCTCAATAGCTTGCCCGATTGCCGCCGCCCCGTGTCCGTAACCGTCAGATTTTATCACTGCCATAATTTTCGTGCTGTCAGGATACCGGTTATGTAAATTATATATATTAGTGCGGATTGCACCAAGATTGATTTGGATATATCCTCTTGTCGTCATGGAAACCCTTTCAAACGTTTATCAAATAAAATATCTCTCCCTGCGAGATACATATTTGACTTTCCATATTATACTATTCAATATCATCATTTTTGCGCGGCTTTATTAGCCAGCATTTGCGCAAGTTCCTCATCGGTATTGTCTTCGGTTATCTCCGGCTCTTTTGACTTTTCCTCTGCAAACTCGGTTACTTTCACTTTATCCGGTTCAATTACTTTCTTTATTTCCGGATGATACTGCATATCAAAAATTTCAATAACTTCCCCGCCGAAAAGCTGGTGCATATATTGATATAAATTATTATTTGCGATTTCTTTTTCCTGTTTGCGGATGATTTTTTTCTTTAATTCTTTTCTGATTTGAATAATCCATTCGGCAATCTCTTTGATTTCCGTAGTATTATTTTTAATTTGCTCATAACAGATTTCCATCGTAAATAACATAAGATTAAAATTCGTCGCATCAATAAGAGCCGGCAGCTCAAGCAATTCGTCATTGTGGGCTTCCAGCTTTTCATTACATTCGTCAATTAATCTTTTATGTTCGGCAAGTTTTTTTTCGGCTTTTTTGTTTCCTTGGTCAACTTCTTCGGCAAGCCCGACGATTTCATCCATCATTTTCTTTTTTAAGACTTTGATTTCTTTTATCTCGGTCGTAAGCTTACCCTGGCGCTTAAGCATATTATTTATTTCTTCTTCCCATTTTTTCATCTGGGGAGAAGGGTTATATTGGGTAAAAAGCCGGTGCCATTTGTTATCAAGAGTCAGGATTGGTATTTTTTTACCCTGCAGGGCCGGTTTGAAAATCGTTTCGGTACGCGACATATATACCCCTGTCCGCTATCGGCGGACTCATGTCGCACACTGTTGTGCGACACAAACAATATCTGAAGAATGATGCTTTAGCACATTCTTCGTGTGAAGCTTTAGATTTTGGAATCAACGCTTGCGTTGATTTAGTTGCAGGTTCCAATGAACGCAAACTTAGAAAATCTCTTCACACTTTACCTTTGTTCTAAAAGTGCGCCGGTTGGACAAAGTGAAATGCACTGTTTGCATGATGCACAGTCCAACTCACTGAAAGAAGGGTCCGGGGCAACAATTGTCGTCGTAAATCCCCGCCCGGCAAAACCTAAGGCTGTCTCCCCGACTACTTCATCACAGACCCGGACACAAAGTCCACACAAGATACATTTATTCATATTGCGGGCAAAATAAGGATTCGATAAGTCAACCGGTGTATCATTTTTCTCACCCGCGTATTTATCAGGGGTAACGTCATACTGGTTCGCATAATCCAGCAATTTACACTCATACAAATCCGCACAGCCGCATTCCAAACAGCGGGAAGCTTCTTTCATCGCTTGTTCTAAACTTAACCCATCGGTTATCACGGCAAAATTTTTGATACGGGTTTTGGGGTCAACATGTGCCATCTGTTCTCGGGCTATCTTGGGTTTATCCGCGAAATCTTCACTGGTTTTTTCGTCGGTCGCATAATAAGGTTTTTTTACTTGTTTAAGTTCGCCGGTCAAAAGATAATCATGAATAGCAATACTTGCATCCTGCGCTTCACCGATTGCATCAATTGCAATACTTGCGCCGTTATTGGTTGCATCGCCAATTGCAAAAACACCATCAAGGTTCGTTGCAAAAGTTTTTTCATCGGCAATAATCGTCTTCCAGCGGGTCAAATCCAATGCTTCAAAACCTTCACTATCCGTCCCCTGGCCAATAGCCATAATAACGGTATCAACGGTTAAAACTTCTTCCGCCCCTTCGATTGGTACCGGCGAACGCCGCCCGCTTTTATCAGGGGCGCCAAGTTCCATTTTTTGCAAGCGGACACTACCGACCCGGCCTTTTTCATTGCCGCTTATTTCAAGCGGGTTGGTCAAGTATTTGAAAATAATGCCTTCTTCCTCGGCTTCTCTTATTTCTATTTCTTCAGCGGGCATTTCATCACGGGTCCGCCGGTAAACGACATAAACTTCTTCTACGCCCAGCCGCTTTGCTGTCCGGCAGGCATCCATCGCCGTATTGCCGCCGCCGACAACTGCCACTCTTTTCCCTAAGTCAACTGTTTTTCCAAGGGCAACATCACCTAAGAAATAAATCCCGCCAAGGACACCGGCAAGGTCATCACCCGGTACAGACATCCCGGTACTCTTCCACGCCCCGATGGCAACCACCACTGCATCATAAGTTTCACATAATTCATCAAGGGTTTTGTCTTTCCCAATCCGGATATTGTTAACTAAATCAATACCCATTGCTGAAAAAAGATTTATTTCCTGATCAAGCAAAGCTTTCGGCAGCCGGTATTCGGGGATTCCATAACGGAGCATTCCGCCCATCTTCGGCATTGCATCAAAAACCGTAACCCGGTGGCCGCGTCTTCTAAGTTGATAGGCCGCCGTCAAACCACCCGGGCCGCCGCCAACTACCGCAACCGTTTTACCCGTATCATTATCTATCGGCGGGATATAAACCGCGCCGTTTGCCAAATCATAATCGCCAACTACTGACTTTAAAGCAGCAATACTAACCGGTTCCTCAACTAACTCACGCCGGCAGGCATCTTCACAAGGATGGGGGCAAATGCGCCCGATCGAAGCAGGAAACGGGATAATATCTTTTACCATCGCGCCGGCTTCTTTGAACTTTCCATTAGCAATCAAACCGACATAACCCTGACAGTCGGTTTTTCCCGGGCACGCCAAGGTGCAGGGCGGGCGGCAATCGCCGCGATGGCCGGAAAGAAGTAATTCTAAGGTAAAGCGCCGTGATTCGGCTATTCGCGGAGAATTAGTTAAAATATTCATTCCTTCAGCTATCATAGTCGCACAAGCACGAAGAAGCCGGGGGCTGTTTTCAGCCTCAACAACGCAAATACCGCAAGAGCCATAGACTTTCACCCGCTCATCGTGACATAAAGTCGGGATATCGATGCCATTTTCCCGGGCGGCTTGTAAGATGGTCCGGCCTTTTGTTCCGGTGATTTCTTTTCCGTTTATTTTTAGATTTATGGTCATGTTTTTTCCTCTATTTCTTCTTGTTTATTTCGTGTTTTCCGCGTGTGACATCTTTGTACTTCGCCGCAAAACACGCTTTCGCTCCGTGAGAAATCGTTGTGTTCATACGGTTTCAAAATACGAAACCTAGTAACGACGTTTCTCAATGATTTGCTTACGAAGTCAAAATGTCACTCACGATTTACTTATGATATATGTATCATATCAAAATGTCACTCACAATTTACTTACTATATATGTATCATATCAAAATGTCACTCACGACTTTACAATTGCATCAAATTTGCAATAACTACGGCAAACATCACATTTGGTGCATTTGTCTTGGTCGATTATATAAGGTTTCTTAATTTCGCCGGTTATCGCCGCCGACGGGCATTTTCTGGCACACAAGGAACAACCAATACATTTTTCTTCATCAATATGCCATGAAATCATCGCTTTGCATTGTTTCGCCGTACATTTTCCTTGGGTATGGTCTTCGTACTCGTTACGGAAATAACGAATCGTTGTCAGTACCGGGTTTGGTGCGGTCTGCCCCAGCCCGCATAAGGCTCCGGCTTTTATTTGATGGGATAATTCCTCTAATAGTTCCGTATCACCCTCTTTGCCTTCGCCGGATATCATCCGGTCCAAAATTTCCAGCATCCGTTTGGTCCCGACCCGGCAATGAGTGCATTTTCCACAAGATTCTTTACAAGTGAAATCAAGGAAAAAGCGCGCCATATTAACCATACAAGTTTCTTCGTCCATGACTACCATGCCGCCGGAACCCATAATCGCGCCGGTTTCGGAAATAGATTTATAGTCAATAACTGTATCAAGTTTTTCTAAAGGGATACAACCGCCGGAAGGCCCGCCCATTTGGACAGCCTTAAACTCATTGTCATCTTTGATTCCGCCGCCAATATCATAAATAACTTCACGAATCGTCGAACCCATCGGGATTTCAACCAAACCGCCTTTTTTAATCTTGCCGGTCAGGGCAAAAACCTTCGTGCCTTTACTTCCTTCAGTCCCCATTGCGGCAAAAGCAGCACTTCCGTTCCGCAAAATCCACGGGATATTGGCATAGGTTTCAACATTGTTGATATTCGACGGTTTACCAAAGAAACCGCTTTGCGCCGGGAAAGGCGGTTTTAGCCTTGGCATTCCGCGTTCACCCTCAAGCGAGGCAATTAACGCGGTTTCTTCACCGCAAACAAACGCACCCGCACCCGCTTTAATCTTTAAATCAAAATTAAAGGAAGACCCTAAAATATTTTCCCCTAAGAAACCCCGCGCCCTTGCATCGGCAATGGCAATTTCTAATCGTTTAATCGCCAGCGGGTATTCGGCACGGACATAAACCGCTCCTTCCGCTTTGGCCGCAGGGCTGCAAATCGCATATGCACAAATAATCATCCCCTCAATTAAACAATGGGGGTCACCCTCAATAATCGCCCGGTCCATAAACGCACCGGGGTCCCCTTCATCGGCATTACAAATTATGTACTTCAAATCACCGGCCGAATCCCGGGCGGCCTGCCACTTAAACCAAGTCGGAAAACCGGCCCCGCCGCGCCCGCCAATCCCGGAAGCTTTTACTTCCGCAATCACTGCTTCCGGATTAAGTGAAAGACATTTTTTCAATGCTTCATAACCGCCGTTTAAAATATATTCGTCAATATTTTCGGGATTAATCAAACCGCAGTTTTTAAGCGCAACTTTCGTTTGCCGTTTTAAGACATCTTCATCTTCCGCTGAAAGTAAATAATCACCGGCCTGATTTTCTAATCCGGCCAGACTTTTTATTATTTCATCAACTGCTTTATCATCATGAACTTTAACATAGATTTTCTTATTATTTTCATCATCATAAATTACTTCAACAATCGGCTCAAGATAACACATGCCGATACAGCCGGTGGTAACGATTTCGATAGTTAGCCCCTCCGAAGCCGCTTTTTCACTAAACCGCTCCGAAATTTTGTTTGCCCCGGCGGCAATTCCACAGCTTCCTTTACCGATTATGATTTTCATTTTATACCCCTTCTCGCATTCAGCGGACTCTATATTCAAAACATAAATACATTTAAGCTTGAAAGTATTTTTCTTTCAATTTTTATCTTCCATATTCCGGATGTTTTGGATAATCTTTCTGGTTGTTTCCGGCGTAAGCGAACCGTAAGTTTCGTCATTTATCATCATCACCGGCGCAAGCGAGCAGCAACCAAGACATGCGACATTGTTGTATGTAAAAAGCCCGTCCGGGGTAATCTCGCCTTCCAAAACCCCTATCTCCGCTTTAATCGCATCTTCAATCGCCCCGGAACCATTTACATGACAGGCGGTACCCTGGCAAAGCAAAATCAGGTTCTTACCGACCGGTTTCATACGAAACTGGGTATAAAAAGTTGCCACCCCAATAATTTTCGCCGGTTTGATTCCGGTTTCTTTTGCAATATATAAAAGTAAGTCATTAGATAAATAACCAAACTTCTCCTGTGCCGTCTGCAATATACTAATCAAATTGCCGTCGCCTTCATTCTTATAATCGGCAAGTATGGGGTCAATTAAGGTGAAATCGAAATGATTTTTGTCAGGTTTTTTACCACAACACATGTTAATTATCCTTTCAGAAAATAGAATTTCATTGATAATTTAGTATACCTATTTTCTAGTTGCTAGTCAACCTCTTGCTGGATAGGAAATTGCGGGTTGATTTTGTCAATAGTTGACGGTAGGCCCGATAAGCGATAAAATGAATAGTTGTTGTACTATTTTTGTACCACTATTCCGCGAGGTGAGTATGTTGCTGTCTTGTCAAAATATATGCAAAGCATTTGTCGAAAAAATCATTATCCAAAATGTTTCTTTTCATATTGAGGATAATGACAAAGCCGCGATTATTGGCATAAACGGGGCGGGAAAAACGACATTGCTTAAAATTATCGTTGGTGAGCTTTCACCTGACAATGGCCAGGTGATTTTTGGCAAGGATAAAACCTTAGGTTATCTTAAACAGAACCAATCAGTCACCAGTGAAAATACTATCTATGATGAATTGCTTGCGGTTAAAGCTGATTTGATTAACTTGGAAAAGCAAATCCGTGAAACTGAAATTAAAATGAAAGACAATACCGGCGAAACTCTTGAGCAATTACTTGCCGTCTATACCCGTTTGACCCATGATTTTGAATTTGCCGGTGGTTATGCTTATCGCAGCGAGGTAGTTGGTGTTTTAAAGGGCCTCGGGTTTTGTGAAGATGATTTCCCGAAATTTATCAGCACACTTTCCGGCGGCCAAAAAACAAGGGTTGCCTTAGGCAAATTATTGCTTACAAAACCAGACTTGATTATTCTTGATGAACCAACGAACCATCTTGATATTATAGCAGTAAGCTGGCTTGAAACTTATTTGCAAAATTATAAAGGTGCAGTTATCATCGTTTCCCATGACCGCTATTTCCTTGACCGGATTGCCAATAAAGTAATTGAGGTAAGTAATACTAAAGCTGCTTTATTTAACGGCAATTATACTACTTATGCCGCAAAAAAAGAAAAATTGCGGGCTGACGAAATGAAAGCATATCTTAATCAGCAGCAAGAAATCGGGCGGCAGGAAGCGGTAATCACCAAGTTAAGGCAATTTAACCGCGAAAAACATATAAAACGGGCTAAATCAAGAGAAAAACAACTGGAAAAGGTTGAGTTAATTGCTAAACCTGAAACCGAAGTAAGTGAAATCCGTTTGCAGCTAAAACCGGCGGTTGAGAGTGGCAAAGATGTGCTTGAAATTGCCGGGCTTAAGAAGTCATTTGGCAATCTTCATTTATTCAGTGATGTGAATTTTAATATTCGCCGCGGTGAGCATGTTGCTATTATCGGTGATAATGGCACCGGAAAAACGACATTACTTAAAATATTAAATAAATACCTTGAAGCTGATGCCGGCCGCTTTAGTTTCGTTACTAATGTCCATCCCGGTTATTATGATCAAGAGTTACTATTTGCAGCTAACGCTGCTCATAGCAACAATAATGCACACAAATCGCAAAAAGAGCGATTTGGTGCTTGCACAAATGTTACGCATCGCCGCAATCAACTGCTTGATGAAACGAAAACTTTGATGATGGAAATATCTGATGCTTATCCGCAGATGAGCGATACGGAAATCCGCAACATGCTGGCGGCTTTTCTGTTCACCGGCGATGATGTTTTTAAACGGGTTAAAGATTTAAGCGGCGGCGAACGCGGACGTTTAAGCCTTGCAAAATTAATGCTTTCGCAGGCGAATTTTTTACTTCTTGACGAGCCGACCAATCACCTGGATATTATTTCCAAAGAAATTTTAGAAGAAGCTTTAAATTGTTATACCGGTACTGTCCTTTTTGTTTCACACGACCGTTATTTCATCAACCGGACAGCAACCCGGATTCTGGAGTTAACTGCTAATGGTTTTGTTGATTATCCTGGTTATGACACTAATATTGGCACTTATGATTATTATTTGGAGAAAAAAGAAAAATTGAAAAATGCGGCCGCCTTTGATGAAGCTGATTCGGTAGTTCCTCTTGCCGGTATCTCGGAAGCTAAAGCGGATTATATCGCAAGGAAAGAAAAACAAGCCGCCGGGCGGAAACGCGAAAATGATATCCGCCGGTTGGAAGAAAAAATCAGTATCTTGGAAAATGAGTTACAAAATCTTGAAAATCAAATGCTCGCACCGGAACTTGTAACTAATGCTGAAGGATTGATGCGTTTATCTGACGAGAAAACTGGTCTTGAAGATGAGTTGAGCGGGTTATATGATGAGTGGGAGAAATTGAATTAGCCCGCCGGGAAATACAAAGTTTCCCGGCGGGGCGAGTTGATTTCCTACAGCCTTTCGCGAATCGCCAAAATAAATTCTTTACTGCTCAATACTTTCACATCTTCTAAGGTTGTAATCAAACCTAAATCCTTGGTCATCCGGCCACTTTCAATCGTTGCAAGGGTAGCATTTTCCAGCTTATCCGCAAAATTGACCAAGTCAGTCAATCCATCGAGTTCACCCCTTTTCCGTAAGGCCCCTGACCAGGCGAAAATGGTTGCAACTGAATTAGTTGATGTTTCCAATCCTTTTAAATGCTGATAATAATGCCGCTGGACTGTGCCATGGGCGGCTTCGTATTCATAAACCCCCGCCGGTGAAACCAGTACCGATGTCATCATTGCCAGCGAACCAAAAGCCGACGATACCATATCGCTCATCACGTCACCGTCATAATTTTTACAAGCCCAGATAAAACCGCCTTTGTCACGCATTACACGAGCTACCGCATCGTCAATCAATGTATAAAAATATGATATCCCGGCTTCATCAAATTTATCTTTGTACTCATCATCAAAAATTTCCTGGAAGATATCTTTAAAAGTGTGGTCATATTTTTTCGATATCGTATCCTTTGTTCCAAACCATAAATCCTGTTTCGTATCAATCGCATAATTAAAACATGCTTTTGCAAAACTTCTAATCGATTTTTCAGTATTATGTACGCCTTGAAGAATACCGGGGCCATCAAATTCATGGATAAGCGCACGGGTTTCAGTGCCGTCTAAAGCAGTATAAACCAGTTCCGCTTTACCCGGCCCGCCGATTTTCATTTCCGCATTTTTGTATATATCACCATAAGCATGACGGGCAATCGTCACCGGGCCCTGCCAGCATTTCACCATCGGGTCAATCCCTTTAACAACGATTGGGGCCCGGAAAACCGTACCATCAAGCCTCGCCCGAATTGTCCCATTAGGGCTTTTCCACATTTCTTTTAAATCATATTCCCCCATCCGTTCAGCATTGGGGGTAATGGTTGCGCACTTTACCGCAACACCGTATTTGAGCGTTGCTTCAGCCGAATCATGGGTTACTTGGTCATTTGTCTCATTGCGATATTCTAAACCAAGGTCATAGTACTCGGTTTTAAGGTCAATGAAAGGCAGTAATAATTCGTCTTTTATCATTTGCCACAAGATTCTTGTCATTTCATCGCCGTCCATCTCAACTAAAGGGGTCGTCATTTTGATTTTGTCCATTTTTTTCTCCGTTTCTCTGTTTTGTCTTTGATAACATCTTATACAATCTAACTTGCCGTGTCAACTTTTGGCGCTAAAAGTGCAATTTGGCATACCTTAAATAAAACAGGAATGTCGGGGTTATATGCATCGAGTCAGAAAACAGGTGGGCTTAACTGACCGGTTAATGATTTCCTGCGGCGGAACGAGTATTACGGTTGCAGTTTTGGATACAGGGATAGGGTATCATCCCGATTTTGACGGGCGGGTTCTTGCATTTCGCGACTTCTTGCATAACCGTTATCCGGATTATGATGATTCCGGCCATGGCACCCATGTTGCCGGCTGTATTGCCGGAAGCGGTTATGCTTCGAACGGCAAACATAAGGGAATGGCTCCGAACAGCAAATTATTAATTGGCAAAGTACTTGATCAGCAAGGTGATGGAAATATTGAGGAAATGATTAATGGCATCGAATGGGTGCTTGAAAATAAAAAACGTTACAATGTCCGCATTTTGAATATCTCAATCGGCATGTCCGATACGACCGGCAAAGAACGGATGAACCGTTTATTAAAAGCGGTAGATACCGCTTGGAACGAAGGGCTTATCGTTGTGTGTGCGGCGGGAAATACGGGCCCCGATTTGATGACCCTCTCGCCGATTGGCGCAATCCAAAAAGTCATAACCGTCGGCTGTAATGAAGCCGGGTACTTTGGCAACCGGAAATATTTGTGCGAGCATTATTCCGGGCGGGGCCCCAGTCCTTTTGCGATAAAAAAACCCGATATTGTCGCCCCGGGCACCGACATTGTTTCATGTAATGTCGGCATTCAATATCGCGGCAACAAATACCGCAATGCCTATATCGCTAAAAGCGGTACTTCAATGTCCACCCCGATTATTTCAGGGGCTTTAGCATTGCTATTACAAAAATATCCTTATTACAATAATGAACAGGCTAAGAGCAAGTTATTAAGAAGTGCAACGGACTTAAAACAAGCATGGAATAAACAAGGGCATGGTTTACTTAATGCGGAACGGCTGCTGGAATGAAGAGTTTATTCCTTATTTATACTTACCTAATAAATCCACGGTTTTTGTTACCGCCATCTCGAAATCGCTATGCAAAAACAATGTTTCCCGGATTTCCGTAAGGGCAGCACTGGTTTTTGATTTCCAGGTTTTTTCACTAAGGCGGTCCAAAGCCTCAAAAGCTTTCGCATCATCATAATCTTCACAAGCAGATTTAATGATATTTAGCTGTTCGGCCAAAAATGCGGTTTCTTCTTGGACATCGTCTGCCTCTTTAAGTTCCTTCGGGGTCAACTTTTTAATTATTTCATTTAATATCAAGATAAAATCATCAATTTTGTCATTAATGAAAGGGACATCATCGTTGTAACCCGCCTTTTCCAACTTTGCGGCATACTCACTTGCTTCTTTTTCCCCAAAACTCGCCAATGCCGACTTCATCCCATGAACCGTCGTAGTAAATAATTTGATATCGCCATTTTCGTGGGTTTCCCGTAAGATTTTGATTGCTTTTTCGGCATCACGGCACATGATTTTAACCAGCCGGGGATTTAAGGCTATCATATTTTGCGGGTCATCTTGTGCTTCCTTATATTTTTTTGCTTCTTCCGGGTAACGGTCGCGGATAAATTTGTTTAGCGCGGCATTTAACTGCCGGATATCAATTGGCTTTGAAATAAACCCGTCAAACCCATTTTGCCGGAACATCTCCTCGTTCCCAACCAACGCATTTGCCGTTAGGGCAATAATAGTACCTTCATACCCTAAACCGCGGATTTTTTTCGTTGTTTCTATTCCGTCCATATGCGGCATCATATGATCCATGAAGATTACATCATAAATTCTGCCTTTCTCAATCCGGTCAAGGGCGGAAAAACCGCTATCGACTAAATCAATTTCCAACTTGTATGGAATCAGCAAACCTTCGGCAACATATAGGTTCGTGCTGACATCGTCAACCACTAAAACTTTTCCATAAGGCATTGCAACCCGGGTAATCCGCAGTTTTTCCTGTTGCCGATGACCGGCGAAAGTATAGTTCCGCAATTTTTCAACCAGCTCACTGCCAATTACTTCGTACGAAACCGCTTTTTGCTTAACTGTTACCGTAAAAGTACTGCCTTTGCCATATTCACTATGGACTTCGATTTGGCCATCCATCATCTCGATTAATTGTTTAGTGATATTTAACCCAAGGCCCGTTCCCTGCGTATTTCGATTTGCTACAGTATTAAAACGCTGGTACTTTGAAAATAGGTTTTCCCGGTCTTCATGTTTCATGCCTTGGCCGGAATCTTCAACCGTAAAACGCAAGTAAATATCATCGCCGTCTTTTATATCGCTTACCATCAATTTTACATAACCTTTCATGGTATATTTGATGGCATTCGATAATAAATTATTCAAAATTTGCTTTAACCTAAGTTCATCACCATACAGCCTTGTTAACAGATTTTCATTGACATCAAGGATAAAATCAATCGGTTTTGTACCTATGTTGACAATATTTAACTGGACTGCATCATTAATTAAACTTGGGGTGTCATATTCATCCATGATAAGGTTAAGTTTACCGGTTTCAATTTTTGACATATCCAGGATATCATTAATAATACTTAATAAACCACTGCCCGATTCAAAGATTTTTTCAAATGCCTCTTCATCATCTTCAGGAAGATAGCTTTTTTGCAGTTGAATCTGGGTAATACCAATAATCGCATTTAAGGGGGTCCTAATCTCATGAGACATCGTGGCGAGAAACTCACTTTTACTTCGCGAAGCAAATTCTAATTCAACCATTGTAGCTTTTAAGACTTTTAGGTTTCTTGCGATAAACATATTAAAAACAATGAGGATCATAGCGACAATTACTATCATCATAAAAAATAAAGCGGTTAGAGGTGTATTATAATCGCTAAGCAAATCCGGCATAAAGGCGACTGAATACCAGTTGAGAGCCGGAATCGAGCCAATTGCCAGTTTTCCCCCTTGAATATTATAACTTTCTGTTTCACCGGGTAATAATTCTGAAACCCTTTGCAAAATATTTACGCCGTTTAAAAATTCTTCATCTTCAATCTGCTTTTTCTGTGCCACCAAATTATTGTCTTTTGCACCAGTAATTTCGCCATCGGAATTAATCAAATAAAGCAGAAAACTATCATTAATATCATGATAAATTTTTTCAATAAATGAGTTTAATTCAATGCCTGTGCCAACTAATCCGATCGGGCTCCCGGTTTCATCAAAAACCGGGGCATTAATCCAAAGATTAGTAACATTAAGGGTCGGATTATAATTAATATTAAAATTGTATGATTCCGTTTCATGAAGGGTCATCAAATACCAATATTCTTCAGGGTCATCAACATCAATTAAATATGGGTCACGGTCATCCATATAAAATAGCCGGTTTACTTCACTTACCCAAAAAATAGAATTTGAACTAATTGTATTACGGTAAGACTCAAGCTCCATAATGGCATCAGCTTTTAAATAAAAATTATATGGGTCGGAAAAATAGCGCCTGATAAGGGGGGAATGAGCCAGATTTTTGATAATAGCAATTTCCGAATAAACACTCGTTTCCAAGCGGATTCGCTGGATTTCTAATTGTTGCGTAAGTTCGATACCTTTGCTCTGCCTGGTTAGATTCTGAATTGATAAAAAAAATGCTGCACTGCCGCCAAGCAAAAGGACTGTAAACAAGATAACGGAAAAGATAATAAATCTCCGCATTAGATATAGATTATTTTCACCCATCATTATTCCCTATTCTTTTTTAAAGCTAATAGAAATTCATCTTTGACATTCAAAAAAGCATCAACGATATTCGGATCAAAATGTTTACCACTGTCATTTTTAATGATTTCAACGGCCTCTTCATGCGAAAAAGGCTCTTTGTAAGGCCGCTCGGAAACTAAGGCATCATATACATCAGCAACTGCCATAATCCGCCCTTCCAGGCAAATCTCTTCTCCAGCCAATCCAAGCGGATAACCGGAGCCATCCCACTTTTCGTGATGATAACCGGCAAATTTTTTGGCATGCATCAAAAACCCGTCATCATCAGTTTTGGTAATAATCCTATCGATTATATCTACGCCGATTGTGCTGTGAGTTTTGATTTTTTCAAATTCTTCGGGGGTAAGGCGGCCGGGTTTGTTGAGAATCAAGTCACTGATATTAATTTTCCCAACATCATGAAGTTGGGCAGAGGGATACAAGACAGATAAATCCCAACTGTTTATTTCATCAGTGTAAACACCTTTTCTAAGTAACTCATTTACAAGGATTTCAAGATAATCTTGAGTTCGTTCGATATGTCCGCCGGTTACATGGTCCCGGCCTTCAACCAAATCAGCAATTACATTAATAATTGCTGCATGAATGTCACGAACGGCCCTTAGACTTTTTTTGATTAGCTTGTCGGTTTCGATTTGCGTTTCGATTCTTCTGATTAGTACCGGGGCAGAAAAAGGTTTGTTGATAAAATCCAAAGCCCCCATTTCGAACCCTTTTATTTCTGATTCGGCATCATTTTTTCCGGTTAAAAATATGACCGGAATATCCTTAAGATTTTTGTCTTCCTTAATGACTTTCATTGCTTCAAAACCATCCATTTCAGGCATGTCCACGTCTAGTAAAATCAAGTCGGGAATGATTTTTTCCGCTAATTGAAACATCCGCGCCGCCGAAGGGAGGCCAAAAGTTTTGTATTTCCCTTCCAAAGCTAATTTCGCCGTCATTAAATTCACATCATTGTCGTCGACAATAAAAATCTTTTTCATTTTTCACCTTTTCCAAAAGTAAACTTTCCCTTTTACCATTATAGCAAAGAAAAATGGAAAATGATACCTTTTTATTATAAGCAAGGGTTTGCCTTGGCAAACCCTTGCGCCGAGCGCGGTTACATTAAGTTGTTTTAAGTTCCGGTACTTTTTCTTTTCTTAAGAACAGGATTAGCGATACACTGATAAGCCCAATGACCAGGAACCATTTCGGATGGACTCCATCGCCGGTTTTCGGCGTATCGTCAAGGATACCGATATGCAGATTATCCAAATCGGCATAAATCACATATGGTGAAAAATGAGTTGTCGTAAATCTAATACAAGGGACACCGTCAATCGTTGTAAAAGTCGGGTTTAAATGCTCAAGGACACCGCCTTTTGCCGAAGCAATCCGGTTATTGCCGCCATATGGTACTTGGCTCGTCGGCAACGGCATTGTAATGTTAATCGATAACCCCGTTGTATCAGTAATTTTGTGAAGCCCGGTTGAATCGTAAAGTGATATATCCATCGGGAAATAACGGATGTTCGTAATATCACCAAAATGCCGCTTTAGGGCACTTTCTGCCGCATCGGTTGCTGCTTGGTTTTCGGTTATTTTGATTACAAAATCATCAAGTGAACCACTGACAGAGGCCGAGGCCAATTCATGGTTAGGTATTCCCGGTTTGGTTATTTCAACCCGGGCATTCGTACGGCTTGAATGACTTCCGCCGCTGCCATCGGTACCGCTTCCGCCGCCGCTTCCACTGCTTTCATTAGTTGAAGCACTACCGCCGCCGCTGCTGGATGACAAAGCATTTTTGTAGGTTGCGGTTACGGTAACATTGTTGCCCGGCATCGTAAATGATGTCACAGCACTGCTTGCATTCTGGAACCCGACCCCGGTTGAAGCTGTCGTCCAACGGTCGAATACCCTGCTATCCACCCCGGCATATGCCGCAATCGTAACTATAGCCCCGGGGGCATACAAACCACTGCCACTTCCGCCCGATACGGAAACAGTGAACCGCCCTTCCGTATCGCTGCCCGGCGAAGGGCTGCCGGACGGGGAACCGGATGGATGGGGCGAACCGGAGGAGCCGGGGTCAGTTGCATATATGGCAATAACACTCAAATCCTTTGTAACATTTTTCCATTCTTCCCTTGGGGCCCATCCGGTAAAACGGAACCCACTCCGATCCGGAGGGCGGGGCTCAACAGCACTTTCATTTAAAGCAATTCTTTGTTCGCTAATAACTGCAGCACCATCATGAGTATAGAAAGTAACCGTAAATCTATTTTCCGCATCTTCCATGTTCTTGGTTAATGCAACAACAGTCGTATTCTCCCTTATCGCATTAAACAACCTATTCCATCCCACGAAAACCCGGTTAGCTTCTGCTAACCTTTCTTCATATTCAGCCATAACCTCTTCACTAGGCGGGATTGCTTCATTACCATGTTCAACACGTTGCGTTGGTATCAATGGAATCCCCTCATGGTCAAGGAAATCAACCATATAGCGGTCATTCATCAAAATATAACTGATGCCCATTTCTCTGGTTTCACCATGGTATACCGCATATTCATGAGCCGAAGTATTGTTATATGTCCAAATCACATGCGACGTAGTTTGAGTATTCGGGTCGTCACCGGGTTTTAATTTTGGTAATAATGTAAATGCATCGGTTGCAATATGCACTTCATAACCTGGTATATAAACATTCAGATTTGTATTTAAACCAAATGCACCTGTCTCAATTCTGTTTACCGATTCGGGTAAATGAACCGTCCTTAACTGGCGGTTGCAGTCATTAAAGCAATTAGCCGGGATAATCCTTAGCTTTTTTGCACTGCTTAAATCTACACGGTTTAAAGCATAACAGGATTCAAATGCGCCGGGTACGATTTCACTGACATTTACAATCAATGGGTCAGTATCACTGGTAATAAATGAATTTCCAACTAATGAGCCGCGGGCAGGGAAGGCCTGTTCAATCAGGTAAGTATCATCCGCTTTCTTAGAATATATTATTCCCTGGTCAACAAGATATTTGTCATTTCCCGTAACTGTCCGCAAGAACGTACAACCGCGGAAAGGGGTAAGGCCAATATCAAGTAAATCATCACCAAGGGTGACATGTGTTAAATTTTCACAACTGTCAAAAGCAAACGGCGGCAGATATTTAACTGTACTCATGGTAATTGTACGGACTTGATCATTCCCTCTGATATGCTGCTCGCTGACATGGTCCGGGGCAAAGTCCTGATAATAACCACTGAATAAACCGCCGACAATCCTATATCCCCCCGGGTCAATATTGTTCGGATAAGGGGAATTTCCCATAATCATATCCCATTCAGCCATATCAATATGTGAATTGGGATTTCTGGCCGGGTCAAAATAGACACTGAAATTAGCGCGGTTGCCATTATTATTAAAATATTTAGCCGCATCAATTGAAGTAACTCCCGCCGGGATAAAGATATTTAATGTCGCATTAACCATTTCATTTTCTGTCTGGGTAAGAATCTCCCATGGTTTTGGCGTGCTATTGTTAAAATTATCAATAATACTATAAGGTTTCTGTTCAAAATAAGCGTTTATCCCGCTGACATCTACCCCCATTGCATCAGCTAAGTTAAGATATGCCCGGCTGACCCACGGCCCGAATAAAACATCATCATAATCAATTGCCCCTGCTTTAAATTCGGCAACAAAATCATCCCGCATATCATCATAATCACTGCCGGAATAAATTCTGGTATAAAATTGCTCCATACTCCTTAAATAACCGGCATTATTGGCATCCAAACGGTCAAATTTCGGATAATTAAGAAGCACGACTTCTTCTTCATCCCGGTCATACATAACGGTTAAAAGGGACGGGGACAAACTCTTATAAAGAATCCGTAAACCGGTCGGCCGGCCATTGTCATCATAAGCAATATTACCTTCGACCGGGTCCATCGCATAATCAAACGGGGCATAACCCGGCACAATATCACCGTTAAGGGTCAGGCTTCTGCTATTAGTTTTAAAAGCACCTTCACCCATAACAAAATCTGCGTGCGCAAAGCCATTTGGCGAATTAAACGTTATATCGGTCAAAAGCGGGCAGTTTGCAAAGGCATTCGCCCCAACTTCTTTGACCGAATTGCCGATAACAACCCTTGAAAGGCGCGGCAGCCCGGCAAACGCATTCGGGGCTATGCTGGTCAGGGTATTGTTAGAAATCGTCAGCGAACGGAGCCGGGAACGCAAATTTCTATTTGCCAAAGCATCACTTGCAATATCATTAATTTTAATATCACCGACATATTCAGGGATAATCAAATCAATCGGGTTACTTCCATTCCAATCAACATCATCAACCAACTGACAACCGGTAAGCCGGCCGTCTACATTTGCCTGGAGAATATACTCGCCGTCACTTACCTCATAACATTGCTCACCACGGCTATTGATATAACGGTAAGGGATAAAATCCGATATTTGCGTGAAAGCTGCCCATGTCGAACGGCGTATCAAAGCAATCTGCCCGTCCATAGAAAGCTCCGGCCCGCGGACATAGAAATTAGGGTTCGTAACGTCAAGGAATAAGTACTGCCCGCGGTATGGAAGGATATCGTCAGGATAGTTGGCATTTGTCACCGGCGAATTTTGATAAGATGCAAAACCGCCGTTTCTTCCGCTGCCCGATGCATTAGGAAATTCAACAAACTCAAGGCCGGTACACATTAGGAACATACCCGAAGGGATAAAAATTGTCCCGTTAAGACGGTCTGTTCCATAACTTTCCGGCATAATAACGCTCTTTAACCCCATCCGGCCGGCAAAAAGATAATTACCAAGCGCCCTGCCTTTTACCCCGGTAATATTTCTCGGCAGGGTCATTGTGGTCAGCACGCCTTCGGCGGCTGTTTTTAAAGCGAAAGCACCCTCACCAATATCAAAGCTATTACGGATTTCCGAAAATTTCACTTCCCTTAACTGGGCGCAGTCATAAAACGCATAATCGCCGATTACGGTCGGGTCCTGATTCATTCTTGACATGTCAACAGTTTGTAAAACATGACATTCGGCAAAAGCGCCGGTACCGATAACACTAAGTGAATATGGCAAAGATAATTCGGTTATACCGCTGCCAAAGAAAGCCTCGGCCCCAACAACCCTTGCCCCGTCGCGTAAAGTTACCGTTGAAAGCTGGGTACAGTTTTTGAAGGCCTGATTGCCTATTTTTTCTACATTTGTAAGATTTACCGATCTGATAAATGAATTGGAAAAAGCATTGTCACCAATAAATTTTATTTCCGACGGCATATCCAAATAATCAACGTTGCCGATGCTTCTGAAAGCATCATCGCCAATCCCGATGACCATTTCCGAACGCCTGATAACTAAAAAACCATTATTATCAATGGAAGTCCCGGGCGCGCCGATTAAATCACCGCCGCGTGGTATATAAATATACCCTCCTCCTACCTGGTTATTTGCCGCAACAAGGGTAAAGTTTAACCCCGGGAGATAATGATGATAATTCGGGTCATTTGGCTGAAGCCTTTCAGCCCACTCACAATAATATTTAAGTCTTCTTGCCGGACTTAGTTCCGATGGTGATACACTTAAATGATTGCCGACATGTAAATGATAATCGGCCGGTATCGTATAGGTAAAATAATCGGCCGCAATACCGGTGGGCGGGACACCTAAGGTGACGGGGGCAGGAAATGCCGGAAATGAAAATGATGAATTATCACCGCCCGGTTGCGTTACAATAGTTAGTGCCGGCCTTCTCGGCTCATCTTCCGGCGGGCCGTTATTCCATGCAACATAAGCAGTAACAAATGCGTTCCAATCAGCAGCAAATTGCGGAAGCGTAGTATGTATATAATCATAATATTTTTTGCAGTCATCTTTGAACCCGGTATATCTACGGCTAATCTCCGTATCATTCCTTGCTTCATTTTCTATAAATCTCACCGCATCAGTTAAGCTGCCATGATTAACCTCGATATTAAAATAATCTGCATATGAATATACAAATGTAACCGAACCAGGCCCCCCTAACGGCCAAGTGATATTATCGACAACAGAACCGTCCCCGCCTGTATAAGACGAACCGGCATAGAACTCAATAAATTTTCGCTCCGAAACAGTAAAATAATCCCGGGTCAGATAGTTATCAAGTTTGATTTCCGATGCCGGAAGCAAATCGCTGTAACCATTGATAATTGCTAAATTTCCGGATGTACCGGCCCCGGGGATAGAGCTGCTTGGATGAACGCTATAATAGAACTGGTCGATATATACCCAAGGTATTGCCTGGCCGGCTATCTCATAAAGGGTAAATGATGTCTCATATGCGGTGGGGTCGGAAAAATCCGGCATCGCTAAAAAAGGCTCGGAAGGGACCCAGCCGGGCGATGAAGAATTAACCACCGGATATTGAGCATTACCGCGATTGTCATCCTGTACATTCTCCCACTTCTCACTAGCATCAATATCCCCCGGCGGAATTAAGGCAATCACTACCGCAGATATCAGAAAAACCGAAGCGAGTGTAAGCCTGATTTGCTTGCCCAGTTTCGGATTAAGTTTCATTTTTTTATTTTTATCATTGACTGCCTTTTTCGAAGCAGCCTTTCCCTTTTTGGCCATATTTCCTCCCGGAATATCGCATTATTACTGTTCACGGCAAGCCGCTCACAGCAAAATATGTGTTTTTTATTATACACTATTTTACAAGTGGAGTAAACCCTATATATTGTATTTTCTTCTGGTATTATCCACCATATGTGGTTGATATTCCTTAAACAACACTGTTATATGTATCGGCAGAAATTGAGAATAAATTAGTTAAATAAGGCGGGAATTATTTACTTTTACCAAAGACCCGTCAAGAAATCCGCCGTGCCACCACTACAAACCGCATATCATTTTGTGATTGGTCGCAGGTAGACAAAGTCAAAATCTGATCACCAAATTTTGCGGTGACACCAGTGTCATAATATGACAATGCTGCCATTTCACGCATATTTGAATCAAACTCATCGGCAGAATTTACATCAATAAACTGATAGTATTTAAATACTATTTCGTCTTCATTGTATACCCGTGAGCGGAAAGCAAACATTATTTCATAGGTACCTTCTTCATAAATCGTATCAAACTTAATAAGGGGATGCTTTTCAAAATGTGATTTTTTCTCATACCTGTCTAATTGCCCGAACATTTGGCCCGATTTCATATTGTGGCCATAGATAATCAGATTGTCGGAACGCGGGAAGACAGAGCATTGAAAATCCATAAAGATACTGCCGTTTTTGTCATATTCCTGACTAAAATTGCGGTCTAAATAATATTCATTATTAACTGTTTGCATTACGGGAAAATCAATATTCGTACCTTCGATTTTCAGCCAGCCGATTAACCGGCGGTTGCGGTTAAATAAGGTTTGGTATTTTTCCAGGATATCCGGCATCTCAATATCGGCAACCCGATGTACATTCACCGGCTGTGTCACGGAAATATCAACAAACCTGGTATCACCAATCAACTGGGCAAGAGCATCATTATTTTGGGCTGTCCGGCCGCCAAAATAATTATAGACACCCAGGCTCGAAAAACTAACCACGGCAATAATGGCACATATAATAATATAAAGTTTGCGCTGCTTTTCTTTTTTCTTAATAAATGCAATAATCTGTTCCTGCATCTTGGGGTCATATTGCTCAAGACCGGATTTTTCATTTTTAACCATAACAATTAAACCTAATCTTCTATTATTTCTATCTACAATATATCGGCTAATTTCAAAATAATCTATACCCTCATGCGAATTTTGTTTAAATATAGGTAACAATGACAACTTTTTTACATAGTATAAACCATAAATAAACCTTTGGAGGCTTAAATAATGAGCGATTTATCAGCAACAGGCTGTGGCTGTGGATGTGGCAATGTAAGTAATTGCGGTGGCGGTTCCATTATTTGGATTCTTATCTTGCTATGCTTCTGTGGTAATGGGCGCGATGGCTGCGGACACGGTGGTTTCGGCGGCGACAATTTCCTCTGGATAATTATTCTTCTGTGCTGCTGCGGCGGCGGCGGTTTTGGTGGCTTTGGCGGCTTTGGAGGTAATTGCTGCTAAAAGACTAAAGCAATCTTTGTGGGCGGCCTATGGTCGCCCATGATTCATTCTTATTTTATAGGAAGATTTATGCACGCAAATAGCAGCATAATTCTTTATGGAATAAATGAGATTACCCTCGCATAAATATTATAATAGTGTTGCCGGAAAGGCGTAATTTTTTATGGATTTTTCTGATCGGGACAGAGTTGCCGCATTTGATACCCTATTTACCACCAATCAAATCCAAAAGCTAAAAATATTTATGTCTTTTCTTGAAGACCAATGGCAAAAACATTTGGCCGTATACATTAAATATCTTGAATTACAATATACGATTGCTTTTTCCCGGCGTAATTCTTTCCGCTTTCATGACGGTTGCGAAAAAGAAAATACCGGTGACTTTCAATCGCTTATCGCGGCATTAATACCTTATTCTCAAGAAAAAGACCGGAAAATGTTTGAGCAGTTTTCCGGGATGATGCAAACAATGGAGATGTTTAAGCAACTTGCCCCGATGATGGACCTGATGAAAAATATCATGCCTGACATGGCAGACAATACCGGAATGTTCGGCAATATCAGCAATCTTTTTGGCGGCCTTGGCAATATGGGCACTAGTAATGGCGGTGACGATATGATGATGAATATGCTAATGGGGATGATGACCCCGGAGCAAATGAAGATGTATGAGGAGTATGAAGAGCTTATCTAAGGCGCCGGGCAGGGGCCCAAAACCGCAGAGGTTTTCTAATGCGTAAATGCCGCCCAAATTAAAAGAGAGGAATAAAACATGACTGAAAACAAAAAAATCGAGTGGATGGCTGATCCGCTTTTAAAGGATATTGATAAATTCAAATTGGAATTTTTGCAGACGATGGTCTTTGAAAGCAGTAATCTTACGCAGGATTCAATGCTTCCTTTTCTGCTTGCGGTAATGAAGCGGGGGCAGAAAAAGAAGCTTACTTTTAATGATAGCGAAATAGAAGCAATTATTACGGTGCTGAAAAAGCATTCAACGGAAGAAGAGTTGGAAAAAATCAATATGGTGATGAATATCCGCAAAACGGGTAATGTGCCGGATATGATAAAGAATCATCCGTTGATGAAGAGTTTTGGGAAGTGATTTAAAATATACTCCGCGTGTGACATCTCTGTACTTCGCCGCGAGACACGCTTTCGCTCCGAGAAAAACGTTGCGTTACATAAGACGGCATAAAAGCACCGTCTAAGTAACGACGTTTTTCAAGGGTCTGCTTACGAAGTCAGAATGTCACTCACGACCAGATTTCACTTCACCACTATATTCACAATCCGCCCCGGTACATAAATTTCTTTTACGATTTCGCCGGACAAACGCTCGCCTAAAACTTCCTTACCGGCGGCGAGGGCATCGTCTTTGCTGATGTCGGCAGGCATCAGGACAATTTTTTTGGTTTTGCCGTTTAATTGGATGGCAACTTCTTTTTCATTATCGGCCATCAAGGCTTCATCGGCAACCGGCCAGCTATTTGCAAAGACACTCCAACTGATATCGCCGGGCGTTAATTTTGTGTCGCTGCCAGGTGTCAGTTTTGAGCCCCCAAGCTCTTTGTACAATTCTTCAGCTATATGCGGCGCAAACGGGGCAAGTAAAATAACACCTGTTATTAAAGTCTCTTTATCGATGCCGCCGTTCCGGCTAAGCTCAATCATTTTATTATTATATTCCATAAATCCGGAAACGACGGTATTAAGGCTGAAATTATTAAGGCGCTGGGTGATATCAAAAATCATTTTATGGCGCACCCGCAACATTTCGGCAGTTGGTTTTACGTTTTTATCCTTGTTCTCAAGCACAAGATTGTAGAACTTCGAAAGAAAGCGGAAAACCCCTTCAATTCCCCGGTCATCCCATTCCGAATCAAGTTCAGGCGGGCCGACGAAAAGTTCATAAAGGCGCAGGGAATCACAACCGTAATCGCGGACAAGGTCGTCCGGGGAAACAACGTTTCCTTTTGATTTACTCATTTTGACCCCGTTTTTTCCGGTAATCATGCCTTGATTAAAAAGCTTGGCAAACGGTTCTTCGAAATCAACATAACCAATGTCATACAAAAATTTGGTATAAAAACGTGAGTATAACAAATGCAATACCGCATGTTCAACGCCGCCGATATACATATCAACCGGAAGATACTTGGATGCTTTTTCTTTATCCACCAAAACATCATTATTTTTGTTGTCAATATAACGAAGGAAGTACCAGGACGAACCGGCCCACTGGGGCATGGTATTGGTCTCGCGTTTTGCTGAAGCTCCACAGCTTGGGCAAGTCGTATTAACCCAGTCGCATATCGCGGCAAGCGGTGATTCACCGGTGCCGGTCGGCTCATAGGATTCAACATTGGGCAGCAATAACGGCAGTTCTTCCTCGGGAACCGGGACACAGCCGCAATCAGGGCAATGAATAATCGGAATCGGCTCACCCCAGTAACGCTGACGGGAAAAAACCCAGTCACGGAGTTTGAAATTAGTTGTTTTTTTGCCAAGGCCGCGTTTTTCAATCATTTCCGGCGCGGTAGCTTTAAGATGCGACGATTCCATCCCGTTCCAATCGCCGGAATTAATCACCGTGCCGTTTGGCTCACAGTAAGGTTCAGTCATATCCGGGATTTCAATGCCATCTTTGGCAATAACTTGAACAATCGGAAGGCCGAATTTGGCCGCAAATTCAAAATCACGTTCATCATGGGCGGGAACGCACATGATTGCCCCGGTGCCATAGTCGGCAAGAACATAATCAGCAAGCCATATTTCAAGTTTCTCACCATTTAAAGGGTTTATCGCATATGAGCCGGTGAAAATACCGGTTTTTTCTTTATCCTGTAAACGATCAACACTTGATTTGAGTGATGATTCATAAATATACGCCTCAACAGCGGCTTTTTTATCATCAGTTGCCAGTGAAGCTGCCAATCCATGCTCGGGGGCAAGCACCATAAAGGTTGCACCATAAAGGGTATCAGTCCGGGTCGTAAAAACGGTAATCTTCTCTTCCCTTCCGGCAACCGCAAAATCAACTTCCGCACCATAAGATTTGCCAATCCAATCGGCTTGCATTTTTTTGACTTTTTCCGGCCAGTCGAGTTTGTCTAAGTCGTCAAGCAAACGGTCGGCATATTGGGTAATCTTCAGCATCCATTGCTTAAGGTTTTTCTTGGTTGCATCGGAACCGCAGCGCTCGCACGCCCCGTTTACCACCTCTTCATTCGCCAGGCCGGTTTTGCAAGAAGGGCACCAATTAATCGGCATTTCTTTTTCATATGCTAGGCCGGCTTTGAACATCTTGACGAAAATCCACTGTGTCCATTTATAGAAATCGGGGTCAGTTGTCGAAAATTCCAAGTCCCAATCATACAAAGCAGATATCTGATTGATTTGGGTTTTGATACTTGTAACATTGTCGGCAGTTGTTTTCGCCGGATGGGTACCCATCTTGATTGCGTAATTTTCGGCCGGCAAACCAAAAGAATCCCAACCCATCGGATGAATAATATAGTGGCCGTTAAGTAGTTTGTAACGGCTCCAGACATCAGAGATAACATATCCGCGCCAGTGGCCGACATGAAGCCCGGAAGCAGACGGATAAGGGAACATATCCAGGCAATAGTATTTCGGCTTTTTCCCGTCATCAATATTAACAGGGGATTCCGCCCAAATTTTACGCCATTTATTTTCAATTTCCCGATGATTATATTTTGCCATTTTTCCGTTCTCCTGTTTTAATGATTGTAAAATGTTATACTCCGTAAGTAAGATAATAAACTCTCTTCGCCGCTGCGGTCTAACTGGTTCTAATTTACTCTTTTGTTTGGGAAGAAGGCGACCTAAGGCGACTACGAGATGTTTTTATCTTCCTTACTCCAAATAAGGTTCTACTACTAGTAATAACATACCACCGGAAAACCGGCTGATATGTAAGAAAAAATTTCTTTTGCTACGCTGTACGGCAGATTAATACAGCCGTGTGAACCGTCGTTTATGTAAATATCACCGCCGAAACTCCGGCGCCACGTTGCATCATGCATCCCGATATTGCCATTAAACGGCATCCAATAACTGACCGGGGTCGTATAGGTTGCACCGCGGAGAACCGCGTTTCTTTCGCGATATGTTATCCCAAACACACCGGCCGGAGTTGCCATCCCCTGACTCATATTCCCTGAAACCAGTTCCGAATCCAGGATTCTTTCACCTTCAATATATAAATATAAATGTTGATTCGTTAAGTCAATTTCAACATAAGAAGGGCCGATATCATTCTGGCCTTTATGCCAGCCCCGGAGCAAATAATTTGGTTCGCGCTCCATTACTACGCCATATTGAATCAGCTCAAGTAATTCTTCAATTTCGGCAGTCCGGTTAGTCCGCCAGCCAAACCCGCCGCCGGGAAGACTTCTTTCCACCCCGGCCGTAGTCACAAAAGTCCGTCTCCGGCCATAGGTATCATTTTCCCGGGCATGGGTAATAACAAACTCCCTTACCTGTTCTTCACAAACCGTAAAGACACCGTTTTCTTCACTAACCCATTGATGAATCAAATCACCGTCAAGGATAATTTCACTGCTATTCCAATCATAAATGATTTTCGTCCCGACAAGCCGGTTAAGAATCGCCGCCCGCTGGTTAAGCTCCCGGTCATCAACGGTAATCGCCGCCCTGATATAACAGCCTTCCGTTTCGAGATTTATCCTGCTTTTCCGGTTATAAACCGCATTTACGATTAAATCATTTGCTTTCCGGAAATCAATCATATTACCGCGTGTTTCGGCGATTATCTCGTAACCTTTGATTTCTTCATTGTACTCACTTAAAAAAGCATTTTCCGGCCGGCTCATTTCGGACAGATTAAAGATATCCCACTGCCGGATTAAGCCGGATAAAAGCTGATAATCAAAACTAATATCATAAGTTATAACATGTGAGCTTGGATTTGTATATTCAAAAATCCATCTTTGATTTTCCTGGTTGCGGAGCACTGCTTCAACATCCATATCAATATCAATAAAAAACCCAATCTCGGCCGCTTTGATAATACCGGCGGCCTGCCCGTCCTGATCCAAGACCTCCAGTTGATAAACAAGGCTTTGCTCAAAAATCAGCCCGGCCGCTTCGGCGGCCGTTTTGTGACTGCAATCAATACCATTAATAATCGTATTCGGGAAAAAGTGCCCTTCAAAATAAAGGGACACTTTTACATAAGCAACCGTTAGTGAAATGAGTATTACCCCTAATAAAACACTTAAACCAACTATCACCCATTGCCAAATCCGCTTTTTCACCGCCGGTAATTCAGATTTCTCTGCTATTGCCGGCTCCGGTAATTCAATAACTTCTGTCGTCATTTTAAAATCTCTTCGTTTTATCGCTACTATTCACGGTTAAGGTAGCTGTGAATAGCAACATTTACTCAATTTGGAAACGCTCAATTAAATCCTCTAAGGTAGATGCTTGAGCAGTAAATTCTTCACTTAGCGCCGAGCATTCCTGTGCTAGTGCTGAATTACTTTGGATAACATCAGAGATTTGGTTTACGCCATCTTCAACCTCCGTCATCGTTTCAGCCTGCTTCGTTGAAAATTCGGTAACTTCCTTGATATTCCCTTCGATTGCTTTCAAGCCGGTAATAACTTGTGTCAATGAATCAGCGGTTGTTTCGGTTATTTCATCACCAATTTTCGCTTCACTTATTGCCGTTTCAATCAGTTCCCTTGTATTGACTGCCGAGCGGGCACTACCTTCGGCAAGACTGCGTATTTCATTGGCTACCACCGCAAACCCGCGGCCTGCTTCACCGGCACGTGCCGCTTCGATTGAAGCATTTAAGGAAAGTAAATTGGTCTGTGAGGCGATATCTTCGATTCCGGAAATAATCGACTCAATCTGTTGTGACGTTTCATTAATCCGGCGCATTGCCGCTTTCAGGTTTTCCATTTCCGTACTGCTACGTTCAGCGACATTTTGCATATCGGTCGCCATTTTGAAGATTTTGTTCTGCTCTTCCGCACTTTTTCTGATTTGGTCGGTAACATCGTGAATCGTTGCTTGTAATTCCTCAACCGCCGCCGATTGGTCAGTCGCCCCCTCGGCAAGGCTGGTTGAACTTTCGGTTAACTGGCCGGAACCGGTTGTCACCTCATGCGAGACCGTTTTCATATGACGGATCGTTTCACTCAAACGTTGATCCAGATCATGATATGCCTGTAAAATAGGCGCGAAATCACCATTATAAAGTTCGACTGCCTGTGATTCTACGGTAAAATTACCGGTGCTCATCTCGCCAAGCACATAACTAATATCATTTATCATTACGGCTAATTCTCTGGTAATCACGTTAGTCGTTTCGGCAAGTTCACTTGTTTCGTCACCGGTATTAATATGAATTTCTTCCATACTTAAACTACCATTTGCTAATAACTTAAGGTTGTCCTTGCATAGATTAATATGATTACCGATACCTTTACCGGTTTTGTGCCCGATGACATAACCAAGATATATTATCACCGCTGCCATCAGCAGCATCAACACAATCGTAAGATATAAACCGCCAAGGAAATCACTTTGACGGACGGCTACGGCAAGGCTCCAGCCATTTCCTTTATTAATCGGGGCAAAAGCCGTAATTTCACTTTTTCCGGCATATCTGTTTTTACCGCTTCCGCCAACCCCAGTCCGCATTCTCTCATGGACAGCCGCCAATGTTCTAAGGGAACGGTCCGTCAAAGCTTCATGTTCAATATTTTCCCGTTCTAATACCAGACTCATATCCGGGTCGGCGATAGTATACCCTTCACTATTAATAATATATTTTTCAGTATTTTCGCTGATTTCTATTGAAGTAACAATATCATTCAAGGTACTTTCCGGCAATCGTAAGCGAATAACACCCACAACTCTGGTGCCGATATTTCCGCCTTCCCATAGCGGCGCAACGACATAAAGCAACAACCTGCCGCCATCTACCGCCGGGTCGGGAATAAAAGAATGCCCGTTCATCGCAATCCGGAAATAATTCTCGTTACTGATACTACTTCCGTCGAAAATACTGATTCCATCGGCAAGAAATATATTTCCTTCAACTAATCCATAATAATTGATTTTTGAATCCATTAAGGCTTTTTTGTCTTCCGCGCTTACATCAGGATTTGAGAAGCGGGCCACACTGCCCATCTCATAAGCCAGTGTTTCTTTATTTTGCAGCTCCCATGTTACCCGCTCGCTGCTGATAGCGGCAATTAATTCGAGATTCGTTGTTAATGTCGAAATAATCATCTGATTACTTCTGATGATAAATAAAGTACCAACAAGCAGCATTGCAAAAACTACCAGGATAATTGAAGAATTTTGAATTTTCTTTTGGATTGATAAATTATTAAACCATTTACTTATTTTTTCCATGGCTCGTTAACCTTTCTCTCATGTAGCCGGATTGTTACGGCAAAACTGCAACTAAAATTTACCTTCTTTTGCTGCTTCTTCAAGTGATACCGCTACGGCAACAGTCATACCAACCATCGGATTATTCCCTGCACCGACAAGGCCCATCATTTCAACGTGGGCAGGCACGGAAGATGAACCGGCAAACTGGGCATCGGAGTGCATCCGCCCCATCGTATCGGTCATGCCATAGGAAGCAGGCCCGGCGGCCATATTGTCGGGGTGCAAAGTCCGTCCGGTCCCCCCGCCGGAAGCAACGGAGAAATATTTTTTATTTTGCTCTAAGCATTCTTTTTTGTACGTTCCGGCAACCGGGTGCTGGAAACGGGTCGGGTTCGTTGAGTTGCCGGTAATTGAAACATCAACATGCTCCTTGTGCATAACCGCAACACCTTCAACAACGTCATTTACGCCATAGCAATTTACTTTTGCCCGAAGGCCGGCTGAATAAGATTTACGGAACGTTTCTTTGACATCACAGGTTGCATAATCCATTTCCGTTTCAACATAGGTAAAGCCATTAATCCGGGAAATAATTTGAGCGGCATCTTTGCCAAGGCCGTTTAAAATAACCCGGAGTGGTTTCCGGCGGACTTTATTAGCTTTTTCAGCGATTCCGATTGCCCCTTCGGCGGCGGCAAATGATTCATGCCCGGCAAGGAAAGCAAAACATTCGGTTTCTTCTTCAAGCAGCATCTTACCTAAGTTGCCATGGCCAATCCCTACTTTGCGCTGGTCGGCAACTGAACCGGGAATACAGAAAGCTTGAATCCCTTCACCTATCGCGGCGGCGGCATCGGCGGCTTTGCGGCAGTCTTTTTTGATTGCAATCGCGGCGCCAACGACATAAGCCCATTTGGCATTTTCAAAACAAATCGGCTGGATAGCTTCGACCTGATGATAAACATCAAGACCGGCATCCTTCGTAATCTTTTCGGCTTCTTCAAGGGAAGAAATGCCATAGCTATTTAAAACTGTATTTATTTGGTTAATACGTCTTTCATATGATTCAAATTTTGGTGCCATTTTTTCCTCCTATATTTACAATGAATCTCTTCGCTTTATTCTTTGCGCGGGTCGATAATCTTCACTGCATCAGCAACACGGCCATACTGGCCTTTCGCTTTTTCCCACGCCGTATTCGGATCATCACCTTTAGCAATAAAATCGGTCATCCGGCCAAGGCTGACAAACTGATAACCGATGATTTCATCATCTGCATCAAGGGCAATTCCGGTCACATAACCTTCGGCCATCTCAAGATAACGGGGGCCTTTGGCTAAAGTACCATACATCGTGCCAACCTGGCTGCGAAGCCCTTTGCCTAAGTCTTCAAGGCCGGCGCCAATCGGAAGGCCGCCTTCAGAAAACGCACTCTGGGTACGCCCATAAACGATTTGTAAGAACAGTTCGCGCATTGCAACATTAATTGCATCACAAACAAGGTCGGTATTCATTGCTTCCAATACAGTAAGGCCGGGCATAATTTCCGCCGCCATCGCTGCCGAATGAGTCATTCCGGAACAACCAATCGTTTCAATCAGGGTCTCCTGAACGATACCTTCCTTAATATTAAGAGTCAGCTTACAAGCCCCCTGTTGGGGTGCACACCAGCCGACACCGTGGGTGAGACCGGAAATATCTTTTACTTCTTTGGCATTTACCCATTTTCCCTCTTCCGGAATCGGGGCGCAACCATGACACACTCCTTGTGCCACTTTGCACATTTGCTCAATTTCATGTGAATAAATCATGTAGTACTCCTTTCGCGATATTGTATATATAAAGAGTTTAAACTCTTCATTTCATATCTTCGCATACTTTATTAAAAAAATCCAGTACTTTATAAGATTGAAGAATAAATTGATATATGATATGATGAAATCACGGGATTTTATCATAAATTTAATATAAATAATACCCTAGGGAGGTTGCGTATGAAAAATTTTTCTTTGAAAAAGAGGATTTCGTCAATTTGGGCACTTTGTCTTGCGGTTGTTATGGTAGTAATTATGTTACCGGTTAATAATGTCCCGGTGATGGCAAACGGTGATATCACCGTCAGATTATTCTACGAACGCGCCGACGGGGTATATGATGATTGGGACGTTTGGATGTGGGCGGCCGGAGTTGCCGGCGATGCTTACAGTTTTGAAGAAGAAGATGGAAAAGTTGCCGCAACAGCGGTTTTTGCCGCCGGGATTGATAATATCGGTTTCATTGTCAGAAGAGGTGATTGGGTGGAAAAAGATATAACTAATGATCAATTTATTGAAATCGCCGGTGTTGTCAGCGGGACAGTGAATTTTTATGTTGAATCGGGGGTCAGCGGCGGAACGTTGGTTTTTGGGGATGATGTCGTCCAGGGTGTGGTGATAAGGTCGGCGAAAGGTGACAGCGATGTCATTATTGTCCAAATGACCTCGGCCCTTACCGACGGGGAAGCCAATGCGCTGGAAGTCTTTGATGCCGATGGGACAAAAATGGGAATTGCCTCAATAGAAAATAATGATAAAACTATCACAATTATGCTTACTCAAGAATTAGACTTATACAAAAGTTACTTTGTCAGGTTCGAAGGTGAGGACTACCATGTCAGCCAGCCGAATGTTTTTTCAACCGCTGCTTTTGAGGAAGAATTTCATTACGCCGGTAATGACTTGGGGGCAACATGGTCGGAAGCGCAAACCAATTTCCGGGTCTGGGCACCAACCGCTTCTTCCGTCGCTTTAAACCTTTATGAAAGCGGTTATATCAATTCTGATGATTTAATCGAAACAATTGCGATGACGGCTGATGTTAACGGGACTTGGATTGCCGAAAAGGAAGGCAATTTACATGGTATTTATTATACATATTCAGTCGCTGTCGGCGGCAATATCAATGAAGCATGTGACCCATATGCCAGGGCGGTTGGGGTCAACGGCGACCGGGCGATGGTCATCAACCTTTCGCTGACTAACCCCGAAGGCTGGGAAAATGACAAAAACCCCAATGCCGGGATGCCGGTTAATGATATGATTATCTATGAACTCCATGTCCGCGATTTTTCGTTTGAAGAAAGTTCCGGAATGGTAAATAAAGGAAAATACCTTGCCTTTACCGAAACCGGCACAACTAATCCGGCCGGGAAACCGACCGGGGTTGATTATCTTAGGAATCTAGGTATTACTCATCTTCATTTATTACCGGTCTATGATTTTGCTACCATCGATGAAACAAGATTGGATGAGGATCAGTTTAACTGGGGTTATGACCCGAAAAACTACAACGTTCCCGAAGGTTCATATTCAACTGACCCTTTTAACGGCGAAGTCCGGATTAATGAATTTAAACAGATGGTTCAAGCTTTACATAACAACGGGATTAGTGTAGTTATGGACGTTGTTTACAATCATACCTACAATGCCGATTATTGCTTTAATAAAATCGTGCCGGGTTATTTTTACCGGATTAATGAAGACGGCTCATTTTCAAATGGTTCCGGTTGCGGCAATGACGTTGCTTCCGAACGTTCAATGGTACGCAAATTTATCGTTGATTCAGTGGTTTACTGGGCAAATGAGTACAATATTGACGGCTTCCGCTTTGACCTTGCCGGGCTTACCGATATTGATACAATGAACGAAATCCGGGCGGAGCTTGACAAGATTGACCCATCGATTGTTATGTACGCCGAAGGCTGGGCGATGGATACTGCCGTAACAAAACCAAATGTTTTGCTTGCGACCCAATGGAACTCGGTTCATACCCCGGGAATTGCTTATTTTAGCGACAATATCCGCGACGGTATCAGAGGCCATGTTTTTAACCCCGCCGAAAAGGGTTATGTGAATGGAAGCAATGCCCGGATTAACGAAGTTAGAGACGGCATCTTCGGTTTACCCGGCTGGGCTGTCTGCCCGACCCAGGTCGTCAACTATGTTTCCGCCCATGACAATCATACCCTATGGGACAAAATTGCCTCATCCAACCCGGAAGACTCATTTGAAGACCGCATCAGGCAAAACAACCTCGCTGCCGCAATTGTCTTTACCTCCCAAGGAATCACCTTTATCCATGCCGGTGAGGAAATGCTGCGGACGAAGTTAAATGACGACGGCACTTTTAATGGAAACAGCTACAAATCTTCCAGTAGCCTTAATAGCCTTAAATGGGATGATTTAAATGATGATAATTACCTTGGTGTCCATGATTATTATCAAGGTTTAATTGAACTGCGCAAATCAAGGCCGGGATTCCGGATGAATACGGCCGATGACTCCCGTTCAAGGATTGAAATTGTCGCCGAAACCGATGAAGGTGTGATTGCTTATACGATTGATAGCGGCACTTCCGATGCAATTTTCGTTATTTACAATCCGACCCGGGAAGTTGCGGAAGTTAAGCTACCAACCGGCGAATGGAGTGTTTTCTTAAACGACCAACAAGCCGGGAACCAGGTTATCGAAAAAATATCCGGTTCGGCTTTCGTTAATCCAATCTCTGCAATGGTTCTAGCCGATTATGATGCCAATGCCGTGATAGCTGAACCTGCCCCGGTAGCGGAAGAAGCTTTCGATGCTACCGCCCCCGAAACAACCACCGAAAAAACCCCGCTTTCGCCACTATGGTGGGTCGCCGGAGCTGCTTTATTAGGTACAATTGGCGGTGGATTGTTTTATATTATAAGAAAGCGTAAATAGCCTAGAAGGTGGATAATTTATCTCACAGTTGCATTAGGCCGCCTTCTTCCCAAAAGAAAACGTATAGGAAGAAGAATTAGGCCGTAGCAACGGAGAGATATTTTATCCACCTGATAGGGTTTTTAGATTTTATCAATGCGCCATAATCCGATCCGCTATTTCACCCTGCTTTTTGTAAATACTGTCAGCCGGGACATACCCCCGCACCATTGACATTGGATAAATAACTGAATTACGACCTATAACAGTGCCCGGATTAAGAACCGTATTACAACCAACCTCAACATTGTCACCAATCATAGCCCCGACTTTTTTCAGCCCTGACTCGATTATTTTTCCCGCCTTGATATTAACAAGGGTACCGTCAGCTTTGACATTTGAAGTAATCGCCCCGGCTCCAAAATGAGCTTTCCAGCCCAAAATACTATCACCGATATAATTATAATGAGGAACTTGTACCCAATTAAAAAGAAGCGAATTTTTTATTTCAGTTGAATTGCCAACCACCGCAAATTTGCCAACAATCGCATTACCCCGGATATAAACGCAATGACGGATTTCCGCGCTTTCATCAATAATACAAGGGCCCTCAATCATTGCTGTTTTGGCAACTTCCGCCGATTTGGCAATCCAGACACATTCATCAACCTCGTCAAATATAGCCGGGTCAAGAGCCTTGCCTATTTTTCTAGTGTACTCACCGATATGGGGCAGCAACTGCCAAGGATATTCAAAAATCTTCATGTAATCTGAAGCAATCGTTTCACTTATGTTGTAAAGCTGGGGAATCATTAATTGTTTCATAGGTTTACTCCTTATTGGTTTGATTGTAAAGATACTTAAAAGTTATGCTTTTTCATGCACGCATGAAATTCATGACTATTTAACCCTGGTATCTTTATAGGTTGCCGCCGCCTCATCATAAAAGCGGTACATCGTATTCATATTCTGCGCTTCTTTGACATAATTAGTACGCCGGCTAACAAAATCATTCAACTTTATCATATACTCATCTTCGGTTATCGCACCTTTGGACACCATTTCCAACCCTTTTTCCCAACTGGCAGTCAAAGCAGGGTCAAGCAAAGCGCGAATCGAATTATTAACAACATCATATATCATTTCACCCAGCAAAGCCGGGGTGATAATCTGGGTCTTTTTGTTCAGATTAAGAT
>Ga0131853_10000992_pt1 | contig 51520 bp, 56 predicted proteins | sample TergutLab28metaG_FD_92764 | JGI IMG/M metagenome (GOLD analysis project Ga0131853, IMG submission 92764) | Labiotermes labralis P1 segment gut microbial communities from Petit-Saut dam, French Guiana - Lab288 P1 (version 2) (version 2) | ecosystem: Host-associated > Arthropoda: Insects >...
AGTGAGGTAATTAAAAATGGCTAAATTAACTAGCGCTGAAATGATCGAAGCGATCAAAGAAATGTCTGTATTAGAATTAAACGATTTAGTAAAAGCAATCGAAGAAGAGTTCGGTGTAACTGCTGCTGCTCCTATGGCTGTAGCTGGAGGCGGAGACGATGCTGCTGCTGGACCAACTGAGTTCGACGTAGTATTAACTTCTGCTGGAGCTAAGAAAATCGGAGTTATCAAAGTAGTTCGTGAAATTACTGGCTTAGGATTAAAAGAAGCTAAGGAATTAGTAGATAGCGCACCAGCGCCAATCAAAGAAAAAGCGCCAACTGAAGAAGCTGAAGCTTTAAAAGCTCAGTTAGAAGAAGCTGGAGCATCTGTAGAATTGAAGTAATTAATCTATGGAGTAAAGAATCTGAGCGCACCAGCGTCTCGGATTTTTTTCTAGATAGATTAGTTAGACCTAGTTTTCAATTACCTAATTTTATTATCAAGACACAGGAGGAAGAAACGATGTCGCATTACTTTACGAATGATGAAGGTGTGAAAAGTGATGAGAAAACATTTCAAGCGGAAGTTCTAGGTAAAGTGTTCAAGTTTATTACGGACAGTGGTGTTTTCTCAAAAGGTGAGTTAGACCTAGCAAGTCGCATCCTGATTGAGACGTTTGCTGCGTTAAATTTGCCTGGCGATGTTTTAGACGTTGGTTGTGGGTATGGCCCTATTGGTATTTCGTTAGCTTCAGCTCGCCCAGAAAACACCGTTCACATGGTGGATGTCAATCTGCGTGCGATTGATTTAGCAAAAAGAAATGCGGAGCTAAATGGCATCAAAAATATTCAAGCTTATGAAAGTTTTTGCTATGAGAACGTGAAACAAACCTTCACACACATCATCAGTAACCCACCGATTCGAGCTGGGAAAAAAGTTGTTCATCAAATCATTGAGGAAGCGACGGATCACCTAGAAGCGGACGGGACATTAACCATCGTGATCGGTAAACAGCATGGGGCAGCGAGTGCACAAAAGAAGATGGAAGAGGTTTTCCACAACGTGCAACGACTTGAACGTAAAAAGGGCTTTTGGGTGTTGCAAAGCGTTAAAAAACATTGATTTTTGGTGCAAAACGTAGCAACGATAAGCGCTAACAAGCCTGAAAAACGATTCTATTCCGATAAAAAACAACAAAAAAGTTGACAATCCCATAATATCTGTTAAGATATTACATGTGGTTTTGTTAGCTTTTTTAATTTCAAAATTTTAAATGTTAAGCAGTGCTATTTAAATTTAAATGCCTCATCTCACGAATCTCTAGTGAGAATTTAGACGATCGCTAACAGAGATGAGTACCAGTCGACAACTATCATTTTAGAAGGAGGAAGGAACATGGTAGGAATAATATTAGCCACTCACGGAAAATTTTCAGAAGGAATCTTACAATCTGGCGAAATGATCTTTGGAGTGCAAGAAAATGTCAAAGCAGTAACGTTAATGCCGGATGAAGGACCAGACGACGTTAAAGCAAAAATGGAAGCAGCCGTTGCTTCGTTTGATCAACAGGAAGAAGTTTTATTTCTCGTTGATTTATGGGGAGGGACCCCGTTCAATCAGGCCAATGGCTTAATCGAAGGGAAAGAAAAATGGGCCATCGTTGCGGGCCTTAACTTACCGATGCTAATCGAAGCATTTGTCGGAAAGAGTTCAATGACGGCGCACGATTTAGCAACAAAAATTGCAGCCACAGCGTTAGAAGGGGTAAAGGTAAAACCTGAATCGCTAGCGCCAGTCAGCGAATCGGCAGCAACGCAACACGCACAACCAACTGCAAAAACAGGAGCCATTCCTGAAGGTACCGTGATGGGAGATGGCGAGATTGATTACGTCTTAGCTCGCATTGATACACGCTTACTGCACGGTCAAGTGGCAACCGCTTGGACAAAAGCAACGAACCCAAATCGCATCATCGTTGTTTCGGACGTGGTGGCAACCGACAAGCTGAGAAAGCAACTGATTTCACAAGCAGCGCCCCCAGGCGTCAAAGCACACGTTGTGCCAATCGACAAAATGATTGAAGTAGCAAAAGACGTGCGTTTCGGCGATACCAAAGCTTTATTACTATTTGAAACCCCACAAGATGCCTTACGTGCCATCGAGGGTGGTGTCAAAATCAAGGAATTAAATGTCGGATCCATGGCGCATTCAAAAGGTAAAGTCGTGGCAAGTTCCACCTTAGCGATGGATGAAGGCGACGTTGCAACCTTTGAAGCCCTGGCGAAAACAGGCGTTAAATTCGATGTTCGAAAAGTACCAGCGGATTCAAAAGCAAACTTTGACAATATTTTAAAGAAAGCGAAAGACGAATTAGCTAAACGATAACCGATAGAGGAGGAATACTTATGGACTTAAATGTCATTCAAATTATTTTTATTTTAATCATTGCCTTTTTAGCAGGAGCTGAAGGTGTACTTGATCAGTTTCAATTTCATCAGCCGATTATTGCGTGTACGTTGATTGGTTTAGTAACAGGAAACTTAGAAGCAGGGATTATTCTGGGTGGTACGCTGCAAATGATTGCCCTCGGGTGGGCGAACATCGGGGCAGCAGTAGCGCCAGATGCCGCTTTAGCTTCGGTTGCTTCATCGATCATCCTCGTATTAGGTGGACAAGGCATTAACGGTGTGGACACGGCGATTGCCGTCGCAATCCCACTTGCGGTAGCCGGATTGATGCTTTCAATGGTTGTACGTACTCTTTCAATTATCGTGGTTCACGCGATGGACGCAGCGGCTGAAAAAGGCAACATGCGCGCGATGGACGTGTGGCACTGGATCGGGATCATTATCCAAGGTTTGCGTATTGTTATCCCAGCAGCGGCGATTTTATTACTTGATGCGGCAACGGTTCAGAATTTCTTAACGGGTATGCCAGGTTGGTTAACCAATGGGATGGCCATTGGTGGTGGCATGGTAGTAGCGGTCGGTTATGCGTTAGTTATTAACATGATGGCATCGAAAGAAGTTTGGCCATTCTTTATGATCGGTTTCGTTATCGCTGCGTTAACAGAAATTACACTCATTGGTTTAGGTGTGCTTGGTGTTGCTTTGGCACTGATCTATTTAACGCTGTCTAAATCAGGCGGAAGCGGTGGCGGAAATCACGGTGATCCACTCGGAGACATTCTAAACGACTACTAACCTTAAAGGAGAGATACACATGGCAGATAAAATTAAATTAACTAAAAAAGACCGCTTTGCGGTGGCTTGGCGTTCTCAGTTCCTTCAGGGTTCTTGGAACTACGAAAGAATGCAGAACGGTGGTTGGGCGTACACGCTAATCCCAGCAATTAAAAAATTATATAAAGACGAAGACGATAAGAAAGCGGCGCTGAAGCGTCACATGGAATTCTTTAATACCCATCCGTACGTGGCAGCGCCAATTATTGGTGTCACACTAGCGCTTGAAGAAGAACGTGCGAACGGTGCAAACGTGGATGACACGGCGATTCAAGGTGTGAAAGTCGGGATGATGGGACCTTTAGCAGGTATCGGAGACCCGGTCTTCTGGTTCACCTTACGTCCGATCCTTGGTGCATTAGGTGCTACGTTAGCAATCGGTGGGAACATTTTAGGACCGATTCTATTCTTTACGCTTTGGAACGTGATCCGTTTCGCCTTTATTTGGTACACGCAAGAATTTGGCTACGATTCAGGTTCAAAAATTGCGGATGATTTATCAGGTGGCTTGTTACAAGACATCACCAAGGGGGCTTCGATTTTAGGTATGTTTATCCTAGCAGCGCTCGTACAACGTTGGGTATCGATTAACTTCGCGCCTGTTGTTTCAACGGTTGCGTTAGACCCAGCAGCTGTGATTGATTGGGCAAACTTGCCGTACGGTTACGAAGGCATCCGTCAAGCGTTTGACATGGTGGGTGCGGGTTATTCGCAAAGTGCTTATCGCGTGACAACGCTTCAAAGCAATCTGGACGACTTAATCCCAGGCCTTGCCCCACTCCTACTAACCCTTGCTTCGATGTGGTTATTAAAGAAAAAAATCAATCCCATCACCATTATCTTTGGTTTGTTCGCAGTCGGAATTGTTGGGTATTTAATTGGATTATTCTAATCAAAAAGGTTGGTCTTCTTGTGCCAACCTTTTTCATCGATATATTTATGAACAAATGATACTTAAAAATCAATTAAAAAACGGAGGAACGACCCGTGATTCGAGGAAAAACAGAACCTGTACAGGCCATCAACACAAAAGTAGAATTGGTCGTGAATGCCACGTCTTTCATGGATTTAACCGCCTATGGTAAAATCATGATTGGCGATCGTGGCTTTGAATTTTACCACGACCGAGATGTCAGAAAATATATCCAGCTGCCTTGGGAACAAATCGTGCGTGTGAAAGCAACGGTCTTTCTTAACGGCAGATGGATTCCCCGCTTTACGGTTGAAACAAAAGAAAATGGTTCGTTTATTTTTTCTGCGAAACAGCCGAAACGTGTGTTGGGATTGGTCGGTAAGCAAATTGGGGCTGAAAACATTGTGCACGCACTTGGGATGTGGGACGTTTTGAAGCGGGCGGTGAAGAGATGAGAAAACAAGCATTGATCCACGCATTAAAGGGTGGCTTGGTCGTCTCGTGCCAAACGCAACCAGAAGATCCGATCCACGGTACCGACTTTGTGGTCAAAATGGCAAAGGCAGCGAAATGGGCAGGTGCGGTTGGGATTCGTGCTAATTCACCGGAGCAGATAAGGGCGATTAGGAACGAGGTGGATTTGCCGATCATCGGATTGTGGAAAATTGACCATCCGGATAGCGAGGTATTTATCACGCCGACGTTGGCAGCAGCTAAGGCGGTTTTTGAGGCGGGTGCGGATGTGATTGCGCTGGATGCGACGAATCAAATGACCAGTGAGCAAACGAAGGGTTATGAGTTAATTGCCAAGGTACGTGCGGCGATTCCAGAGGCGCTGATCTTTGCTGATGTGGCCACGCTTGACGAGGCCCAGCAGGCGGTGGCGTGTGGTGCGGACATCGTGGCGCCAACGTTGCGTGGCTATACGAAAGACACGGCTGGTGCGCTTTGCCCGGATTTCGCCTTGCTAAAACGAATGAGCGATGAGCTTGGCCAGCGGGCCTGTGTGGCGATGGAAGGCCAGGTTGGGACGCCGCTTGAGGCACGAACGTGTTTAGAGAACGGCGCTCATTTTGTGGTAGTGGGGAGCGCGATTACTCGCCCGCATTTGATTGCTAAGGGGTTTGTGGATAGGATGAAGACGACTCAAAAGACGGACGCTTAAAAAGCCTTGGAAATGTTTCCAAGGCTTTTATTTTAGGGTTATCACACAAGCATTTATCTTAATGTTTACTGTTATTCCACAAAATAAACATTCCCGTAGAATTGAACGTTCGTTGGCATAACGGTGATGCCGTGCACGTGTTCGTCGGTTGCTACGAAGTGGATGGTGTTGCCGAGGAGAACGAACGGCGCTGCTTCGCGTAGGTACTGCAGCACGTCGTGGTAGATCGCTAAGCGCTCGTCTTCGTCAATGGCGCGACGACCTTGCATGAGTAGATCATCCAGTTCGGCGCTGTTGATTTGGATGTCACCAATCCCGGTATATAGGAGTGGGACCAAGCCGTTATCCGCGTCACCTGACGGGTTTGACCAACCACCGATGAAAGCGTCGAAGTTATGATAGTCGCGCGCTTCTAGGTAAGCTGCCCATTCTAATTGCTGGATTGAAACGGTGATACCAAGCGGTTGCAGTTGGTTCTGAATCATTTCCGCTGCTGCTAATCGCGGTGCACTTCCTTGGTTGATCAAGAGGTCGAACGAGAAGCCTTCCACACCAGCCTCAGCCATTAATGCTTGCGCACGATCTAGGTCAAGGCCAATTGGCTCGATGTCTGGGCTGAAGCCAAAGACCGACGGTGCCACATGCGTGGTTAAAGGCAAAGCCGTCTCTTCTGTGGAAATCGCCACGATGGTTTCGGTATCAAGTGCATAGTTGATCGCCTGCCTCACTTCTTGAATCCCCAGATACGGGTGCGCAAAATTCATTCCCATGTATTCAATCCCGGTTGACGCTGCAGACTGGATATTAATGGTCGGATCGGCTGTCAAGTTCGCCACGTCTGATGGCGCAATGTTGATAATTACGTCAACTGCACGCGTTTCAAGTGCCACCGTACGGGCATGCGGGTCCGGCATAATACGGAATTCGATGCGTCTCATGTTTGGTGCATCACCATGGAAATCGTCAAAGCGCTCTAGCACAATGTAATTATCAATCACCCATTCCGTTGCGGTGTACGGGCCAGTTCCAACCAATTGCTCCAGTACGGTCTCAGTTGGCAAGGTATCGCCAATCGCTTCTTCACTTAAAATCGCGGCTGCGTGATGGGCTAAGTGAATCAACATTGGTGCGAACGGATCCGTAGTTCCAATATTGACAACGTGTGTGTCAATGACTTCGATTAAATCAGGATCGAACATCCCAAAAATCGGTGAAAGAATCGGTGAGGCGGAAACACGACTGATCGAAAACGCCACGTCATAAGCCGTTAACGGTGTGCCGTTATGGAAATACACATCTTCTCTAATGGTAAATTGCCAAACGTTGTCACTCACTGGTTCCCACGACGTTGCGAGTCCAGGGGTGAGATTCTGATTTTCATCCATCACGATTAACGTCTCAAAAATATGCGAGCTAATCTGGCGAGAAGGAACATCGTTGGCATTGTGCGGGTCCATTTGAGCTGGGTTCGATGGGAAGCCAATGATCAACTCGTCGCGATCGCTTACTCCGCCATTTTCGGGTGCTGCAGTGTCATCGTCAGCAGTGCCCTCATCTCCGTTGCCGTTGCCACAAGCAACTAAGATGAACAAACCTGCTAGCATTAGCACGGCAAATAGGCTTAATTTTTTTTCTTTGAATTTTACCATAGACATTCTTCTCCTTTTTTAGGTATAACAAAAACCGCGTTTAAAAATAGACAGAAGTTTACTGGATGCCTTGCTGTAAGGGAAGGCATCTTCCAAAGCCGTGAGACTTTGAACGTTTAGTCCTATAATCGTTTATGAACTTGTTCAACTTGAACATTTTTAATGCGGTTAAGCCATAGCTATTTAGTTTTTTCAACGCTTTTGGGCGTTCCCCATCGCAACTTAAACCTTGATTTAAGTTGTTAAGGCAGTAATTTACCAGAAAATCATCTCGATTGCAACCCCCAAAAGGGTAAATTGCAAGCTAAAACTCTGAGAAAACGTTTTCTGGTTTCAGGGGTCGAAAAAAACTTGAAATTTTTATGAAAAAAAGGTAATGTATGTAGCTATACTCGAAATGTTGTACGTTTTAAGAGAAAAATCAGTCAAGGAGTTGTTCGCCATGTTAAAAGATTTAAACTTTGATTCACTAGTGAATCCTTATCCAAGAACAAGAAATCCGATTTATGCGCAAAACGGAATGGTTGCGACCAGCCAGCCGTTAGCAGCAAATGCCGGGCTTGAAATTTTGAAAAAGGGCGGGAATGCAGTCGATGCTGCTGTGGCAACGGCTGCTGCTTTGACGGTTGTTGAGCCTACTAGTAATGGGATTGGCGGCGATGCGTTTGCCATTGTTTGGATGAAGGGTGAAATGCACGGGTTAAATGCATCAGGGCCTGCGCCTAAGTCGATCAGCATTGAAGCGGTAAAGGCGGCTGGGCATAATAAGATGCCAACGCACGGCTGGACACCTGTAACCGTGCCGGGTGTACCAGGGGCATGGGCGAGCTTAATTGAGAAGTTTGGTGCTTTGAGTTTGTCGGAAGTTTTGGCCCCTGCTATTAAGTTAGCCGTGGGAGGCTTCCCGGTTTCGCCGGCTGTGAGTTATTACTGGCAAAGAAGTTACGAGATTTTTGATAAGAGTGAGCATCGGGCCGAGCTTGATGAGTGGTTTGCGACGTTCGCGCCAGACGGTTATGCGCCTGAGCCAGGTGAGCTATTCTTTTCGGTGAACCATGCGAAGACGTTGCGTGAAATCGGTCAGACGGAGGGGAAAAGTTTTTACGAAGGGGAGTTAGCTAAGAAGATGGTTGCGGCTTCTTCTGCGGCTGGTGGTTATTTGAGCTTTGATGATTTAGCTTCTTTTAAGCCTGAATGGGTGAAGCCGATCAGCGTTAATTATCGCGGCTATGACGTCTGGGAGATTCCGCCTAATGGGCAAGGGATTGTGGCTCTAATGGCTTTGAATACGTTGAAAGGTTATTCATTTAAAGAGAAAGAGTCGGTTGAAACTTATCATTTACAATTTGAAGCGATGAAGCGTGCGTTTCTTTCTGGTAAGCATTATATCACGGATTTATCGAAGATGGGGGTGGCTGTGGATGATCTTTTGAGCGAGGAATTTGCTAGTTTGCAGCGCAACAAAATTGGTGATAGGGCGAGTGATGTGGAGCCGGATCTGGTTCCTGCGAAAAGCGGGACGGTTTATTTAGCAACAGCCGATAAAGACGGTAATATGGTGTCGTATATCCAGAGCAATTACATGGGATTCGGGTCTGGGGTGGTGGTGCCTGGTACGGGTATTGCGATGCAGAATCGCGGCCATGATTTCTCGCTAGACGAGTCGGCTGCGAATCGTCTTGAGGGTGGAAAGAAAAGCTATCACACCATTATTCCCGGGTTTTTAACAAAAGCCGGTCAGGCCGTTGGTCCTTTTGGCGTGATGGGCGGGTATATGCAACCGCAAGGCCACGTGCAAGTGGTGATGAATACGGTTGATTTTCATTTAAATCCGCAGGCTGTTTTAAGCGCGCCTCGTTGGCAATGGGTGGAGGGGAAATCGTTTATTATAGAGAAGGAGTTCCCGACTTGGATCGCCAAGCAGCTTTTGGCTCGTGGGCATGATGTGAAAGTGGAGCTCGAGTCCGGTGCGTTTGGGCGCGGGCAGATCATTTGGCGAGATGCTGAAAGTGGCGTTCTGATCGGTGGAACCGAGGATCGCTGCGACGGGTTTGTTGCGCATTATTAATTTGTTTGAGCTGCAACCCTAAAATCAAGCACACAAAAATAATCAAGCGACGGCAACACAAAGCCATCACTCACCCCAAAACAAAACGGATGCCTCACTAATGACAACATTAGCAAGGTATCCGTTTCACACAATTCGCAATATTTACAGGGTTTCCCACGTCTGCTTACCCGGGTTGCGCTCATTTGCTTAGGCCAACCCATCAAAAAACTGCCTCACCGTGGCAAGGCAGCTCCCGTTTTTAGTCTAATTCTTCTTCTTTATAGATCGATAGCCCCGCGTGCTCGTCGGCTTCTTTTTCCTTCACTTCTGCGTCGCTGTCATCGCCGTAATCGTCGGCAACGGTTACTTCTTCCTCGTCGCTTGGCTCATCTGCGCCTTTCTCGACTTCTTCAGCATCGTCATCATCATCATCATCTTCATCCAAAATAGCGCTGATCGGTGCCACACCAGCAGGCGCGTCGTCACCAAGCAACGGCGTCGCTACTTCTTCTGTGTCAAATCCGAGCTCGTACGTGTCGTAATCCGCCGTGTCAAACGATTGCCTAGCCTTCAAATCCCACATGTCATCACCGAGCACAACAAATTTACCCGATAACGATAAATCCGTGTAAAGCTGTGCAATGCGAGCGTCCTTATCCTCATCGTCTAACGCAATTCCCATTAACTCAAAAACTTCCTTCGCGATCTTTGAAAATTTCTGTGGTTTAATCTTTCTTTTGATCAGCATCTCTGCTGCTTCTAACATCGACATTTCTGCCTTAATTTTAGCCATGATTCATCTCTCCCTCGATTGGTCGTGTTCTATTATAAACGATCACTAATAATAACGCAACTCCCTACATACTCTCCGGCGCCGAAACACCAATTAACGCCAACGCATTGCTAATCGTAATACGCAACGCACGCACTAACGCCAAGCGCTCGCATGTTCCCTCAGTATCATCGCTATCAATGAACTTCTTCGCCCCGTATAAACTGTGAAAGGCCGATACAAGATCATGAACATAATTCACAACCAGATGAGGTTTACGCTTAACGGCTGCGTCAGCAATAACCGCGGTAAAATCACCCATGCGTTTAATCACATCTAGCTCTTTCTCGTGGGTAAGGTGTGCGTATTCGTCAAGCTCAGCCGGGACAAACCCCTGCTCAGCCCCGCGCGTCAGTAACGTACAAGCTCTCGCATGCGCGTACTGCACGTAATAAACCGGGTTCTCGTTCGAACGCTTCGTCGCTAAATCTAAATCAAAATCCATGGTAGATTCCGCACTGCGACTAGCGAAGAAGTAGCGCGTGGCATCAAGACCAACGTCTTCAACAAGCTCTCGCATCGTCACGGCTTTACCCGTACGTTTTGACATCTTAAACTCTTTGCCGTCCTTAATTAAACGCACCATCTGCACGATATCAACCTCAAGCAAATTCTCAGCGTGCCCTAATGCTTGCAAACCAGCCTTCATACGCGGAATATAGCCGTGATGATCAGCGCCCCATAAATTAACTAGCTGATCAAAGCCGCGTCTAATTTTCTCAATGTGATTCGCAATATCAGGCGTTAAATAAGTAAACGTGCCGTCTGACTTTTTAAGTACACGGTCTTTATCATCGCCAAAATCAGTCGAACGCAACCATTTCGCCCCGTCTTGTTCATAGATATAGCCAGCCTCTTCCAAAAGAGCAACGGCTTCGCTCACAAGGTTGTTGTCATAAAGCGATTGCTCACTCACGTAAACATCAAACACAACACCGAAATCAGCTAGATCTTTTTTAATCTTTCCAAGCTCAAACGCAAGTGACAGTTCACGCAACTCCGCATAGTGCTCGTCAAATTTATTGACAAAACGATCCCCGTATTTCTCGACTAACTCTTGACCCAATCCACGAATATCCGCTCCCTGATAACCATCTTCAGGGAATTCAACCTCTTCACCTAACGTCTCCAGATAACGCGCGTATACCGATAAAACAAGATTATTAATCTGATTCCCAGCGTCGTTCACGTAATATTCTTGCACAACGTCGTAACCAGCTGCCTCTAAAATACTGCACACCGAATCACCGATCGCCGCACAACGCGCATGCCCCAAATGTAAATCCCCGGTCGGATTCGCAGAAACGTACTCCACATTATATTTTAAACCCTTTCCTGCTTGCGACCTTCCATACTTGTCCCCTTCGGTCATGATCTGGTTAATGACTTTCGTTAATACCGCTTTGTTAATAAAGAAATTGATAAATCCTGGCCCAGCGATCTCAGCCTTTTCAATCTTAGCGGCAGACTTGTCTAAATGTTCAATGATTTCTTCAGCAACCAGTCGCGGGTTCTTCTTAGCCACACGCGCCAATTGCATCGCTGCGTTCGTAGCAAAGTCGCCGTGCGCCACATCCTTTGTGTTCTCAAGTCCAGCTTCAAAATCAGCTTCAAGTTCATACCCCGCCTTCAACAAGGCCTTTTTAATTTCATCTTTAATAGTCTGTTTAATTTGTCCTAACATGAAATAACCTCCTCCTTTTCTGTAATCGTAATGTTTAATAAATAAGTCCCGGTTTTCTCTCCGCCGGTATATAAATCATAACCTAATGCTAATAAATAATCGCCATTCGTCTTTAAAGTGAACGCATATTTGAACGTTCTGATCTTAGTGTCCATATGACCAAACGGTGTTTTCATATAGCCCTCTGTTTTCGCATCTCGCTGATGGCTTTGCTCGATGACAATGGGGCCGTTACGTCGCATACGTAAAGTATCGCTCTCAATTTCGAAGCGGCATTTGGTGATCTCACCGTCTTCCTCGTTGTGCTCGTCGTAGAAAAGGAACCATCTCCCGTCTTTTTCGACGAACTTTGCATCCGCTTCATACGATGTTTTCATGCGCTCGTTGCCCTGAACGATGTGCATGGTGAAACGAATCCTAGAATTTTGCATTGTTTGGTGTCCTTGGGAATGGAATGACGTCACGGATGTTCTCCACGCCTGTGAGGTACATGATCATTCGCTCAAAGCCGAGGCCGTAACCGGCATGCTCAACCCCGCCGTAGCGCCTTAAATCTAGATACCAATCAAGCTCGTCTTTTGGCACGTCCATCTCGTCCATCCGCGCTTCTAGCACATCTAGACGCTCTTCCCGCTGCGAACCGCCGATTAACTCCCCAATGCCGGGCACAAGCAAGTCCATCGCCGCGACCGTTTTCCCATCTTCATTCATCCGCATATAAAACGCCTTAATGTCTTTCGGATAATCGGTCACAAACACCGGCCCCTTGACATGTTCATCCGTGAGGTAACGCTCGTGCTCCGTCGACAAATCAATGCCCCAAGACACCGGGTTGTCAAACTTCTTGCCAGATGCAAGCAAAATCTCGATCGCTTCCGTGTATGTGATCCGTTTAAAATCAGCCGCAACCAGCTCTTGCATCCGCCCCAAAATACCTTTGTCAACAAACTTGTCAAAGAAGACCATTTCCTCTGGGGCATGTTCAAGCACATAGCTAATAATATATGTGACCATTTGCTCGGCGAGTGCCATGTTATCGTCCAGATCAGCGAAGGCAATCTCTGGCTCAATCATCCAAAACTCAGCCGCATGGCGTGTTGTGTGCGAGTTTTCCGCTCTAAAAGTTGGTCCGAACGTATAAACATCCCGGAATGTCAAGGCATAAGCCTCAACGTTAAGCTGTCCCGTTACCGCTAAATTAACCGGCTTGCCAAAGAAATCTTTTTTCTCATCGGTGGTCACTTGGAACATTTCACCGGCACCTTCACCGTCACTTGCTGTGATTAATGGCGTGTGCACGTAGACGAAATGACGATCTTGAAAGAAGCTGTGAATCGCATGTGCCGCAAGCGACCTGACACGGAACACCGCTGAGAACAGGTTCGTCCGCGGCCGCAAGTGCGCGACGTCGCGTAAAAACTCCCGCGTGTGCCGCTTTGGCTGAATCGGATAATCCTCTGGGCAATCGCCCACCACTTCAGCATGCGTGGCTTGAATTTCAATTGGTTGCGCGTCTTTGCCCGTTGCTACTACTTTACCCGTGACAACAACGGCAGCGCCGACACCGAATTTCTGGACTTCTTTAAAGTTACTTAGCGCCTCTTCTGAATAAACCACTTGTAACGTCTCGAAAAACGAGCCGTCGTTAACCATTAAAAAACCGAATGATTTTTGAGCGCGATTATTCCGGATCCAACCATTAATTGTAACTTCCTGATCAATGTATGTTTCTTTGTTTCTAAACAGTTGCCGAACAACGGTTTTTTCCATCCTAATCACCTCATCTAGTATAAATAAAAAGCCTATGACATCATAGACTTTTAAGTATCTCGTTATTATAACATTTTAGCATGTGTTTATCAACTGATATTACCAGAAAAAGCTACCCATCATGTCTGCGAAAGCATTGCTCATACGTGCATTCAACCACAACACGACAATCGCCATAATGATCACTTGTGTGATGAAGGTGATGTACAACGTTTTATTCGGTGTTTCATTAAAGATGTCACGGTTCACAAAGAAGTGGAGAATGAGCGGTAATACCAAAGACACCGCCATCGGGATCAACCATAACGACAACCCAATAAAGCCAAATGCGGCAGCAACTAAGAAGAGCAAACTTGCTGGAATCGTAATGGCCGCCACTTTTTGGAAGAGCTTATGTAGATCAACGGCACGCTCGCTTTTTAAAAGCTTTGTGATTAAGAACGGTGTGAACATCATCAGTGCAAACCAAGCGGTAGAAATAAGGAGGCTATCTAAGAATAAAGAACCCCAGTTTACTTCAGACAAGATCTCTGCTCGAATGAAACGGATGTCCTCTGAACTTGGCATCCCGAACGTCCCCATAAAGCCAACCATCGAATTGATGACCGCGTTCACCATGCTGCGTGTGAAAGACCACAACGAGACGAATAAGGTAAGGGGAAGAAGAGCTGTCACGATCGCGGCTTCTTTGCTTTCTAGTGCACTAAGCCTTAAGGTTGTCACAGGTGCTTTTATGAAATTGACCACGTAGTCCGACGTGCTTTTAAAGAGCACTAAGATTTCTGATTCTTTTTCTGCTTCAACGTTTTCCTCATCAACAGGCGCATCTGTTGCTAGTTCTTCGTTTTTGTTTTCAAGTTCTTCCATTAAAAAAACTCCTTTTATTATCCAGATCTCTCGTCTTGGAATAATCTTTCAGAAATGTATTTTCGTGAACGGTTTAAATAGGTCGTTCCTGTTCGAAGGGTCATGGTACTAACTTGTGCCACTTTGATGGGAACAAATAACACGCGAAATGGCATGGTAAACAGTTTGCGGCGCAACAAAATGTCCGTGTCTCGTTCGTTAGACGCAGCAGAGCCCGCTATGGTTAAATAATCAGATAGTAAACCTTGATATTCCACTTTTAAGTTAAGGTGATTCACTAAGTCGGTCGGTTGTACCAAATGAGAAGGAAAATCGTTTGGTAGTAAGCCCACTTCTTGCAACACCTTTGCCACAAATTGCGAGCAAAAATAAGCGTGCTTTCTTTCGATTTTGAAATCAAATTTTGCACCAAATAAGCCAAGGAAATTATACTTATATTTGATTTGGTTGGCTTCAATTTCTGCCACACGATCACGCATTTTGCGATACTGCTCAGGCGTTGCATCAAGGCTTAATAATTGACATTGCGCCTCTTTAAAAACCCCAGCATCAAGTCGCTCGTGCGAGAACCCACCAATCAACGGATCATCCGCATGGATACGCCCGAAGCTATAGGTGTATTCTAAGCGCTCATCAAAGGCTAATGATGCGTGATTGTATGGCTTTTTTGTACAAAATTTCAATACTTTAGTCAGTGTTGATGTTGTTTGTGTCAGTAAAATATAAACACGCATAAAGATGCGCCCTCCTTGTGTACAGAAGCAGATGGCAAGGTGTGAAGATTTGCTACTTTAATTTCTTTAAGCCATTATAGCAAATGAAATCAATTTTGTATAGTTATTTGCTAAACTTTTTTGGCGATTTTTGTTCTAAAAACTGATGTAACCGAATATCATCCTAAAGACTAATTATTTTTCGGTCGTTGGGGGTTTGAAAATGTAACTGATTGAGCGCATTATTTGACCACACCCTTGCTCTTTGCAGTAAGTGTCTTTTTAACGGTATATGCCTTTTTGCCGCAAGTTAGACTTAAAAAAATGCTTGATTCTTTGCGAAAAACAGACAAAACATCGGAAATATCACCGGTTGCGACGTGGATGATTGCCATTTCGGCACGTGTCGGGGTGGGGACTTTGGCGGGAACGGGTTTGGCGATTTACATCGGCGGTCTGGGGACGATTTTTTGTTATATTTTGGGTGTTAGGTGGATGTTGGTTTGTAAGCCTTTACTTGTTGTGTCGAAATATGCTATACTATTTGCCAAGAGGTGATGAGGATGAATGTGGCAGTTTTAGCGATTGGGAATGAAGTACTGTGTGGGAAGATCGTCGATACGAATGGGGCGTATATTTCGCAGAAGGTGGAGCAGGTTGGGGCGAAGGTGGTGCACCGCGAGGTGGTGCTTGATACGATCCCGGATATTGTTTTGGGGCTCAACCACGCGTACGAGTATGCTGATTTTGTCATTACGATTGGTGGGCTTGGTCCGACGGTGGATGATTTGACACGTGACGGTGTGGCTGAGTTTTTCGGTGAGGAGCTGGTGTACGATGAGCACATTCATGCGAACATTGCGCGGATGTTTAAGCAGATGAACCGGGCGATGCCGGATAACAATAAGCGACAGGCGTATCGGTTTGCGGGTGGCGAGGTCATTGCGAATCCGAATGGCACAGCGCCTGGTTTAGCACTCACAAAAGAGGGAAAGCACGTCTTTTTGCTCCCGGGTCCGCCAAATGAGTTGTTGCCGATGTTTGATGAGTACGTCTTGCCGATTGTGAAAAATTTGGTCGATGTGCCGTTAGTCACGCGTAGTTATCGTTTATACGGGATCGGTGAATCGCCGGCTGAGGCAAAGGTGATTCATTTGTATGAGAAGTACCCGTTGCTTGATATCGCCCCTTACGCTTCGATTTCGTATGTGGATTATTTGGTGAGTGCCAAAGAAACGGACGTGGCGCAAATCGATCGCTTTGAGCAAGATTTTTGGGCGTTAGTCGGGGAACACTATGTGGGCTCTGCCGACGTGCCACTTTGCGAACGGGTGATGGAAAAGTTACTTGATCAGGATTTAACGATTGCTGTGGCTGAAAGTTGCACGGGCGGGATGTTAGCGGCGCGGCTGATTGATGTGGCGGGCGCTTCCGGGGCATTTTTGGAGGGACTGGTGGTGTATAGCAACGTATCGAAGCAGTTGCGACTAGGTGTGTCGTCGACCACTTTGGAGACGTTTGGTGCGGTGTCCGCTGAAGTGTCGGCTGAGATGGCAGCGGGCGTGGCGGCGCAGTCGCGTGCCGATGTGACAGTGTCGATTACCGGTGTGGCGGGGCCTGGTGGTGGATCGGAAGAGAAGCCGGTAGGCACGGTGTACATCGGGCTTTTGATCGACGGCGAAGTGACGGTGCAGCGATATCATTTCACGGGCTCAAGGGATAAAATCCGTGAGCGCGCGACCAACCAGGCGTTGTATCTGTTGTTTAAAATTTTATCGGATTAGTATAAGAATAAATCCTCCTAGCGCGTCTTGATGTGCTTAGGAGGATTTTTGCGGCTTACTTTAGTTTAATCGTTTGTCCGGCATAGATGAGATTGGCGTTTTTGATGTTATTGAGCGACTGCAATTTGGCAACGGTTGTGCCGAATCTCTGGGCAATGCTAGTTAACGTGTCCCCTGTTTTGATGGTGTAGGTACTCGGCGTTGTTGTGCTAGATGTGCTAGTACTAGTAGGTATTTTGATGGTTTGACCCGCGAAAATGAGATTCGCGTTTTGGATGTTGTTAAGTGATTGCAATTTCGCTACGGTCGTGCCAAACTTCGTTGCGATCCCTGATAAGGTATCCCCGGCTTTGATCGTGTAAGTGACGGTACTAGTAGCCTGTTGGTTGCTACTGCTGCTCGTTGTATTAGATGTGCCAGTACTCGCTGGTAGTTTTAAGACTTGCCCGACGATGATGACGTTGGCGTTTTTAATATTATTGAGCGATTGGAGCGTGGCAACGGTTGTGCCGTGCTTTTGCGCGATCGCGGAAAGTGTATCCCCAGATTTCACGGTGTAGGTGTTGCTAGAACTCGTGGTTTGGTTCTTATTTGTGCTGCTACTTCCGGTGTTCCCGGTATCGATGTTAGCAGTGCCACCGCGGGTGGTGAGGATGTCGAACCAGGCAGAGGCATAGGTGCCTCGTTGCGGTTGGTTGAGATCGTACGGGCGCTCGTAATTGTAGAGAAAGACCATGGCGAGGTGAGCGGGGTCTTTGGTGCTTTTTGTGAATTCTTTGAAGTTCATTGGGTAAGTGGCTGTTGCGTAGAATTGGTAGTTGTTTTCGACTTCCCAGATGATGCGTTTGCATTGTACCAGGAGTTCTCTGTGATTGAGGTTGCGGGCGCTAGCCCAATCGACGAGTTTTGATTTTGGTGTCCATTGGACGATGCCGTAGCCGCCACCTCCACTTCGCTCGTCAATGTCGGCGATGATTGCTGACTCAGCTTGAATGTTTCCGAGCATCCCGGCGATGGATTGGCTAGTCCAGCCTTGGCCACGGAAAAAATCGTAGATAAACTGCGCGTTCTCGACTTGCTCGCTGCTCATGTTTCTTAGAAAATCTGCCATTTTATTGTTCCCCCTAACGTCTAATATAGTAGCGGGACGGTGTCCCAAGATTTTGATAGACACTTTAGTATATGTGCGTACGAAGGAGGATTTATGTTTGATTACCCTGATTTGTGAGGGAATGGCTGAAAAAAATCTCACCGCATAAGGGTGAGATTATAGGCAACAATTATCTTGATTAGTCAGCAGTGCTTCGACAATCTTAGCACGTTTCGCGCGTGTAACGAACACTTCGGCTAGCTGCTCTTCATTTAACACATTAGCAGCCGAGACTTCGCCTTTGGCAACGCGCATCACGCCAGCTGAGACTTCGTCGATGAGCACGATTTCCCCGTCAACCAACCCGAGTTCGAATTTGATGTCGACTAACGTGAGTTCTTCTTCTTTTAAGTCAGCTTGGATCACTTCTGCGGCATCGCGGCAGACCCTTTTAATTTGATCGTACTGCGCTTTTGTGACGATGCCTTGCTCAGCTAACGCTGCTTTACTGATTGGCGGATCGTTATCAGCGTCACTCTTTAGCGTGGTCTCAAAGAAATCCACAACCGGCTGCCCTTCCGTGTACTCACCCGGGAATCTTCGTAGCAAACTACCCATCGCGTAAAAGCGGATGATGCACTCCAGCCCTTGTCCTAATACCTCGCCGGCTTTTACCAGCATTAAACTTTCCTCAATGTCGCACCCGATATAATGGGTTGGGATATCAGCTTCGATGAATTTTTTGAAATAGTACTCGCTTGCAATGAGGTTCTTCTGACCCATCCCCGCCACCGCTGGCCCGACTTCATTGCCACCTGGATCTTCCTCGAAGTACCTGGCACCAGTATCGTCTGTCTTCCACCAGCCCGTTGTTTCATCTTTCGTGTATAGGAGGATTTCACCGTCGTGATACTGATAAACGTCTTTCGTTTTACCTTCGTAAATCTTGTTTAAATTTTCTTTGCTTAGTTTCATACTAGATGGCCTCCTAAAGGGAATAAACTCTCACTTTATAGTAAAACAATTTTTGAGGGTTTTGTCAACTTTTTTTGCGTGGATGCCGTTCGTTTTCATGGATCTATTGTCAACGATGACTGCTATTCACAGGTGTTTTTGCGGTTTAGATGTGATATAATTAGTGTAACAAGAGGAGTGTTGATGATGTCGATTTTAGGGAATGTATTATGGTTTATCTTTGCTGGGTTTTGGCAGGGGATAGCGTGGCTGTTCATTGGGTTTTTATGGTGTATCACCATCATCGGCATTCCCATCGGGGTGCAATGCTTTAAGCTTTCCCGCTTAGCGTTTTTCCCTTTTGGCAAGCAGGTTGTGCACGAGGGCGGGGTTGGTTCCTGCTTGTTGAATATTTTGTGGATCGTTTTCGGCGGTTGGCCGATTGCCTTAGCAGCAGTGGGTAACGGGCTGTTATTGTGCGTGACGATCATCGGGATTCCGTTTGGCTTGCAGTGTTTTAAATTCGCCCGCCTGGCGTTTATGCCGTTTGGTGCGCGTGTGGTTAGGGATTAAGTTAGAAAGGATGTGTTTGTATGATGAAATTCTTAGTTGCATCAGATATTCACGGGTCATTATCAGCGGCTCGCAAGGTTACCTGTGCTTTTGAAAGAGAGGAAGCTGATTATTTAGTGTTTTTAGGGGATGCGATGTATCACGGGCCGCGGAATCCGTTGCCGGACGCGTATGAGCCGGCCGGAGTCGCGGAATTACTGAATTCATTGGCAGACCGGGTCATTGCGGTTCGGGGGAACTGTGATAGTGAGGTCGATCAAATGCTACTTGATTTTCCTATGATGGTTGATTATCAAAGCATTCCGTTAGCTAAAGGGAAGTTATTTGCGACGCATGGGCACATTTACGACCCAACGCCGAGTTTGACGGAGATGCCACAGGGCGTCGTTGCCGGGGACATCTTTGCGTTTGGGCATGTTCATCTGCCGATTCTGGAGGTAAACGAAGCGGGCATCGTGGTGTTGAACCCAGGTTCAGCGGCGTTGCCAAAGGAAGGACACCCGCCGACTTATGCGGTGATTGACGAGGGGAAAGTTGAGATTAAGACGTTCGATGGGGCGGTTTATCGGGACGTATGGAAGAGGTAATAGCATATGAGTTTTCCACATTCAGAGACAGGTAAGCGGTATCGGACTTTGAATACGCATTTGCGCGAGCAGTATGGGGGCAAGGTGTTTAAGGTGATGATTAATGCGGGTTTTACGTGTCCGAACATTGACGGGACGGTGGCATATGGCGGCTGTACGTTTTGTAGTATCACGGGTAGCGGTGATTTTGCTGGTAATCCGAAGGACGATTTGGTGAAGCAGTTTAACGAAGTCCGTGATCGGATGCACATCAAATGGCCGGATGCGAAGTACATCGGGTATTTTCAGGCGTTTACGAATACGCACGCACCACTGTCTGTTTTGAAAGAGAAATACGAGGCGGTCTTAGCGGCCGATCCGAACATTGTGGGCCTTTCGATCGGGACACGACCGGATTGTTTGCCAGATGACGTTGTGGCCTATCTCGGTGAGCTGAATCAGCGCGTGAATCTTTGGGTTGAGCTCGGGTTGCAAACGATTCACGATCACACGGGGAAACTGATCAACCGGGCGCATGACTATCGCACTTTTTTAGAGGGCGTGGCGAAGTTGCGCGCGGTTGGGATTGAGGTGATTGTCCATATCATTAACGGATTGCCGGGCGAGACAGATGAGATGATGATGGCAACGGCACGCGCGGTTGGAAAGCTGGATATCCAAGGGTTGAAAATACATCTTTTACACGTGATGGAGCAGACGCCGATGGCGCATATGGTGAAGAAAGGGATGATGCGGTTTCTGGCGCGCGATGAGTACGTGGATCTCGTGGTGCGGCAGCTGGAAGTTGTGAATCCTGCGATTGTCATGCACCGGATCACGGGGGATGGGCCGCGGGAAAATCTAGTCGGGCCGTGGTGGAGCATTAACAAATGGGAAATTTTGAATCAGATTGACGACACGCTTTTGGAGCGGGAAACGTATCAAGGGAGGTTGTTTGATGATGGCGCTCGATAGAATTTTACCTTTTGCAAAGGTTGTGCTAAAAAAAGCAATCAATGTAGGAGATGTTGTGATTGATGCAACCTGCGGTAAGGGGAATGATACGGTGTTTTTGAGTGAACTTGTTGGCGCTGATGGTCAGGTTTTTGCATTTGATGTTCAAGAAGTTGCGATTAAGCAGACAGCAAATAGATTAAAAGGCGCTGGGATAGAAAATGTCACTTTGATCAAAGATGGGCACGAGCAGGTGCTGACATATATTTCCGGGGAAATATCGGCTGCGGTTTTTAATCTAGGTTATTTACCGGGCAGTGATAAGGTGGTCACAACCAATGGGAATACGACATGGAAAGCTGTTGTTGACATGTTATCGTTGCTTAAAGTCGGTGGCGTCATTGTATTAGTGATTTATCACGGGCATGAAGCAGGGAAGGTGGAGCGTGCTGAGATTGAGGCTCGTATTACAACGCTTGACCCATCAGAAACGGAAGTTTTACGCTATGAATTTTTGAATAAGAACGACGCCCCTTATGTCATTGCGCTGGAGAAGAAATAGATTGCTCTTGCAAGTCGGTGAGCATTGTGCTAAGATGGAAAGTGTATACAAAACATTTAAAGGGAGTTGTTCGTTATGAGTCAATTGTTCGATTTAAAAGGAAAAGTAGCCCTTGTTACCGGGGGATCATCAGGGCTTGGTGTACAGTTTGCGAAGGCGTTAGCGGCGCAGGGTGCTAATGTGGTTATTTCTGCGCGTCGCGTGGAGAAGCTTGAGCAAGTAAAAAAAGAAGTAGAAGCCATGGGCGTCCATTGTCTAGCGATTAAATGTGACGTTGCTGAGATGGCTGATATTCATGCGATGGTGGCCGAGATTAAGGCGCGATTTGGTCGCATTGATATTCTGGTTAATAATGCCGGTGTTGGTCGTGCGGTTCCAGCAGCTGAGCAAACGGATGAAGAATGGCTTTCAATGATTAATATCAACCTTAATTCCGTGTATTTCGTTGCAAGAGAAGTTGGGAAGCTGATGATCGAGCAGCAATACGGTAAAATAATTAATATCGGTTCCATCCACTCAACGGTTGCGATGATGGGATCGCCGATCACGGCTTATAACGCTTCTAAAGGCGGTGTGGCGATGTTGACAAAATCTTTAGCAAACGAGTGGGCACCGCATAACATTACGGTAAATGCGATTGGCCCGGCTTACTTCCAAAGTGAGATGACGGAGGAAGTCATTGCGGACGAAGGTTTCCTCGGTGCCGTCAAAGCCTATTGCCCAATGGGACGAGTGGGTCGCCCTGGCGAGTTAGACGGCGCGCTAATCTACTTCGCATCGGACGCTTCAAGCTATACAACCGGACAGCTATTAACCATCGACGGTGGTTGGACGACGATTTAAAATTAGAGGTTTTTGAGAAACGCGGTGAGCTTAATTGTTCATCGTGTTTTTATGTGCTCTCATATCACAATGAAACCGTCACAAAAATCGGAGATTCCCGTAAAAAAGTGAAGGTCTGCCCTTGCTTGCTAGTCAAAACCGTCACAAAATCAAGTAAATCTCATAAAAAAGTGAAGGTTTGTCACCGCCTGCTAGCTAAAACCGTCATAAAATCAAGTGAATCTCGCGAAAAAGTGAAGGTCTGCCCTTGCTTGCTGGTAGTGAAACCGTCACAAAAATCCGAGATTTCCGTAAAAAAGTGAAGGTATAGCACCTGCCCCGAGCTAAAACCGTCACAAAAACCGGAGATTCCCGTGAAAAAGTGAAGGTATAGCATCTGCCCCGAGGTAAAACCGTCACAAAAATCCGAGATTCCTGTAAAAAGTGAAAGTATTGGCTGGTAGGGCGCTACGATGTTTTTTAGAAGAGCAAAAAAAGATAATCAGATGTTACACCGATTATCGTTATACCAACCCAATAATGTGTCCGAACTGACGCGTCACCAGTCCGGCGATGACACCGAGGAACGGGTTATTTGTTAATTTCGTGACAGCCATGGTAATACCAGCGATGACGATGTTTTCACCGAAGGCTGGGTTTCGAAGTTGCAGAAGGAACGTCGAGAAGATCCCGATGATGACTAGGAATCCGGCGATGCTTTGTGTCGGGATGTATTTAGAAATCTTGGTCACAACGCCGATGATCAACAGGATGGCCAAAAGGATCATGACGCTAAAGCTTCCTAGTACTGGCCAAGGTGCGGCTGCTGTCCCGGAAATGATCGTCTCAAGCGGCATCCCACCGAAGAGCTCACTTGCAAAACCAGCAATCCCGCTCACTAAGGTTAAGCGATCAAAGTTTTGTTCCACGCCTGCAACGCTCGCATTGATGGCACCGAAAGACACGGTAATTCCAACGCCTAAGCAAATCAGTGCCAGCGCCGCGAGAATCGATTTAAAGGTGAATTTTGGCTTCACGACTTTCCAGTCTTCGGTTTGCCAGTAGGCTTTTGTCCAGAATTTCCCGTTCTCCGTTTCGCCCTCGGGAATCAACGCCTCGGCTTGCACGCGGTCTTGCTGGAAAATTAAATAGTAAGCGGTCGAAACCAGCACGGAACCGGCTACGGTATAAACCAAAGTATGCGCCGAACCAAAATGCGTCGCAACAACAAAGATCGTAAACGCGGTGATCATCGAAACGCCACCAACGCCAAGGTTCCCCTTTTGCTTATCAATGATAAAATCAACGCCAACCTGCGTCAGCATCAACCCAACCCCAGCCATCATCCCCGCAATGATCGCCGGTCCGACAAAATCGAGCGCCGTCGAAATCGCACCCGTAAAACCAAGGATCGTCATCAGCAAAGACGAAAGCAAAAGCGCCGCCACACGCTCATCGCGCTCTTCAGTCTTACCAGCCAAAGCAATCATCGCAGACTGCCCAGTGATCGGGGTAACAAGCCCAAAAGGAAACGTAAACGCTGCGGCAATGATCAATCCGATACTCGCCGGCTTCAGTTTAAAGCCCTGCGTCTGGGCAAAAACCAATTGCGTCAACCCGTTAACCCCAACAAACACAACCCCTAAAACAAACGGAAATAAATCAGACATAAAAATTATCACTCCATCGTAAAAAAGTAGCCTGTAAAAATGCTGTCGATTTTCACACAACTTACCCATTATAACAAAAACTGGTGTAGAAAGCTATGTTTTGCTCGTTCTAAATTCGTTAGCTCTTACTGATTCTTGCGATACGTTACGACGTTAATTATTATTTAACGTTTAAAAGAGGGGATTACTTGACGTTAATCAGATGAAAACAAGGTTTAAATCATAATTTGCCAAAGAGGTGTGAAAGTGACATATACTATTCATGAGCTTGAGCACAGTACCAAGCAATCGAATAACTGTTTGAGATTCTGGATGGGATGAACATTAACATCTTCTTTCTGGAATTAATAGATTGAGAATTCGAAAGAAGGTAGGCTGTTTCCATCTTCAGTGAAGAATGAGAGCTCTTGGTATGTGATAAAACAAAAAGGAGGTCAAAGAGTATGTTTCGAAAAAATCTTAACAATGAAATTCGTGGAATGCCATCTCTAGAAGGATTTCAAGAATTAAGCAAAAGTGAGATGAGCCAAATTTTCGGTGGTAATCGTGAAGCTTCACAATCTAATTATAAAAGTTTAGTTTGTGAAAGTAACGAAAACAAAATTGGTAATCAAAATATCTATGCACTAGGAAATACTGGAAAAATCAATTAAATCATCGAACAAAAATTTCAGGAGGTGAAAAGTATGTTTTGGAAAAAGAAAAAACCAAAGAGCTTATCGTTACTAGAAAATACATCACAAGAGTTAAGTAGAGAAGAGATGGTATTAATTGTCGGTGGTAAGCCAACGGAAATAAAATTATCTTCAAACTTTCCAATAGGAAGTTCCATACCGTCATTTTCATCAACTGCTAAGCTTGTTGGGTGGTAGAATAAAAAGGAGAGAGTTAAATGTTTGATAAAGAGTTTAATGATAAAGATGTAGCTATCGCTGAAGTTAAAAATACAGCAGGAGCAATCTTCCACGAATTAAGTGAAGAAGATTTAGCGGAAATTGCTGGTGGACAAGGTGTAGACCCTCGAACATCAACGCCAGTAGTTACTGGAGTTGTAGCAGGAATCGGTATTTCAAGACTTTTCTGTTAGAAGTTGTATTGTTGTATTATAAAAACAAAATAAAAATTTAAATTGATAGGAGAAATTAAAATGTTTGAAAAAGAATTTGATATTAAAGATGTGGATATGAACGAATTAAAGAAGACGGCAGGCGCTATTTTTCATGAGTTAAGTGAAGAAGATTTAGAGGAAATCGCAGGCGGGCAAGGTGTAGATGCTCGAACATCAACACCAGCCGTTATTGGTGGAGTGACAGCAGGAATTGCACTTTCTAGAGTATTCTGTTAGAAATTATACCTTAGGATAATACAAAAAAATTAAATTGATAGGAGAAATGAAGATGTTTGAAAAAGAATTTGATACAAAAAATATGGATCTAGACAAAGCAACTGAGATTGCAGGAGCAATTTTTCATGAGTTAAGTGAGGAAGATTTATCAGAAATTACAGGTGGACAAAGTGTTGAGGCAAGAACTTCATCACCATTCATCGGTGGTGTAACTGCAGGTATCGCAATATCTATTGTAACTGGTAGATGTTAACTAAAATTACTTCCATAATGATTTTATGGGAGTACCAAGAAAGATGATGATTGTCTCGTCTTTCTTGGTACTCGTCTTATAAAAAAACAGAGGTGACCAAAATGGAAAAGCAACAATTATTACTCCCAAAAGATTTTGTACCAGCATTAACAATAGCAGAAAGAAATGGGATATTAGAAGAAAAGCATACATCAGAAGATTTACCAAACATAAAAAAGTGGCGTTCAAAGACAAGTATCTTAGATGAAAAGAAATTTAAGAAAAGGCTAGATGTCTGTGGTCTTAGCTCGCAAAGGTTCGAACAACTAATTGATATTAATAACTACAGTGATAAAAGCCTAGTTCAATACGTCGTTCAAAGTGAATGGTTTGAATGGACCATAAAAATTGCTGATGCATTAGAGGATGAAAAGTATGATAAAGAGTATAATCTTTATTATTATATTAAGCCATTCGTCAGGATTTTTACTAAGGAGGTTAGAAATTCTCTTGATAGTTATAACCTAATTGATACGGTGTATGTAGATTTAGAACATGCACTATTAGTGAAACTTATGGGAATAGCACAAAAAACTTTAATGTTAGAGTTAAATTTTGCAAGAGAAAATAATTTCCTTTTAGGAGATACAGGGGAGGATAGGTTTCATTATTTCTGTCAACAAGGATTAGATGCTCAAATGTTAGCTAAATTCTATATTAAGTATCCAGTGCTAGCTAGATTATTGATTGAAACAACGATGAATGCCCTTAATAATGCAGCTGTGCTTTTTGAAAGATTTGAAAAACATAAGTGTGAGATCTATCAACTATTGGGAATTGAACAGGCAGTTGGGTTGGTATCAGCTAAAATCGATATGGGAGATAGTCACGAGAAGGGTAATGCTGTTGTGAAATTAGGATTTAGTAATGGTAAGGTTCTTCTTTATAAACCTAGAGATATTAGAATTGTCAATGAGTATAATCATATTATTGACTGGTTTAATCAAGCAAACGATTTGTTAGAAATGAAAAAAACAGCAGGGCTATATTATGAGAGTTATGCTTTTGAAGCTTTTATCGAGTATAACAGTTGTCTAAATGAAACAGAAGTGAAACATTATTATCAGAGGTTTGGGCAGTTGCTAGCGATGATGCATATTATGAACGGGAATGACTTGCACATGGAAAACATCATAGCTAATGGTGAGTATCCAGTTATTATTGATCTAGAGACTTTAGTTCAACAACGACTACCTCTAAACATAGACGATGCAGGATTGGATAAACCATCTGAAATTCTTGCTAATAGTGTGGGTGCTACTATTCTACTTCCTGATAAAACATCAGATTTAAAAGTAGATTTAAGTGCATTGGCAGGAGATGAACAGGTATTAGGGATTAAGACAGATACCGTGATTAATGAACAAAGCGACACTATGCGTATAGGCCAAACAGAAGGCGTGATGCTTGGATCTAATAATATCCCTAAAATAAAGGAAAAAACGATCGATTATAAAAACTATTTAAATGAAATTGTGCTTGGGTTCGAGAAAGTTTATTGTCACGTTTTAAATCATAAGGAAGCTTTTACAAACGAAGTCAATGGTTTCAGAGATGTCAAAGTTCGATTTATTGTTAGAAATACAAACAACTATGCAAGAATGTTAAATATGTGCTTACATCCTCTATACATGAAAGATTTTATTGATCGTGAAATGATACTTGAGAATATTTGGAGTCACATTTTAGAAAATGAAAGTGTGGGAGCGTGTGAATATAATGATATGCTATTCAATGATGTTCCGATTTTTTATACTTATACGAATTCTAAAAGTTTAATAAATAGTGAAAATTATAAAATAGAAAACTTCTTCCCTCAGACTAGCTTTGACTGTATGTTAGAAAAGATAAATTCGTTGAGTTTTAAAAATTTGGGATTTCAGAAGTCTTTTATTAAAGTTAAAACCGGACAGTTTAATCCACACCATTTATCTCATACTTTCCAAGAAAATTTAATTGGCTCTGATTCTTATTCTCAGCACACTACTGAGTCTTTAATAAAAGAAGCTACCTATATTGGAGATTACATTCGCAAACAAGCTTTTATTTCTGACGATAAATCTCAAGTATTGTTTCTTTCTATCGATGATTCAAAAGAGGATTTAAATGTCGCAGTAACCAATCAATCATTTTACAATGGCATGTCTGGATTAGCTTTGTTTTACTATTACCTATATCAAAGTACAGGCTCTACTGAATATAAAGAAATGTTTGATCAAATTATCAACACATTAGAAGAGAATACAACAATAGACAAAAAAAATCCTAATACATTTACAGGATCAGCATCAGAATTAACTACCTTAACACTATTGAAATCCAAAGATATTCTCAAGTATCAAGAGCGAATTGATGCACTTATTCTATCTTTGAACAATCATATTAACTCTATAGAGAATAGTGATTGGCTAGGTGGCTTATCAAGTATTATCCAGAGTCTCTCGAATTATTATAATGTTACTCAAAAAGAAAATATTAAAAAAATGATTTTAGACTATGGTAAAAGGTTGATCACTATTGTAGAAGATGAAGACTTGATTGGTGGCTTTTCTCACGGGAGCAGTGGTGTTTATCAAGCGCTGCTTGAGGCATATAGAGTTACAAATAATCTTGAATTTTATGAAAAAGCCAAAATAATTCTTGCACATGATCGTACATTCTTTGATAGTAGTAAAGGTTGGTCCGATGAAAGACACGAAAACAAAGTCTATCCAACGCATTGGTGTCACGGAAGTGTGGGAATTGCATTGAGTAGGATTGAGAATGAAAATATTTTCTTTGATTATCAGATGTCTGAAGAGATTAATTTTGCATTAGAAACTGTAAACAATTCATTCTACACACAAGATGATACCTTGTGTCACGGAAATTTAGGAAAAAGTGAATTATTCCTTGCAAGTGGCAATAGAGAAAAAGCAATGGCAATTGCGAGCAAAGTTATTGAGAACAAAAAAGAAAAGGGGAAATATCACGATAATTCTTTACCAGAGATTGATAATTACAGTCTATTTACAGGATTAACAGGAATCGGATACCAAATTTTACGAATTGCAAAGCCAGATCTCGTCCCTTCTGTACTAAGTTTAAAGCAGGTGAGTTAAATGAGAAATTCAAAAATAAAATTTGTAGAGCAGCATGAACATAGTGAATGTGGTTTGGCATGTACGACAATGCTTCTCAATTACATGAATATTAAAACAACATTGAGTGATTTAAGGGATAAGTATGGGGTGCCTAAAGGGGGAAATAGTTTAATTGATTTAAGAAGTGTATTTGATGATTTTCAAGTATCCACTAAGGCTTTTCGTATTGACGATGTCATGGCATTAGAGAGTAATCAGTCATTTCCTTGTATCGGTTTTTGGAGAAACAGTCATTTTATTATTCTAGAGTCAATTCATGATTGTAAAGTTAAAATAGTTGATCCCTCTATTGGGAAAATTGTATTAGGCATTGAAGAGTTTAAAGAAAATTTTTCTAATGTTATCATGGTAGCAAATCGTACTAACAATAAAGAAATTAATATTGAAACCACAGAAAGAAACCAAGCACTTAAGAATCTCGTTCTGCAAAATAAAAAAATGATTTTTGGATTATTTGGTTTTTCTTTATTACTTCAATTTTTTAGCCTCTTGAATCCCATATTAATGCAAAATATTATTGATTATAGAATGGAGACTCTAGGTGGTTTAACAAGTCTAGTCATGGTCGGAGTACTTTCATTGGTAATGTTTTTCCTTGTTCAAGTTGGGAGAAATGTTCTTATTTCAAAATTACAACGCAAGTTTACAGGTACATTAATGGACGAGTTCATGAATAATATTTTTAGAATGAATTTGAAATTTTTCACTAACAGATCAACAGGTGACTTAATTTTCAAGTCAAATTTGATTCCATACATACAACAAATTCTTAGTAATGGATTAGTAACCACGGTTATTGATGTAGTGTTTGCTGCTCTATACCTTGCTGTGATGTTATTCTATTCCGTTCATCTAACAATCTATACACTTGGAATTTCTATCTTAATGGTTTTAATTTCAATTATTCAGGCTAAGAAGCATCGAACTATGAATGATAAAGATATCACTTTACAGAGTAATGTGCAAAGTGTTCTAACTGAGCTTTACGAAAACATTGAAGCAGTTAAGGCTATGGGAATGGAAGATGAATTTTACTCCAAATGGAAAAATAAGTTTAATTCACAACAGGAAATTTCGTATCAAAAAAACATCACCAATAGTTGGTTTGGGAGTTTCACTGGTTCTATTCAATTTATTTTGCCAGTCTCTATTATGCTATTTGGTTTGTATTTGACAAATATGAACTTAACAACCATTGGTACAGTTGTAGCCTTTGTAGCGATTGCTACAGCATTTATGCAACCAATAAGTACAATTATCGGGTTCTACTCACAAATGTTAATCGTGAAATCTTACTATCAAAAAATTAATGAGATATTAAATAAAACAACAGATGACACACAAGAAGGTGCAGTGGAAATTGAAAATATTTTGCCCATCACAATTAATGATGTCTCATTTAAACATAGCCATTTTGAAAATGCAACGGTTAGTAATATTAACCTTGAAATAAATGAGAAAGATAAAATTGCCATTGTAGGAACAAGTGGTTCTGGTAAGAGCACGCTTCTAAAGCTCATTGGACGCTTATATGAGCCAACATTTGGAGAAATGGAAATTTCAGGTATTAACTCGAAGGAAGTAAATCAAAAAGGTTTCAGAAAAGCTATCAGCTATGTCACACAGCACGTGGCAACCTTCCATGCGACATTATTAGATAATATTCTTTTAGGTCAAGAAATTGATGATCAAGAGCACTTATTGACGATTTTAGATCAAACGACGGTATTAGAGATGGCTTTAAGTCTACCTCTAGGCTTAGAAACTATGGTTTCCGAAGCCGGCATGAATTTTTCAGGCGGGCAGTTGCAAAAAATTGCGATTGCGCGTGGTTTAGTCAAAAAGCCTCAACTAATATTACTAGATGAGCCTACTAGCTCGTTAGACAATATATCAGAAAAAAAAATCATGGATTATATTTTGAAAATGGATGTACCTTGTGTGTGTATTGCCCATCGATTGAGTACGATCAAATATTTCAATAAAATTGTTGTCATGGATAATGGGCAAATCACTGAAATTGGAAACCATGATGAACTAATAGCAAGCAAAGGAATTTATTACAACCTTTATCAAGGTGAAGGTTAAGGATGAGAGGAGAATTTAAATGAGTTATGCAATAGAAATGAATAGACTTCAAAAAAGTTTTAATTCAAAAAAAGTTATCAATGATATCAGCATAGCAGTTGAACAAGGTGAAATTATTGGATTTTTAGGTCCTTCAGGGGCTGGGAAAACCACAACAATAAAAGTGCTTATTGGGCAGTTAGAGCAAGATGCAGGTGTTGCCAAAATTTTAGATCAAGACTCAAGTAATTTAGGTAATGACATCTATCAACAAATTGGAATTGTAACAGATAACTCTGGGTTATATGAAAATCTAACTGCTTACGATAATCTATTACTATTCTCGAAAATTTTTAGAACGGATAAAAGAAATATTCCAATCTTATTAGAAAGAGTTGGATTGGGAGAGGAAGCGAAAAAAAGAGTTAAGAACTTTTCAAAAGGAATGAAACAACGCCTTGTCTTAGCACGTGCCATGCTTAACAATCCCCGTGTTTTGTTCTTGGATGAGCCTACTAGTGGACTAGATCCGGCGACAACAAAAGAAATCCATCAGCTAATGCTGGAAATGAAGGAAAATGGTACCACATTTTTCTTAACCACCCACAATATGATCGAGGCATCAAAATTGTGTGATCGTATTGCATTGTTTAATGAAGGGAAAGTGTTAGATATTGGGACGCTAGGGGAGCTAACCAGTCGCCATGATACCAAAAGAAGAGTTAAGATTGCGTTACGCTGTGGCGCAATCCAATACTACGATTTATCACCTCAAAGTAGTGAGGTAGTCGCCGAGTTGATGAATGATGATAAAATAGAAACCATTCATTCACAAGAGCCAACACTTGAAAATATATTTTTGAATTTAACAGGGAGAGGATTAGAATGATAAGTATTTATAAAATACAAGCATTATATGTTAAACAATTTAAAAACTTGATGTATAATTACTTTGTTCTTGCTGGGTTCATTGTTCCATTAGGCATGGCATTTTTGATGAGAATGGTAACAGAACCATCTGAAACAGCGGGATTATTCGTCATGATGACTCAAATGAGTATTCTTTTAGGCGGTGCCAACACGATGTGTTGCTTAATTGCAGAAGAAAAAGAAAAAGATACTTTAAGTGTTTTGATGTCTTCAACAGTAAGTAGTCTAGATTTCCTTATTAGTAATAGTTTGATTACTTCTACTTTTACAATGATGTTAAATGTTGCCATTTATTTCATGTTAGCACCCGAGTTTATGTCTTTCACCACTTATCTTTTGGTAACCACATTAGCCACCATTATTTCAACGATACTGGGTGCTATTATTGGATTAGTCAGTAAAAACCAAATGACAGCAACGACAGTAGCCTCACCAATTCTGTTACTTCTATCTTTTATCCCACTGGTTTTTATGGATAGTCCATTCGTTCAAAACTTCCTTTACTTTTCTTTTACGGAGCAGTTAGGGCTAGTGTTGCTGGGACAATCTGTGACATTTTCAGGTATATTGCTTAAATTAGCGAATCTGTTGGTCTTAGTTATAGCTTTTACTTGGCTATATAAAAGGAAAGGCTTCAGTGAGTAGTTTATGATCGATCTTCTAGGAACACCTTTTGCTACTGTTGAATTTGATTTTTTAGAGCAGCACGCTAATATTGAAGAATGGAATAACACGTTATATGAAATTTTTAAATGGGTACATGAATTAGAATCTCACAATGAAAAATGTAATATTGCGTTTTTGAATGGCTTTCACATTTTTTATAAAGAGCCGTATAAAAAGAGAATTAACATTTATGAAAATAAATCAAACATAAAACCTAAAGTAAATAAACAATTGATTATTGTTCTTGATGCAGATAGTCACTCTTCTTTTAAAGAAGAAATTGTGAAAATACTGGCATCTCAAAATGTTAAATATAAAATAGTTAACCAAAAGATCGAACAAATAAGCGGTGTACCCGTCACATTTGTTATTGAAATATCTATTTAGTTGTGCTAGTATTATCGTTAAATTCAACGTTAAATACAGAAAAAGCGACGTTCTTTATAGTAAGTTGAAATAATTTGACGTTTATCAACTAATAATGTGTGTTTAATTCAAACTGAACAAATTTCATTTTTAAAGTGGTATACTAATTGCATGAGGTGATTAATTGTGCAAATGACATCCAAATTGCAAGATTTTAGTATTGAGAAAATATCATTAAAAATTTTAGAAAAAATGTCACACTCGATAGAAATAGACAGGATTGATTATTTAAAGTGTAAATTAGGAATTGAGACGTTTCTCACTAATATTACGAAGATACCTCTTATCTATCTGCTTGCATTTATGATAGGAATACCTTTCCAAGTGTTTTTGTTTCATTTTGCATACATGTCTATTAGAAGGTATGCTTTCGGTGCGCATTGCAACTCTAGTGTGCATTGTACGATTGTAAGTTGTGTGATTCTTATAGGAATCCCTACTGCAATTATTTATTTTCAAATCTCGCAAATCGGGTTACTCTTGCTTTGCATTATCAATCATCTATTGTTAAATCAGTATGCTCCAGCATCCACTCGAAAAAATGGCCTTGTGCATTTTGAGATAGCAAAAAAGATGAGGTATAAAAAAAGAGTTTTATTGATCAATTTAGTTCTTTCAATGATTGCTAGTGTGATTCCGAATATTTTCTTGGCAAATCTCATTGTGCTTGGAATCACAGTGGCAACATTGATGGTAACACCGTTGATGAATAATTTATTTAGAAACGAAAGGATTGAGATGTAGTGCTATACAGATTATGTTATAAATTATTTTTAAATTTTGGTACAACGTGTACGCAGAGAGGTTGCATAGGTGTGTTTTATGAATCAGAAATATCTAGCGAATTATTAGAACAAATGGTATAATATAGATAATACAATATCTTGGAGGGTTTACTATGTCAGCCATTTTAGTTCTGATTATACAAAAAGTCTCTGCATTAATAGCATTGAAAGTTTTTTCTGTCAGTATAAGAATTAAAATCATAGATTTCTTCTTAATTTTACTAGTTGGTATAGGTGGCGGCATGCTTTTGCCGCATATTGGAATTACAGTCTCAATAATGATGAGTTTTCTCTTATTGTTTTATACTTGTTTAGTTCTGAATTATAATTTCAAAAAAGCTTTGTTTTTATCAACATTCACGATGATAAATGGGATTGTTTCTGATTATATCTCTTCCATGTTTTTAAATTTCTTTTTCGATGAGACAGCATTTATTAATGAGTATTTATTGTTCATCCATTTAATCGTATCTTCAATGTCTATGATCACGTTCGCATTAATCTTTACAAAAGCAACGAAAAAAATTCGCATTCAAATTAATCAGAATGAAGAGATACAAACTCTTTTAGCTAGTATTAGTACGATTATATTAATTTCTGTCTATGTAAGCATCATACTCGCAACCTATCTTGGGAGTGATATTTCTCTCATACAATTGAACTTTATCTTCCTAGTTTCATACTTACTAGTCGGATTGATTATCTTCTATTTATATACGAAGATTTTGAACGAAAAGCACGAAATAGAGCGGCGAGAAAAGGAAGAGGAAAGTCTGCTAGAATACACTAGACAAATCGAAGAACAACACACCGATCTTCGAAAGTTCAAACACGATTATCAAAATATTCTGAAATCCATGACTGGTTATTTCGATGAGAATGATTTTGAGGGGTTAAAAACCTATTATAAAGCTAAAATTCATCCAACCTCCGCATTGATAAATCAATACGAATTCAAGTTTCAACCTTTGGGCAATATTAAAATCAAAGAGATAAAAAGTATTTTATCTACGAAACTAATGCTTGCTGAAACTGCTGGCATTGATTTTTCTTTCGAATCAAAGGATGTCATTGAGAAGATACCACTTGATTCTCTTATTTTAGTGCGTTCTTTGGGAATAGTGCTCGATAATGCGATTGAAGAACTATCTTCCCTAAATGAGGGGACACTCACTGTGGCTGCTTTTAAAGATGAATCTGTTACGACGTTTATTATTAAAAATACTTGTCGAACTAACATTGAAAAGCTTCATAAGTTGAAGCAATCGGGATTCTCAACAAAAGAATCTGGGCGCGGCATCGGTCTTAATAGCCTAGCCGATTTTGCAAAAGAAAATCCTAAGATGCGCATTGATACTAGTATCGAAGGAAATCAATTTATTCAAAAAATAATCATAAAAGGAGATTGAGATTATGTTACCGATTTTTATTTGTGAAGACGATGAAGCGCAAAGAAAAAAAATGGAACAAGTCATTAAAAACTACGTGATGATTCATGATTTGGATATGAAATTAGTCTTGTCTACTGATAACCCTTATGATGTGTTAGACTATCTAGATTCATCATTGATAAAAACAGGTCTATACTTCTTAGATGTGGACTTGGGATCAGATATCAGTGGTATTGGGTTGGGTGCTAAAATTAGAAAAATAGATCCTACAGGAAAAATCATTTTTGTAACCACTCATGGCGAAATGGTTCCTTTGACTTTTACATATAAAGTTGAAGCGCTAGACTTTATTGTTAAAGATCTTCCAGAAGGCATTGATAACCGAGTTCGAGATTGTATAAAGATTGCATATGAAAGCTATATTAATGATAAAAATCCTAACAGAAAAATTTACACCATTAAAGTAGATGGGAAAGTGATGGTTTTTGAACAGGAAGATATTATGTTTATTCAGTCTTCGGCTATCCCACATATGGTTACGCTACATTTAGATAATCGGCAACTAGATTTTCCAGGTTCTTTAAAAGAAGCCGAAGCATTATTGCCAGAATTCTATCGTTGTCATAAATCATTTTTAGTTAACCCAAAGAACGTCAAAGAGATCCATAAACTGACGAATGAAGTAGAAATGATCAATGAAGAACTTGCCCTGGTTTCAGTTCGAAAAATGAAAGGTCTCGTTAATCTTACTTCTAAAGGATGATTTAATCATTGCAAATGAAGAGCCCATCTGTCGGGCTTTTTTCAGCGTTTATCGTTATTCACGCTGAAGTGTTCAATTCGAACAAACGCAAGCAAAAAGGTGGTAAAGCTATGAATGAACACGTGAAACACATTAATAAAACCGAATTTCAAGCAGATATCCTAGGCTGGTATCAGCAGGTCAAGCGCGACTTTCCGTTTCGAGGGACGAAGAACCCTTATCACATCTTGGTCTCCGAAATCATGTCGCAGCAGACGCAAATCACAGCCGTCGTCCCGTATTACAATAAATTCATTGCGCTTTTTCCGACAACGAAAGAACTCGCGCACACGGACGAAGCGACGTTACTTAAAGCGTGGGAAGGCTTAGGGTATTATTCCCGTGCGAGAAATTTACAAGCCAGCGCAAAGATGGTTGAAGAAGCGGGTCATTTTCCAAATACTTATCACGAAATATTGCAGCTAAAAGGGGTGGGACCGTATACGGCTGCCGCCGTCGCGAGCATCGTGTTTAACGAACCGACGCCGGCCATTGATGGCAATGTTTTTCGGGTGATCAGTCGCTTAGGGGCGATTTTTGATGATATTACGAAGCCGGCCACGCGGAAGGTGTTTGAAGCTTGTACGAGCACACTCATTTGCGAGGTGCATCCCGGGGACTTTAATCAAAGTCTGATCGAACTCGGGGCTTTGATTTGTACGCCGAAATCGCCAAAGTGTTTGGAATGCCCGGTTCGGACGTATTGCCTAGCGTATCAGCAAGGGATTGATGACCAGCTGCCTGTGAAGAAAAAGGCTGTGCAGCCTACGAAGGTGCGGTTGGTTGTGGGCGTGGTTGAAAATGAATGGGGCGAATGGTTGATCGGGAAGCGGCCGGAGACGGGATTGCTGGCTAATTTTTATGCGTTTAAGCAGTTTGAATACGAAGCGGGAGAGCCGGAGGATGTGTTAGTGGCTGATTTGATTGAAACTGGGTGTCGGGTGAGAGAGGTCGGGTCGCTCGGGTTTTCGAAGCACGTTTTTTCGCATCGAGTTTGGGAGATGGAAGCTTATCAGGTGACGGTTGATGCGGCGGGGTATGTGATGCAGGAGGGGGAGTTATGGGTGAGGCCGGGGGAAATGAAAAACTATCCCCTTGCGATTGCGCATGTGAGGATAGTTGAGGGATTGTTGAGGTGACGCCCTTTCGGTGATCAGATTGTGGTCGTCTCTTTAGGTTAAACTTTTGCTTGAAAGGTAATCTACAGAATATACTGCAAAATAAACAACAACGCAATCACCACAGCGAGTGGCTTTACTTCTTTAATGCGACCAGTAAAGGCTTTGATGATGATGTATGAGATTAGACCGAAGGCGATTCCGTTGGCGATTGAGAAGGATAGGGGCATGATGACAACGGTTAGAAATGCTGGGACTGCTTCTGTTGGGTCAGTGAAGTCTACTTCTTTGACGTGTGAGACCATGAGGAAGCCGACATAGATCAAGGCTGGTGCGACGGCCATGTTTGGAATTAGTACTACGAATGGCGCTAAGACCAGGGCAAATAGGAACAAAATCGCTGCGACCAAACTTGTCAACCCGGTTCGACCGCCCTCTGAGATACCTGAGGCTGATGATACGACGGTTGTAACGGTTGAAGTTCCTAAAACGCCTGATGCGGCAGTCCCGATGGCGTCAGCTGTTAGGCCTTTTTCAAGCCCGATGGCGTTTCCTTCTTCGTCGACTAGGTCGTTTGCCATTGAGATGCCGTAGATGGTTCCGAGGGCATCGAACATGTTAACGAATAGGAAGGCTAGGATGAACGCGAGCAAGGTTCCCCATTGTGTGCCCTCGTTGATGAATCCGAAGTCAAAGCGGAAGAACGAGAGGTTGAAGAAGTATGAGAAGCGTTCTGCTAAGTTGAATGAGAAATTCTCTGGTAGGCTTACAACGCCAGTTAGGTAATTGAGGATGGTGGTGGTGATAACTCCGATTAGGATGGCTCCTTTGACTTTCTTGATTGAGAGAACGGTGATGAGTAAGAAGCCAACGACCGCTAAGATAGCTCCCATGGCGCGGCGACCGTAAAAGATACCCGACACGTCGCCGACGTAATCCATGCCTAGACCGACTTGGCTGAAATTCACCATGGTGACAAAGGTCCCTGGCGAGTTAATGACAATGCCTGAAAAGCGAAGACCAAGTAAGGTGATGAATAACCCGATACCAGCGCCCATCGCTAATTTGATGTTTCGTGGCACCGCGTTAACAATCGCTTCACGGATACCGAACAACGTTGAAACCGTGAAGAGCGCACCGGCGATAAAGACGATGGCAATCGCCATTTGATATTGCTGCAAGTGCGATAAATAAGGGGCACCTGCCATGAAGGCCATGCCACCCATTACCGTCCCAGCGAAATACGAACCAAGCCCCATACCAGGCGCTTGAACAAAGGGAATCTTTGCATAAAAGGCTTTTAATAACGTCCCAAACACTGACGCAAGACACGCTGCGATGAAGACCGCATATACCATGCCTGGTTCTCTGTATTCCAAAGGCACCGCCCCGTTAATCATATTTGGAATGGCAATAATGGTGAAAATAGTCGCCATGAACGTGGTAAAACCAGCCATCACCTCTGTGCGAATCGTTGATCCTCTTTCCTTAACCCCAAAATAATTTGCTAACTTTTCCATGAGTTGCACTCACTCCTCTTTCACTTTTAATGACCACACAAAAAAGACTTTCATCCAAAAACGGATAAAAGTCTCCTACATGTCCGGTGTCATTTCACATAAAAAACAACACTCGTAGTCTGCACATTTACGGCGGCAGGTAGAGACTTTCGAACCCTATCATCGAATTTATACGAGTTTAAAATTATAAGTAAACGGATTGCTTCAAAATGCCAATGTACGGTAAGTTACGATATTTCTCATTGTAGTCCAGCCCATAACCAACCACAAACGACTTCGGAATCGTGAAGCCAACGTACTTCGCCGCAATCGGAGCAATGCGCGCCTCGGGTTTATCGAGCAACGTCACCATTTCCACCGACACCGCCCCGCGACTACGAAGCAACTCAATCACACGCTCCAAGGTGCGTCCGGTGTCCACAATATCTTCCGCAATAATCACGTGACGCCCCCGCACCGACAAGTCCAAATCCTTCACAATCTTCACATCGCCCGTCGAAGCCGCCCCGTCGTAACTAGAGACATCCATAAAATCAATTTGCAAATCAATGTCAAGCGTCTTCATCAAATCCGCCATGAACATCGTTGAGCCTTTTAACAACCCTAACAAAATCGGGCGCTTATCCGCGTAATCCACTTTTAACTGCTCCGCAAGCTCAGCCGACTTCGCCTCGATTTCTGGTTGAGACAATAAAATTTTTTCAATATCCTGATGCATAAACTCATCCTCTTTTAAATTTTAGTAAATTAAAATAGTATTATACCGTAGATCGTCGAAATTTACAACGATTTTAAACCATTTTGCTGCAACCTGTTGGGCAAGGCATTTTCGGATGTGGCCGCAAGGGGGCGTTGGGTTGAGAAAAAAGCAACCGGCTGACAGCAAGTTGTATCAGAGGATAAACCGGGGTAAGTCGGATTGCGGGCGCAACGCTTCGAATCGGTTATGCACCACTGCTGACATCCACTTGCCTCGAAAGCTAGGTTTTGTGACTGGAGCACGTCGTCACAGACATTCACTTGCCTCGGAAGGTGGCATTTCTGACCTTAACGCGATACTAGACTTGATGAAAGCCACTAGATCGGTAAAAAGGCCTCTCTAGTGGCTCAAATTGTGCGAAATGGGACTCGAAAAGTCACAGTCTCGGCGAAACCGGCCTTCCAGTGACTCTTCCCGTACGAAATGGAGCTCGAAAAGTCACAGTCTCGGTGAAACTGGCCTTCCAGTGACTTTTCCCGTGCGAAATGGGGCTCGAAAAGTCACAGAAACAGTGAAACCAGCCTTCTAGTGACTTTTGCCGTGTGAAATCTGCTTCGAAAAGTCACTGGAAAGCGAAAATGAGCCTTTTCGTGACTCTTTTCGAGCAGAACAGAAAAATAAAAACAGCCTGGGCTGTTCTATAGTTTCATGATATGGTCGCAGAAGATTTGGGAGTTGCTGGCGAATTCTTCGAACTCTTTTTCGCCGACTATTTTTTTCAGTTTTTCGGCATTGGTTTGTAAGAATTCATTTTGTGTACGGACGATGGATGCTTTGAGTTTTTGAATACGCGCCTGTTCAAGCTCGATGAGTGTATAGTTGTAATAGATGCTTTCGTCTAGTTCCGCCTCTTTTTGTATGTATGATTTAAACAATGCTTGTGCGTCTTTCAATTGTTCTTCCGACTTCTTTAAATCCTGATTGAGCTGTTTAAGTGATTCTAGCATAATAACATCACGCCTCTTTTAATTTAGTTGTACTTTTTTGTTGAAAACACTTGAAAAGTGTGTGGGAAATTGTTATAGTTTTAGTACGTATGAGATTCAAGCCATACTTAAAAAGCCCTAACGCTTGTCGATTTTTATGGAATTACCTGTTTGCGACAGTATAACATAAAAAATTGACGTTTCTGGGCAGAGTACGGAATTGAATAGTTCTAATACGTAATTAGATCCAAAAGGAGTGTTTATGATGAGAAAACTAATTTCTTTTGCAATGATTACGGGGACTGCTTATTTGGTACTTGCAGAGGTGGCAATGACGTATGCGGAAATTCAACCACGGCTACCATGGTGTTGGTTATGGCAACTTTGCTAAATAAAATCTAATAAAAAAATCAATGCGGTCTTATAAGATCACATTGATTTTTATTTGCCATCTGTTTGCTAGGCATTCGTAATTTCTAATGGTACCTGATTCTTTGTGGATTTCTAGTTTGTTGGACAGCACTGGAACGATCTTGTTACTGTTATTATTTTCAATGGTATACTGGAGAATGACTTCGGATTCAAGGTGATCGTGAGATAATTTTTTTAACACTGAGAATAAATTATCTGACGTTGCCTGATCTATCCGATGAATGATTTCTGAGGTTTTGAGCCTGTTTCTATTGTGTAGATAAAGGCTACTTAGCAAAAATAGTACTAAAAGAATGATTGCCATTGTCACTGAAAATCCCGCTAAAAGTAGGATCGCATAGATCATCAAAGAAATGAAGCAAGCAATATTTAATAGCCATTCCTGTTTCGACAGGTACAGATATATAAGTTTGAAATAATTTTGAGAAAGCATGCTAGCAATAAAAATTAAGATAACGATAAAAGAAACTGTAACATTTAGCGGAATCAATAAGTTAAGCGCGCTGACTGGGAGCATAATAACAAATGATAGCGTATGCGCCACCAAAGCCTTCCTAATATCAAACACACGTCTTAACAAAAAATAAGCCACGAAGGGCCGCAAAATCGTGTCGATCAAATACCCGTTGCTCGGTATGGTAATCACGTAAGAGATGAAAAAGGTCATGGCTAACGGGTACATAATCAGCAACACTACGTTCCCGTATAAGTTTCTTTGCTTGGTAACAACTAGTCGTGTCAAAGATTCTTTTAAATCATTATCATCCATGTCGGACAAAATCAAATAGAAAGCCAGTAATTCAATGACCCTTTGTAATGCGATCGTCAAATCAAGATTCATGGGCATCGTCACCTCCTATCTCCATAAAATTCCTCATGTATTTTTTACTTGTGGGCACGACCGTTCCGTCATCAAGGACGAGTTCCATATCATTGGTTCTAATTTCTGTTACCCGAAAAGCATTGACTAACCAACTTTGTTGGGCTTGTTTGAGCTGTTTTTCAATGCCGTAGTAGGCAGGAAAGCGGGAAAGCGCGTGTTTGAAGAAAAATTCCCTCGCGATTTCTTTTCCGGTTAGGGCATCTACGCTATAAACCAAAACGTTTCGGTCGCGGCTTTTTTGAACCCGCTGAATGTCCCTGATACGGTATTTGTACTTGTGACCGCCTTTTTCAAGGATGATCGTCCGTTGGTCAAGTGCGTTTGCAAGGTGTACGGACCGATCAATAGCGGTCATAAAATAAAGCAGATTAATTGGACGACTAAATAAATACCACGCATTTTGATGTGCTTTTGTTTGTAAGGCTTCGCTTGGGTTTTCTGAAACAAGGATGATGGGTGTCGCAAGTGCTTGCATCTTTTCAAGCTCATTAAAAAACGCTTCTATGTGTGCTTCACTGTGGTCATTTGAGAAGACAACAAAAACATCAAAATACGCTTCGGCAATGGCATCTAAACCGTCCCACGCATTTTTCACAACGTGCGATCGGTATTTGTCTGCGAGCGTCTTTAGTAATTCTGGCTCAATGTCATAGTCGTGCGTGATCATCAGAATACTTCCCACAAATCAATTCCTCCTGAAAAGCAAAATGCACCCTAAAGGTAGTATATCACAAATGAAGTAGAAAGTGGGCGAACGCTGTCGAAACGGTTTATAAAGCCATTGAAATGCCGATTTTCATCTTTTAATAGCGATAATCATTCACAATAACGGTCATTCGATCACGCCCCTGCATGTCCTTGATCGTCTCAAATTTAGCATCCGGGAAATATTCCGCCACCAACGCCGCCATCCCCGCTCGGTGATGATAAGCATGCTCAAAGGCGATCACACTCACAGGCTTCAACACCTGCCGTGCCTCCCGCAAAATCTCCCGATAAAAATACAGCCCGTCCTCGCCGCCGAACAACGCCAAGTGCGGTTCGTTATCATAAACTAACGCTTCCACGTGTTCCTGCATCGGAATGTAAGGCGGATTCGACACTAATAGATCAAAGTGTTTTCCTGCTGCAACCAACTCGCGAAGCATATCGCTTTTCAAAAACGAGACACCGCTCGTGCCTAAAGACTGGGCGTTAGCTTCCGCGACTGCCAATGCGGCCTCGGAAATGTCCGTCACCGTCACCCGCATGTTCGGCTCCTCCAGGGCAAGCGTCACCCCGATGGCCCCACAACCCGTGCCCACGTCCACGACATCGACCGGTTGCCCATCGAAATATTCATCGTAGAGTTCCAGCACCTTCGAAACGAGCTCTTCGGTTTCAAAACGCGGAATGAGCACGTCGCCGTTCACCTTAAACCGGTAACCAAAAAACGTCTCATAACCCATCACATGCTGGATCGGGATGTTGTGATCCAAGTACTGCGACACGTCATGCAAAAAAGACGCTACTTGTTCATCCGGTAACGCCTCGTCTAAATTAGCCACCAATTCATAGCTTTCTTTGCCGGTAGCGTGCTGCATCAATAGCTTGATCGCAGATTCCTCTTTGCCAACGGCCGAAGCCTTTTTCTCAGCGGTTAATAATAATTCTCTTATCGTATTCATGCTATCTAACACTCTGCTTTCATTGGTCGTTGCATCATTTTGGCAATGACAATTTTAGGGTCTTTGCGGTTAAACACCACTTCGTAAATTGCGTCGACACATGGCGTATCAATCTCCAGTTTTTTCGCTAATTCGTAAGTTGCTTGGCACGTTCTAACACCCTCGACGACCATGGTCATACTGTCCAAGGCCTCGTCCAAATTCGAGCCACTCCCGATTTTATACCCCGCTTGGAAATTACGGCTGTGCTTGGACATGGTGGTTACAATTAAATCACCTAAACCGGACAAGCCGTCAAACGTTTCTTCCTTCGCCCCGATCGCAACGCCTAAGCGCTTGATCTCAATGAGGCTGCGGGTAATCAACATCGCGCGTGCGTTATCGCCGTAACCAAGACCGGCTAAAATCCCCGATCCCAAAGCCATCACGTTCTTAATCGAGCCGCCAACTTCGACGCCGATCAAATCTTTCGTGCGGTAAACGCGGAAATAATCCGTTGAAAACAGCTGTTGAATCTCAAATAAAACTTCAACGTCGCTTCCCGCACACGTCACGGTTGTGATTTCTCGCAAAATCACCTCTTCGGCATGTGACGGTCCCGATAACACGACAAACGTGACATCCTGACCTAAAACGTCAGCCACAACCTCAGACATCCGCTTATGACTTCCCGGCTCGATCCCTTTACTCGCATTAATCACAACCGTCTTCGGCGACAAATGCTCTTTCATGCTTGTCAAAGCGACTCTCATTACTTTCGTTGGTACCGATAGTAATGCAAAATGCGCCCCCTTTAAAGCTACTGCTAAATCAGTCGTTGCCTTTAAATTTTCTGGTAATACAACGTCGCTAAAAAACTTGGCATTTCGGTGATTTTTATTAATATCGTCAATCACACTTTCCTCAATGTCATAAACAACCACGTCATTGCCGTTATCCGCCAACACTTGAGCCAGCGCCGTCCCCCAACTACCTGCACCAATTACCGCTATCTTTGCCATCTGCTAAGCCTCCTAATTTTGGGTCAAACAACGCCCTAATCTGAGAAACGTCGCCCCTTCTGCTATTGCTATTCTGTAATCATTTGTCATCCCCATCGACAACTCCGTGCAAGGGATGTTCGTCAAAGACAAGTTTTGAACCTGTTGCTGCAACCCTTTAAGCGTCGCAAAACAGTCACGCAGCACCCGCTCATCAGCCGTTAACGGGGCCATGGTCATCAACCCCACGACCTCGATCTTGTCCAAGTGCGAGACCTGCCTAGCAAACGATAACACCTCGCATGGCGCTAATCCTTGCTTATTCGGTTCCTGTGCCACGTTCACCTGGATGAAACACTTGATCGTTCGCATGGCCCGCTTTTGAATTTCCTCGGCCAACGATAAACGATCAAGGGAATGTAAATAGTCAACCTGGTTGATGATGTCGCGTACTTTTCTCGTCTGAAGCGTACCGATAAAATGCCACGTCGCCTCACTGCCGATGGCAGCGTGTTTTTCTAAGAAAGCATCAGCCCGGTTCTCGCCGAGGTGCGTGATGCCACTTGCGACAAGTTCCTTCGCCGCTTCTGCGTCCCCGTACTTCGTTACCCCGATGATCGTTATTTCCTTGGGGTTGCGTTTTGCAACACTGGCAGCTGCTTCGATGTTACGCTGCACCTGGCGCACATTAGCTAGAACGCTCATCCTTATCACCTACTCGTTAAGTCTTTTCAGTATACCACATAATGGGGATTTAGGTAAACAAAAATCAAGCTGTTTTAAGGAGATAAAAACAGCTTGATTTCGTGATATTTCTTAAATGTCTTAATGATTTCGTGGTAAATCATCAGCTAGATAGCCCATGATCTGGAAGAGTTCACCGATCGTCATCATTGCCGAGACTTCCGTCACTGATAATGAGCGGTCGTAATTGACGTCATCGCGTCGGTCTCTAAAACGTAGCATGTGATCATACCCGGTATCCATGCGCTGGTACAACCAGTTGGTCGAAGTTCCTGTATGGGCAAACGACCAGTCAACGGTGATCGTCTCGCGAATCGTACCACCGCTGATCACGTCTCGCACCGTGTCCCATGAATTATGATTTGACTCCCAGAACGAGCCATCAGCACGTCGTAGTTCCGTGCGGTCAAAGAAAACCCAACCGTCGCGATAGAAGCCCATCGTGATATGTAAATTTGCGGTACCTCTACCATCAAAAGTGATGTTTCTGCCTGGTCGGATGAAAGGCACAATGTTGATATCGTTGGTGATGTTCTGCACACCGCTATAATAAATCGTAATATCGCCGTTGAAATCATCGACAACAATGTCTACGCTTGCTACTAATTCAACCCCTCTTTGAGCCGCCGCTAAAATGTCATGAGCAACGTCGTCTTCTGTTGGATCGTTGTTAGCAATGTAGTCTTCTGCTAGGTCGACAATGTTTCCAAACTCTAATGCCATCGTGTATTCAGCAATTTGGCGCATCACTTCCTCGTCCGCTACCATGCTCGTCGCTTCAAACTGACCAACCTCGTCCACCGTCCACGGTAAATCTTCAACGGCAATTTCAGAGGTACAAATAACTAAGAACACGCGATACTCGCCGAACGTTTCGTTTCCTCTGAGTAACGGTCCGTAAAGATCCATCGGCAACGCCTCATATAAATGGGCGGTTATTTCTGAGATCATATCGTCTGCCACGACAACCACACTGTGCCTAGCGTTATCGTCTAACCTGAACGCAACCGCTGTGATGTAGTCATCACCGTTCAAATAATACGTAAACATTCTAATATTACCGTCTTCGTTGATCAACGTGTTAACGGTCATGTTCTCAAGCTCAAACGTCTGCAAGTGATCAAACGTTTCGATGTCCTCAATCAATGATAAAACGTCTTCGGTTGTTAGCCCAATGCCGATGAGCTCGATGGTAGGCTCTAAATCGTCGATGTCGAAATCATAGCTACTTCTCGATAGCTCCGTGTCGTCTTCAGTGGCAAACACAAGTGTCATTCGCAACGTCTCTAAGTCGTAATCACGCATAAAAATATTGGCCAGCGTCGTCATTTCCGCTTCGCCGTCAATGATGTCGCCTTCGTCCAAAATATCAACAATCACATCAATATCCCCGTCAGCGATCTCATCAATGAAATCATCCGAGAGCACATAAGTCAACACGATCTCATACCCGTGTCCAGCCGTCAAATTAATGGCGGCAAAGCTCGGAATACCGTCAGCGACCCTGGCCATCTCATCGGCATAACTCGCGACAATCTCCTCAATTCTCGGATTTGTTTCAATAACTGGCTCGGGATCCGTTGCCTCGTTGTTGCCACATCCGACTAAAATAAATAAAGAAAACGCCATCAAAAATAATAATATACCCTTTTTCATGTTATTATCCATCCTTTTCTATGTTTTTAATCGATAATAACTCATTGTAACACACTTCTCAGTCTAGCGCAATAAAACGAGTGGAAAAGCTTACAATATACTTATTGCCCTGTGACTATTTATATGTTACACTGGTATAAACGATGACATTTTAAATGAGGTTGATGCCATATGACGAAAAAATTACTAGTCTTATCTTTCGATGCCCTTGGCGGCGAAGATTTTGAATACATGAAAAAAAAGCCCGCGTTTAAAGCTTTCTTCGACCAAGCGGCCATCTGTACCAACGTGAGCGCCATTTACCCATCGGTGACCTATGCCTGCCACACGAGTATCGTAACGGGGAGACTACCGAAACACCACGGCATTATTAGCAACACCCTTTTGCAACCGAACCGCGTCAACGCACCGGACTGGTATTGGCAACGTAAATACGTCAAAGGCGACACGATCTACGACGCGGCGATTCGTAGCGGGATGAAAGTCGGCGCTTTTCTGTGGCCCGTGACCGGAAAATCGCGCATCCAATACAACGTGCCAGAAATTTTCCCCAACCGAAACTGGGATAACCAAATCATGACCTCATTGCGTAACGGCTCCCCCCTTTACCTCCTCGAACTATTTAAACAATACCGTCACCTGCTAGACGGCACCAAACAACCAAACCTTGATGATTTTGTAACCCAAAGCGTGGTGCATACGTTGCAAACCAAGGCCCCTGATTTAACGCTTGTCCATTTCACCGATTTAGATACGGCACGCCACGACTTCGGTGTCCGCTCTGAAGAAGCCTATGCAGCACTCGACCGTTTAGCCGCGCGCTTTGAGCGGATCATGGGCACCTTAAAAGCAGAGGGCCTCGATCAAGAAACAACGGTGGTGATTTTAGGTGATCATTTCCAACTCGACTACCACACGAAAGTCTCGCTCAACGAGCCGTTAGCAGAAGCGGGTTGGTTGACGTTTAACGGTGCGAAAGTGAGCGACTGGGACGTGCTGGTCAAAAGTAACGGGGGAAGTGCTTACGTCTATGCAAAAGATGACTCTGTCGACCAGGTTGTATTAAAAGCATTTCTTGATGAGTTAAAAGAGAAGGCTGAGAATGGCATCCAGCGGATTTTAACGGGTGTGGAAGCGGAACAGCTGGGCGCGGACGGGGATTGTTTGTTTATGCTGGAGGCGCGGGAGGGTTACGTGTTTACGGATTTCCTCGGCGGGGGCGAGAAAGGTAAAAAGGCGGACCACGGCTACCATCCGACATGGAAATCTGACTATGCGACGTTTTACGCCATGGCCGGACCGGGCGTTCGCGCTGGAGCTCGGGTGGAAGCCATGAGCTTGATTGACATCGCCCCAACGTGGGCAAAAATGCTCGGCCTAGCACTACGATACGTGGACGGGGAAGTAGTAGAGGAAATGATTGTAAACGATTAATACGAAGTGTCCGTCGGGTTACGGGCACTTTTTACTGGCTTTTCTTTGGGTCACACAAGACCTAAGTATCCTTCCACCAGAAAAGGGAACGCTTTCTTTAAAAATGAATGGCGTTTTCATCGAAAAACTTGCAGGTATTTTTTTTTATTTCGCGTACTTAAAGGGTGTAAGTCATTACGAGGGGAGACTTTGCACAAGGAAGTGATTCAGAAATGACAAAGAAAACCGAGCGATTATCGCCCACCTCAGCACTAGGCTTTGTAAAGGCGTTCGCAACAGAGGGAAAAGAGCATTTGCCACTAGCCTTCATTAACGATGTGCTGGCAAACGATGTGAAAGAATTTCGGAAGAAGGTGAAAAAGCTAAAAATTGGGAGTCCTTATAACATCATCGAGGTAAACAAATTAACTGAGGAGGGAATACTGAAAGACTTACTGAACACAGAGCTAGATTTATACTGCGTCACCGATGAGGGGCAAACCTTCTGTGTAGAGATGCAAAATCGCCAGGAAATGCACTATGAAGAAAGAATATTCTACAATACCACCTTGAAATACCAAACGAATTATGCTAGAATATATGATACGAATGATCATTCAAAATCGAAGTACACGAGTTTAAAGCCAACAGTCTCATTAAACGTTGTGGGATACTCTCATTTCGATACCCCCGAAGCTATTCATTTTTTCCGCCTCTACGACGTGAAGAATCAAAAATACCCTCAGAAACCAAATCGCTACATGGAAATATTTTTTGAGTTTAAAAAAGAGGATGAAAAATGTTCACCAAACCTAAAGCACTGGCAACACTTTTTCCTGACCGGAGAAGCGTTACCAGAAGCACCAAATTACATAAAGGAGCTGTCAAGCATGATGGAAATAGCAAATTTAACAAAAGAGGAAAGAAGCATTTACCGAAGTATCACAAAACGCCAAGTACAAGCGACTGAATCGCGAGCTGTATGTGGAGAAGCGAGGCGAGGAACGTGGTGAAAAGCGTGGTGAAAAACGTGGTGAAAAACGTGGTGAAAAACGTGGCGAAGAACGTGGTGAGAGGCGTGGAAAGTTTGAAGTGGCTAAGAATCTTCTAAATTTAGGGACACCTTTAAACATCATCATCGAAGTATCTGGATTATCCGCAGAGGACTTAGAAATAATGACTTAAAGCTCAAAAGCTTCTAGATCAGCTGCAACTGTTCACCAGAGAACATCAAAAAAAGTTCATCTTTTTTGTGTTTGACATTCACTAAATGTCAACATTCCGTGAATTTGACTTATACTGAATGTCAAATAAAACAAAAGAGGTGATGACACATGTATAAAAATCGTGCGAACGGTAGAAACAACCTAGTCGGAGAAAACGTCAAACGACTTCGCAAAAATTTAAAGGGCACAGTCTCGCAAAAGGACTTTGCTGAAATGTTACAACGCGCCGGCATAGACATTGACAAGAACGCTGTAGGGCGCATTGAAACTGGCAAAAGGTTCGTCATTGATATCGAACTAAAAGCCATCGCAAATCTTTTCAATATCACTTGCGACGAATTACTAGAAAACCAATAATGAGCCTCCCTCATTACTGGTTTTTCTTTCGGCCTTTTTCAAAAACGTTTTCTCTGGAATTGAGTGGCGTTTACATCAAAAAACTTGCAGGTGAAAATTATTTTTTTGCGTATTTAAAGGGTGTAAGTATTTATCAGGGGAGAACTGTAACGGAAAGGATGGTTTTAAAATGACAGAAAAACCAGAGCGATTACTGCCCACAACGGCACTAGGGTTCGTAAAGGCGTTCGCAACAGAAGGAAAAGAACATCTAACCCAAGCATTCATTAACGATGTATTGGCAAACGATGTGAAAACATTTCGAAAGAAGGTGAAGGAACTAAAAGTAGGTAGCCCCTATAACATCATCGAGGTAAATAAACTATCAGAGGAGGAAATACTCAAGCACCTGTTGCACACAGAATTAGATTTATACTGCGTCACCGATGATGGCCAAAGTTTTTGTGTTGAGCTACAAAATCGGCGAGAAGAACATTACGAGGAGAGAATATTCCACAACACCACCTTGAAATACCAAGCGAATTATGCTAGAATATATAATACAAAAGGTAATGCTAATTCGCAATCAAAATATGCAAGTTTAATGCCAACCGTTTCACTGAACATTTTGGGATACGATCATTTCGACACACCCGAAGCCATTCACTTTTTCCGCCTATACGATGTACTGAATCAAAAATACCCTTTAAAACCAAACCGCTACATCGAAATATTCTTTGAATTTAAAAAAGAAGATGAAAGACTATCAAACAACCTAAAGCACTGGCAACACTTCTTTCAAACCGGAGTTGCCTTACCAGAAGCCCCAAACTATATAAAGGAGCTGTCAACCATGATGGAACTAGCAAATCTAACACAAGAGGAACGAAGGATTTACGAAGCATCCCTGAATGCAAAGTATAAACGCATGAACCGCGAGATGTATGTTGAGAAACGCGGTGAAATGAAAAAAGCAATTGAAATGGCAAAGAATCTTCTCACCTTAGGAACACCCTTGAACATCGTTATCAAAGCATCTGGACTGTCAGCAGAGGATTTAGAAGCGATTATTTAAGTGACAACCTTAAAAGAATCAAAATACACAGCCTAAATTACATAGAAAGTAGGTTTTAAATATGGTAGTAATAATAGAAGAAAAGAAAGAGATATTAAGATAATAGATTTAGCGAAGCTTCCCTCGAAAATGACTGAGGAACATCATCTTTGGGGAGCCTTGTTTAAAGCTAACACTGAGGAGGAATTCAAGATGTTGATGGATGAATCTGAAGAAATAAAAGTAGCTGGCGAGAAGTTATTGGCGCTTAGCAAAGAGGATGATGCAAGAGAAATTGCAAGGGCAAGAGCTGAGGCTGAAAAACTAGAGATAATAAGAAAGCTCCTAGACTTAAAAACACCACTAGATATCATCTCAAAAGCTTCCAACATGCCTGAAAGTGAAATACTAAAACTAACACAACAATCAGAATAAAATCTTCAAAAGCCAAGCCATAATTGTTGGCTTTTTTTACGCCTTAATTTGCCGTAAAAACCTCATCCCACAATCCTACTCAAGTCGAAAAATCTACAAAATGAACCAAAAATAAACGTTTTTCTACGCTAAAATGAACTTTAAATCACTATTCTAAGAGCAACTCTATTGCAATAGAAAACGAGAATTATAACTACTAAGTAGACAAAAAAGGAGAATCTACTTGAGATTTCGAGTGAAAGCGTATAAAAGATCAAATTTTCTTTGTAGCAATGTTGATTTTTCTTAAAAGGTGGTATAAAATTATCAATAGCGTGTGCTCTAGCGCATCGGGTTGAAAAAGGTTACAAAATCTTTTGAAAGTCCAATGACATGATTTGACAGTAAGCGATGAACTAAGCAAAAGTAAGCAATAAACAAAGCTTCAACGCTCGTTCAACCGCAACTGGAATCACACCCTAAGACAAACCTAACTAAGATTATTTAAAGTCAAATGAGTTGAATGCACAAGCAAACAGCATCAAATCGAATAAGTTAGGGGTGTCGGCAAAGGTTAACAAGCCCTTGTAGTAGAGTGGGGGGATTGCACGTACCTTCGTCATATCGCTAACGCGCTATCTTTACCTGTTCCCTCTGCGTATTGCCACTCGTCGCATCAGTCGCTGTCTTTACAAAGCTACC